>Ga0209254_10001674_pt1 | contig 20003 bp, 13 predicted proteins | sample FrelakmetDIP11DI_FD_187148 | JGI IMG/M metagenome (GOLD analysis project Ga0209254, IMG submission 187148) | Freshwater lake sediment microbial communities from the University of Notre Dame, USA, for methane emissions studies - DIP11 DI (SPAdes)... | ecosystem: Environmental > Aquatic >...
AAATGATCGGGAAGATCACACCCCAGAAACACACCACCAGGATGCCCATAAAAAGCAAGTTGTTCAGCAAGAACAACGCCTCGCGCGAGAGCATGGAGGTCATCTGGGTTTCAGATTTGAGATCAGCCCAGCGTTTCTGCAACAGGAATAGAGATACGATGAAGGTCAGGCCAATGAAACCGAAGAACAACGGCCCAATCGCACTTTGGGCGAAAGCATGCACCGAGGAAAGCACGCCCGAACGGGTCAGGAATGTGCCGAAGATGACCAGAGAATAGGTCAAGATGATCAGCACCATATTCCAACGTTTCAACATGCCGCGTTTTTCCTGGATCATAACCGAGTGCAGGAAAGCCGTCCCGGTCAGCCAGGGCATGAAAGCAGCAATCTCGACCGGATCCCAGCCCCAATAGCCGCCCCAACCCAACACATCATACGCCCAGCGACCCCCCAGGATCAAGCCCAAAGAGAGGAATAGCCAGGCGATCAACGTCCAGCGGCGGGTGATGCGGATCCAGCGGTCGTCTGTGCGTCCGGTTACCAGGGCCGCAATCGCAAAAGCAAATGGGATTACAAATGAGACAAAACCCAGATACAACATAGGAGGGTGTATAACCATACCGGGATGCCGCAGTAATGGATTCAGCCCGCGTCCGTCGCGCATGGCCGCCAACACCCCGCCAGCTGGTTTCAGCATCGCAACAACAAAATCGCCGCCCGGCATATGCCAGATGCGGGCAAATGGGTTTTCGTAGAAAACAATCATGATCAAGAAGAAGACCAGGGTGACCAGCGAAACCACAATCACCCAGGGCAGGAATTCTCGGTCACGTTCCCATTTGCGCAAGGTCACTGCCGTAGCAAAGGCAGCTAACAGCCAGGACCAGAACAGCAGCGAGCCCGACTGCCCGCCCCACAAAGCCGTGATGCGCAGATAAATCGGCATACTGTTGCTGGTTACCGAAGAGACATACTCCAACTGGTAGTTGCCGGTTACCAGTAAATAGATCAGGCTGAGCACGGAGAGCGTAATGAGCGGGAAAGTCAGCAGCATGGATAAACGAGCGCTTTCCACCCAATCTGCGCGATTCTTCTGCACACCGTAGATAGCCGCGCCGATCCCATAGATCGAGATCAGTAGCGCGATCAACAGAGCGCCATAACCGAAGTCAGCAATCATAAATTATTGACCAACCTGTTCGGGCACAGCTTCTTCGTATTTCGTTGGGCATTTTAAGAGTAGTTCAGAAGCGATGAATTTGCCATCTTCTCCCATTTTTCCCGTAATAATAGCCTGAGCTTCATCGCGCAATAAATCGGGTTTCGGTCCATTGTAAACCACCGCCATACGCTGGCGGTTCGGGTCGGTCACAGCAGCATGCAACACAGCCGCTAAACCGCCCTGGGCTTCGATGGCTTTGTTATCACCCGGAATACTGGCGATCAGGAAAGTCAGGTTCAGAGTCTGAGGGTCATATTTCACCGTATCCCCGATCACTGCTCCAGAAATACGCACATCGCGGTTTTTGAGGCTGCTCCCCTTGGCAATTAATTCATCTACAGTCAAGAAATACTGAGCGCTGGCCTGGGTCGAAGAGACGATTAGATAAACTACCGCCGCGACAATCAACAAACCACCGATAATAAACTTCAAACGGCCCGCAGGATGGGTTTCCACTGTGGTTGTCTGCTCCATATGTTTCTCCTCCGATAAACTTGATTGTGGTGAAGGTATTACTCAAATAGGTCATTTAACCCAAAATGTGGGCAATGAAATTCTGTCACACCAAGATTAACCTAACCTGAGATAGTGTAATTAAACAAATGAGAAAGCGTTAAGCAATTGTTATATGGGCTCCTGTTCCTTGATTATTCCCTCCCCAAAAAATGAGCATTTTTCGGTCATGGAATCAGCCCTGGCTCCTTTGGATTGGTTACGCGGCGCAGTGCGAGAATGGTCAGTTCAGATTTGGGCTGAAATGCTATAATTACCCAAACGATCATTTCCATAAATAAAGGAACGCAATTCTCAAAGTTGTCCCAGGCACTCCCCATTTTAAAGAAAAAAGAATAACATTTACACACATCTCGCTTCAAACAAGGATTTATATGGCCCATAATGACATCAATACCGATACATCCAACTCAGCCCAATTCCGGCGCATGACCCTCGCCCAATGTCAGAAGATCCACTGGGCCAGCCTGGAGATGCTGGAGCGCTACGGCGCGAAATTACACGACCAGCAAGCCATCGACCTGCTCAAGAAGGGCGGGGCTGATGTGGAAGGTAACCTGGTCTACGTGCCGTCTGGCATGGTAGAAAAAGCCTTCACCACCGTTCCAAAGCGGGTGGTTTTGTATAATCGGCATGGCAATCCGGTTATGCCTTTAGAAGGAACACGTTGCTTCTACGGGCCGGGTTCAGATACACTCAACATCATCGACCATCGTACCGGCGAAAGGCGTAAGCCAGTCCTGAATGATATCCGCGAGGGGATGGTCCTGTGTGATGCCTTGCCTAATATAGACTTTGTCATGTCCCTGGTTTTGCCGAGCGATGTGGACCAGACGATTGCCGACACCTTCCAGATGGAAGCGATGCTCAACAACACCATCAAACCGATCATTGCTGTCACCTATGACCTGCCCGGGCTGGTCGATGCGGTTGAGATGGCTGAAGCCGTCATGGGTGGGGTGGATGAACTCCGGCGGCATCCCATCATGAGTTGTTACATTAATGTTGTTTCCGGGTTGCATCACAATGCCGAGGCCTTGCAGAAATTGCTCTACCTGTCTGGAAAAGGCTTGCCATCTATTTATATCCCTTCCACGTCTGCTGGCGCAAACAGCCCCATCACGCCTGCCGGCGCAGTAGCATTGGATAACACCGGCGTATTGCTCGGACTGGTATTATCCCAGCTCAACCGTGAAGGCGCTCCCTACATTATGCCGGGAATGCCACCCGCCCCCATGGACATGCGCACGATGAACTCACCTTATGGGTATCCGGTGCGCGGAATTTTTCAATCACTGGCGCAGATGTATCAGTTACCAGCTTTTGGTCTCGGCGGTGCCTCCGATTCCAAGGTTGTAGACCAGCAAGCCGCTGCCGAAGCCTCCCTGAGCTTACTGGCTGAAACTCTGGTTGGAGGCAACATTATCCACGATGTCGGCTATATCGAATCGGGATTGGGATTTTCATTTGAAATGCTGGCTATCTGCGATGATATCATCGGCTGGATCGAGGCGTTCCTGAAAGGAATCGATGTTTCTGACGAAGCCCTCGCCCTGGATGTCATCCAGGCAGTTGGGCATGAAGGCAGTTACCTGGGAACTGAGCATACTCGTAAACATTTCAAAGAAGAATGGTATCCAACCCTTTTCGAGCGCGACTTTTATACCGGCTGGGAGGCCAAGGGAAGCAAGACCCTGGCTCAACGAGCCAGAGAAAGAATAGAGAAAATTCTCAACCAGCACCAGCCTGAACCGCTGCCAGCAGATGTCCAGTTGCAGCTTCGGAAAATCGTCCAGCACAGGGTAGAAACCCAGCCAAAATAGAAATATGCAGACCTGGGAGCAGTTTACTGCCAATCCGAAAGCGCGTATAGGTGTGCTGGGAATCGCATACGATGAAAACTCCTCCTACCAGCGTGGTCCGGCCGATGCGCCTCCGCTCATCCGGGCTGCATTCTATTCCGACTCTGCGAACCTGTGGAGTGAGAACGGGACCGACCTGGGCGCCGAAGATCTCTTCGTTGACGCAGGAGATATCGCGCCATCGATCGACCGGGATATGTTCATTGATATCGAAAGTGCTATCACCCACCTGCTGGATCATGGACTGCGCCCGCTGAGTTTTGGCGGTGACCACGCCGTGACATACCCGATTGTCAAAGCTATGTCAGCCCATTACCCACACCTGAGCATCCTGCATTTCGACGCGCACCCGGATTTATACGACCAATACGAAGGCAACCGCCATTCACATGCTTCCCCTTTTGCACGCATCATGGAAGCCGGATTGGTCGAACGGTTGGTACAGATCGGTATCCGCACAATGGTTGGGCACCAGCGCGAGCAGGCTGAAAAGTTCGGCGTCGAAGTTGTCGAGATGAAGGATTGGCGCGACGATCTGGCCTTTAGTTTTGACACGCCCCTGTACATATCATTCGATATAGACTGCCTCGATCCCGCCTTTGCCCCGGGAATTTCGCATTGGGAGCCGGGCGGCTTTTCTACCCGCCAGGTTCTGCGAGTGATTCAATCGCTGCACGACCCGATCGCCGGAGCGGATATTGTCGAGTTCAACCCGCGCGTGGAATCCCGGATCACAGCCATGACTGCCGCGAAAGTATTCAAAGAGATCGCAGCAAAAATGCTGGAGACATAAATCACCCCAACTGGCAATACTATAGGAAATAGCTGGATAGGAATTTTACTGTCCAGCTTCGCGTCTCTCAGCAGTTTGCAGAATGGCTTCGATTTTTTCTGCCGCCCCCTCCGGTAAAGGTAACGGCTGGTGTGTCGCCAGGATCTTCGCTAATTTGGCCTGGATGCGGTCGGTCATTGTCTGCGAGCCTGCTGATAGCCAGATATCATAGGGTTGCCGGTCCATCAAGGTCGGGTTCCAGATCTCAGTACGGCAGCGCTTGGCCGTCTCCATCGAAGACATAAACTCGCCGCCAGGGCCAATACGATCGATCAGGTCCAGCATGAGCGTATCGTCGCTTACTTCAATCCCGCGCAGGATGCGCCTGGTCATGGCGATGATCTCGTCGTTCATAACCAATGCTTCCAGCGATCCGATCTGTGCGCAATCCAAAAAGCCCACATCGTGCACCAGCGTCGCCCCGCTTAACCCCGAGAGCACAGCTTGAAACGTGCTCTCGATTGCAGCCTGCAGATCCAGCACTTTAGCCTCCGAGGCGCCCGCAGTCCCCATGAAGGGCAAACCCAGGTAACGGCAAATATCTGAAAGAGCCGCGCTGTGCAGGCTCATCTCTGGTCCACCGTAAGGCGGTCGGGCAGTACGCAAATCCATCGCCTCGGGAACAGCGCCAATGCAAACAGCGGCGCCACGCTTTTTCAACTGCATCACCGCCAGCCCACACAACGCCCCAGCTAGAGAGATCACCAGCACACCCGCGCTGGTAACCGGCGCAGTCGTGCCTGCGCAGCCCCCGCCCATATAGACTACGGGGATATCGTGGTCAACTGCCCACATGACATTCGCCAGGTCCTCGTCCGTTTGGACGAGTGGCGATTGGTATGTCGAGAAGAACGCCATGATCGGGCGCTCGCGTAATGCCTGTTCGCTGCCGGCAACAGCCAAGGCCATTTGATAGATATCCGCTACGTTCTCTGCCGTGTAAGCCCAGGGCAGCACCGGCTTGCCCGTGTTAGCCAGCATTTCTGCAAACTCGTACACCGGCGCCAGCCGCGGCGTTACATCATCGATCAGGCCAAGCGACATCACATAGTCGATATTATCCAGCGCATCACACACTTTAGCCGTCAAACCAGGGTCGCTGCGACGGGTCTTGCGCATCTCTCCAGTCTCTGGATCGATAAAATAGGTGCAGGTAGGGCCAGGTCCAAAGGACACATGGTCGGGTACGATTTGCATGCGATGCTTGCCGTCACGCCCCCAAATCGTGAACGAACGCGGATTGGCAGCCACCGCATCCTGGATGATGTGCGGCGGTATGCGGACACGAATCCCATCCACGTGCGCTCCTGCCTGAGCCAGCAACTGGCGCGCTTCCGCGTTATGGATGTTAACGCCGGTCCGCTTCAAGCATTCAAGTGTGGCTTGATAGACCCTTTTGATTTGTTCATCGGAAAGCACACGAAATTGCGGCGTTTGCTGAGCGTGATAATTGGTCTCCATGATCGCAGCCTTGACCTCAACCTGCTACTTCACGAACGTCAATAATCTTTTGCCCTTCGATCTTGCTCAATGCCGCTATCACTTGTTCACGAGGCGCATCGCTGATCTTGAACACAGCCTCCCAGCTATTCGGGTCCTTGGGAGAATAAATACCACCCAGCGCCCAGATACCCCAACCCTGCGCTGAGATAGCTGCCACCAGGCGAGCCAATTCACCTGTAGCCAGAGACATACGCATGGTGACTCGTACACTCGGCTCGGGCGCAGCCAGCATCTCCACCAGGTGCGCCATCAGGTCGGTATCGGTGATGATACCAACCACGATCTCCTCGTTCAAAACTGGCAGGCAGCCGATCTTATGTTCAACCATGATCCGGGCTGCCTCCTCAATAGTAATATCTGGCCCTATCGTAATGATATCCTTACACTTGACCATAACGTCCTTTACCGTCAGATTCGACAGGAAGCGAGTGATCTCCCACACATCCAGGCTGGTTAGAATATTGGGTGGGATGCGCAGCGTTTCGTGTGTGATCAAACCCACCAAACGCTTCCCTTCTCCGACAACTGGCAGGTGCCTGGTTTTTGTTTCAGCCATAATGCTTTGGGCTTCCACAATAGACATTGCCGGGTCGATCATTACAGGATGTTTGGTCATATAATCTTTGACGATCATTTGATCTCTCCTTAACCTGCTGTTACCACAGGCTCCATCTGGCGTGAGACTTCCAATGGAATATGGCAATAGATGCGATGCTGTTCGGTGTTATAGCGCCAGGGTGGCACCTCAGTCTCGCAAATAAGCCCACCATCGGCAAGTAACGTACGCCGGGGGCAGCGTGTATGAAAAACACAACCACTGGGCGGCTTCAGCGCGCTGGGCACGCTCCCCTCCAGCCGGATGTGCTTCTGCTCCGCCGTCGGATCGGGGATCGGGACGGCGGAAAGTAACGCCTCCGTATATGGGTGATATGGTGGAGCATAGATGGCTTCGGCGGGTCCGAATTCCACCACATGACCCAGGTACATTACCGCTACATAGTCGGAGAAAAAGCGCACCACACTCAGATCGTGGGCGATGAACAGCAAGGTCGTGTGAAATTCGTGCTGGATCTCCAGTAGAAGATTTAGCACCGCAGCCTGCACCGAAACATCCAGGGCTGAGACAGGCTCATCGCATAAAACCAGCTCCGGTCGGCTGGCAAAAGCCCGTGCAATTCCCACGCGTTGCTTCTCGCCGCCGCTCAATTGGCGCGGCAGGCGGTCATAATAGCTCTCGTCCAGGCGTACCGCGTGCAGCAAACGGATGACCTCCTCGCGCACCTGGTTCGCCGGTACTGTCTTGAACCGTTGCAACGGGCGGCCTATCTGCTGACCGATAGAATACGATGGATTCATGGTCGAGTCGGGGTTTTGGAAGACCATTTGCAATTCCTGGATCAACTTGATATCTCGAGCGGATACCGGTACGGTAATATCGAATCCCAGGAATTCAGCTTTCCCTGCTGTCGACGCCTCAAGCCCAACGATCGTCTTGGCTAAGGTACTTTTTCCGCACCCTGATTCACCAACAATGCCCAGCGTCTTGCCAGCCGGCACTTCCAGGCTCACGCCGTCCACGGCTTTAACATAGCGTTTCTGGCCCAGCCCTACCAGACTCCATACAGATTTTGACTCCTGTGTGTAATAAGTCCGCAAATCTTTCACTTCCAATATCGGCTCTTGGCTTTCTTTTTCTTCTACGGCCGGCAGGTCGAATACCAGATCCTCGGACGGTTTCCAGGCAGCCACATCGATTTCTTTGTGATGAAAACAGCGTACTCTATGCTCAGAACTCGCTTCTTCCATAACTGGCAGCTCGTTGTGGCAGCGATCTGTAACATAGTCGCAACGCGGGGCAAAGATACAGGCCCCTTTTGGCCTATCTTTCGGCGCTGGCACTCGCCCCCGAATAGGGTAAAGCCGGCTGCTTTCCTTGGTTGAGCCAAGTTTGGGGACACATCGCATCAGGCCCTGGGTATATGGATGTTTTGGGTCAGCAAATATCGCCTCGACTGGACCACTTTCTACCATCTCTCCAGCATACATCACCCCCACCTCGTTGCACACCCGCGCCACCACACCCAAGTCATGTGTGATGTACACGATAGCCGTGTCAAAGTCACGCTTCAAGTCTTCAATTAAGTCCAATACCACAGCTTCTACCGTTACATCTAATGCAGTGGTGGGCTCGTCCATGATCAGCAGGGCAGGGTTGGTCAGCAGAGCCATCGCGATCACAACGCGTTGCTGTTGACCACCTGAGATCTGGTGCGGATAGCGGCTCATTACGTTGGAGCAATCTGGCATATAGACCCGCTCGAGCATTGCCACCGACTTTTTCCATGCCTCTGCTTCTGAGATGTTGCGATGGACAGTCAAGACCTCATTTAGCTGGTCGCTGATAGTCAGCGAAGGGTTCAAGGCCTGCATGGGGTCCTGGTAAACCATCGCAATCTGGTCGCCGCGCAGCCGGCGCAGCTCATTTTCCGTGCGACCTACCAGCTCGCGCCCTTGAAACTTGATGCTGCCGCCAGTGATCTTGCCATTAGGTCCTAGAAAATCTACAATCCCAAAAGCTACGGTGGATTTGCCACAGCCAGACTCGCCCACCAGTCCAAAGGTGGTGGCGTGGCCAACTTCAAAGGACACCCGGCGCACCGCTTCAACATCGCCGTAGCGTGTCTCGTAAGAGATAGCTACATTCTCGACTTTCAGAATGGGAGCCTGGTCACGTTGTACGTTTGTCATCGGTATCTCTCTTTTACATCTACTGGTAGCGCATGGTCTCTTCGCGCAATCCATCGGCCAGCAGGTTCAGCCCAACGACCAGGCTGGCAATTGCCAGCGATGGCCAGATCGCCGCCCATGGGGAGCCAGCCAGGATAAAACGCCTGCCAACGGCTACCATGCTGCCCCAATCCGCAGACGGCGGCGGTAAACCCAACCCCAGAAAACCCAATGTGCCCATTGCAAAAATTGCATAACCCACCCGCAGCATTGCATCAATGATGATCGGTCCACGCGCATTGGGCAGGATCTCGACAAACATGATATACCATGGGTTCTCACCACGCAGTTCGGCTGCTCGGATATAATCTCGCGTCCGGATGTCTAGCGCCAGGCTGCGTACCAGCCTGGCGATACCCGGAACGCCGACGATGGCGATTGCCAGCACGACATTGGTCGCCGAAGACCCTACCGCGGCGATGATGATCATATACAATAGAATGACAGGAAAAGCCATCATCGCATCCAGGCCGCGCATGACGACCTCATCTTTCCATCCCCTCATGTAACCGCTCATCAAGCCCAAAGTCGCCCCAACGATCAGACCCAGCAAGACTCCCCAAATCGCCGTACCGATGGGTAGCCAGAGATGGTCATTGATCGGCAGCATCACCAGCACGACCCGAGCTCCATAAATCAGCCGCGCCCACAGGTCCCGGCCTAAATCATCTGTGCCCAGGATATGGGCGGCGGATGGGGGAGAGTTTCTCGCTTTATAGTCCTGTTCGGTGGGGCTATAGGGGGTCAATAACGGAGCAAAAATGGCCGCCAGCACCCAAAAGAGAACAATGAACAAACCGATCATAGCTGTTTTCGAGGCAAACAGGATCGAAAACCTTGACCCAATGCGCTTCCACCTCGATGGGTGGGTGGATACTGGATTGCTTTGTTCGCTTTCTGCCATGAGTTACTCCATTCTGGTGGATATCTCTAGTGACCCAGCAGATAGGCCAGATGTGCTGGTTTTTTATGAATATCGGATGCGCGGATTAATAAAAGTATAGGTGATATCGGCCAATAACTGGGTTATCACTGCCACCAATACCAGGATCATCGCGCCGGCTTCGATGGCGTTAAAGTCCTTGAACAGTGCTGAATCTAACAGGTAGCTGCCCAGACCCGGATAGCCAAAGATCACCTCCACCACCACGATCCCACCCAGCAGCCAGTTGACGTGTAGCATGATAACGGTAATCGGAGCCATCAAAGCGTTCCGGATGCCATGCTTCATTACTACGCGGCGATATGGCAGCCCCTTGAGAAATGCAGTCCGAATATAAGGCGCCTTCATCACATCGACCATGCTGGCGCGGGTGATGCGCATCACATAACCCAGCTCGATCAGAGCCAGGGTCAAAACAGGCAATACCAGCATGTCAGGCCTGGACCAGGGCGCCTTTTCGCCAAACACGGTCGCGCCAGGTACCAGCTTCAACCAGAAAGAAAAAATTATGATCAAGAAAATGCCAGTCGCAAACTCGGGCGTTACAGAAAACATCATCCCGCCGATTGACAGTATCCGGTCGGAGGATTTGCCCTCTTTCAAACCGGCGATCACTCCCAACACCAGGGCCAATGGCATCACAATCACAAAGGCGATGCCCGCCAGGATCAGCGAGTTACGCAAGCGTATATACAATAAATCAGCCACGGGACGCCCGGTACGCAAGGATACTCCAGGATCTCCGCGTACCAACCCCTTTTGGAGTGGAATATACTCCGCCGGACCGCCGCTATAGGCTTTCCAACCGGTTCCCTGGATAAAGACCCAAACTTCTTTACCACTGCCGGTTTCCCAGCGCACCGCGTGATTTTGTGTATCGATCCCCCAAAACGTCCGGCCAACCAGGGCTTTGCCGGCGGCATCCGTACGCGCAATCACCAGCCCCTTGGCTGCCAGCTGATCAGCAGCCTGCAAAAAAGCTTTTCGAGCTTCATCGGTTTGCCCTGCCTGCAAGTTCTCTACCGCTTGTAGCAGCGCATCCCCAAGGTCGGCCTGGGTTGCCTGAAGCGCCTTGCCTGCTGCCCCAAGAATCTCGGGCAAAACGGCCATCTGCGCTTCATCGAAAGGCATTTTAGCCGGATCGCTCAGGTCGCGCAGGACGGTTGCAGCCAATAGATAATCGCCATTTTGCAAGCCATCCGCCAGAGCCCCCAGGTTCCCCGTGAGAGCGATCAGCGCAGGGGTCGCTTCTACCATCCTCGCCTTCGCCGCTTGAGCATCTCCAGCCTTCAAACTTTCATAAGCCTGCTGGAGTTGATCAGCCAGTCCAGGATCCACTGGTTTGATTTTGGCCGAGGCCCGGCTGAGCTGGCTGGCCATAAACTGCAGGTCGCTTTGTTTCAATTCGTTAGCAGCCGGGTCAGACAATCGCTGAGCCACAACGATAGCCTGGATAAGGGCGGTCTTGCCGGCGAACTCTTCACCGGCATTTTTAAGATCCTGTTTTTGCTTGGCCGCTTCCCCATCCCGCAAAGCCTGCAATACTCCTTCAGGCTCAGCCAGGGCGGATAGCAACGCTTCCGGACTGCTAAGTTGGCTGTCTGTACTGTTGAGTATTTCCAGGATACGATCCAGGGGCTTAAGAATAACCTGCCGGTCAGCTTCAGCTATTTGCGGGTCGTTCTGCAGCTCGGCGCGGTATGCCTGCAGGCGAGCAGCCTCGGACTTCGCATCTTTGATCTGCCAGCGACCATTGTCTGGCTGCTCGACCACCGAACCATCCGCCTGTTGTCGTCGCGCGATCAAATCCTCGCCTTCCAGCACCCAGCGGATCATTGTTCCGTCCTCCTCTACCGCCCACCATTCCGTGAAACCATCCGTGGTCTTAATGCGCTTCAATCCCAGGCCAACCTTGGCGGCAGCGCGCCAATCAGTGCCAGCCAACCAGGAGATGTAACGTTCGACCATCGGCTTGTCAAGACCGTTCTGGGCCAGAAAGGAGGCTTCTTGCTCTGGCGTAATTTGAATCCCCAATACATTACGCGCCACATTCCCCGGCGCAGCCGAGGTGATGGCAAACACTGCCACGGAGACAAGGAACATGGTCAAAAGCATCAACAACAATCTTCGCAAGATGAATTTTGTCATCTCCGATGCTCCTTAGAGATTGCTGCCTGTCGTCTCGCTTAATCGAACCGGCTGCGACAGGCAGCTAATCTCTTTGTTTGCCCGGTGTAGTAAATTTTCAGAAACCTGGTTCCTTAAAGGAACCAGGTTTCTTTATCCACTAAAACAATACTTGGCTTAAGCTGATTTCCAGACCTTATTGAAGAGCATATAGATCGTTGGATGGCCCGGTACGTCACGAACGTAATTGCGATGGGGCATGTTGACGTTCATCCAGTAGGGGATCCCGATTGAGCCACGCTCCCACTGGATTTGTTGGAGCTGGCACATGATCTCCCGGCGCTTTTCCACATCTATCGTACCGTTCGCCTGCGTCAGGAGCTTGCTGAATTCTTCATCTACCCAGCGTGACTCGTTCCAGGCCACAGGAACGCCTTTTTCATCTGCTGTATAGGCCAGGTTCAAAACCATGGTGCCCAATGGACGATGCGTCCAGGGTGTAACACCCAGGTCCACTTCGGTCCACTTGTCCCAGTACTGGCTGTTCGGCATGGAGTCCACGTTAATTCTTAAACCAGCCGGGGCGGCATCCTCTTTGAGAATCTGGGCGTAAGCCACGACGTCTGGCCAGCCGGAGCCAACCGCCAGGTTGACATCCAGGCCATCCGGGTATCCAGCATCGACCAGCAGTTGCTTGGCTTTCTCCGGGTCGTAGGCGGGGATGGGTTGTTCACAATACTCAGGGTGATACGGATAGACATGGAAATCCTGACCCTGCAAGCCTCGCCCATTGTATGCCAGGTCGAGGATCTTCTCCCGGTTCTGGCACAGCTTGAGTGCTTGCCGTACGCGGTTATCCGTCCAGGGTTCAAGATCCACGCGCATGCGCAAGACACGACAAATCGCCGATGAAATGGGTGGCAACACGACATTCGGGTCATCCTTCAACCCGTTGTAAAACTCAGGACCATCGTTATCGCCAAGATCGAGGAAGTCCACCTGGCCGCCCTTTATGGCTGCAATCCAGGCTGTTGTATCTTCACCCAGGTCGAGGAATTCCATTTCATCCAGGTATGGCAGCGGTTGTCCATCGTCGCCTTTTTGCCAGTAATCCTTACGCGCCTTGAGCGAGACGCGCTCGCTTTCCTTATAGGACTCAAGGGTGTATGGTCCGGTTCCGTGCGGCGCCTTGATAAAGTCGCCCTCGAATGTCCGGCTGTTTAATACCAGGGCAGGATAGTGGAACAGATGCTCCGGCACGCCAATCTCAGGCAGTTTGAGGTTCAACTTGACGGTGTAATCGTCGACCTTCTCGATACCGGTGGCGTCCATATAGGACATCAAGCCCTTCATCGAAGAGCCTACATCATCCTTGAACCATTCACCCATCGTGAAGACTACATCATCGGCGTTGAACTCGTCACCGTTGTTGTGCTTGATGCCCTTGCGCAGTTTGAGCGTCCAGGTTTTCAGATCCTCGCTAGGCTCCCAACTTTCCAGGAGCAGCGGGTGCGTAATGTTCTTCCCATCGGTTTCCGTCAGGTACTCGGCGACCTGGCGGAGCTGGTTGGTGGGAGTGACCCATGAGAATTGTGCCGGGTGAGTGACTTTCTTCACACTGCTCGCACAAACCAGCTTGCCGCCACGGGTGATGGCGGGCACAGCTGTGGGAGCTTCGGTGGCGACTGGCGCGACCGCAACAGGTGCCTCGGTCGGTGTCGGTGCGGGAGCACAGTTTGCCAGAATAGAGGCTGTGCCTACCGATAAGCCCAGCAGACCGGCAAATCGAAGGAACTCACGACGGGAAATCTTCCCCTTGCGCAGAGATTCCTGCAATTCAGGAACCGCGGGGTGCATCCCGTTATCCGGGGTTTTCTTGATAATTTCCATTTGACATTCTCCTCCAATAGGTTGGTTGATTAGGTCGAACTGACAGCACATTCGTCACGGATACCAGGTTATTTCAGTAATTGTACAGGTCACCTCCTGTTGAACATTCTCGACTGTATACACCCATTAGTATCTGCGTGCTGGTCGAGTTTAATTGTGGGATAGCTTGTGTTGGCAATGTCAGACACAGCTACGCTCTCACCATAATGACCCATGTTGTGCCAGTATTGATTTTATTTGCCCCTGCCTTGTAATAATGAGATTCTATTCTATTTATTATTTTTGGAAAAGACCCAAAATATTTCAACGATTAACCTCAAGTAGAAATTGGTCTTTGCTGGAGGGCTTCCAACAGTCTCTCTGGAGAGGCTGGCAGGCGGCGGATACGCCACCCGACCGCACGCGAGATGGCGTTAATAATAGCAGGAGCGGTTGGCAGGATGGCGGCTTCACCCAGTCCTTTGGCGCCAAACGGCCCGTGCCGGCTGGGGACCTCCACCAGGATCGCTTCGATCTGTGGCGTGGCATGAATCATCGGCAGGATATAGTCCGTAAAACCGCTCGATACCCCGGGGAGATATTCTTCTGTCAGCGCTGTGCCCACTCCCATCACAACCGCGCCCTCAATCTGTCCAACAGCATCCGGTGGGTTGACGGCGTGACCCACATCGTGAGCTGCCACCACGCGCCGGACTTCTGTAAAGCCGGTTTCCATATCCACCACCACCTGCGCCAGTTGCGCTCCAGTGACGAAGATCGGGATATATTCGGGGCGTTTACCATCCGGGAACTGCTCCGAGAGATCGAACATACCAATTACCCGCCGCGATTTTTTCAGCTGCTCGAATTCGCTGGCAATAGCTGCCAGCGGGATTGACTTATCAGGATCCCGTTTCGAGACCAGACAGCCATCCTGAAGCATGAAATCTACCGGGTCGAGATCCAGCATCTCTGCTGCGGTGGCAAAGATCTCCCGTTTCAGGTTTTCAGCAGCCTTAATGACCGAGCCGCCTGTAAAATATGTTGCGCGCGAGGCCCCTTGAATGCCGCTATCCGGTGTAAGAGCTGTGTCGGCATTGACCAGTTCGATCTGCTGGCAGGGAACGCCCAACGTCTCAGCCGCGAGCTGTACCATCACCGTGCTGATCCCCTGGCCATAATCGGGGGCGGAGCAGTAGATCTTGAATCGCCCATCCAAAGCCAGCTCGGCGTGAGTCTCGACGCGCAGCACGCCGGATTTGCCGAAACGGTACCACATCCCGGCCAAACCCACACCCATGCGGTATATTTTGTTCTTTGCAGCAGCGTTGAACTGTCGGGTTTCTTCTAAAAGCTGGTGGTAGCGCGGCCGGATTGCCTCCAGCACTTCGACAAACCCAAACGATTCGCCGACCGGATAGCCCAAAAATGAGGCTACCCCTTCCACCAGGCTGTTCTGCAAGCGAAAATTGAGCGGGTCGAGCTTCAATTCTTGAGCCAGCTCGTCCAGGGTACATTCCAGTGCGAAAATGCTCTGCGGCGTACCGAAGCCACGGAATTGGCCGCATTTGGCGGCATTGGTATAGATAGTCTGGGCAAAGGCATCCACTGCCTGCCAGCGGTACGGTCCCCCACTGGCGGTCACGGCGTAGTTCGGGATCCAGTACCCGGCGCTATCATATCCGCCGGTGTTGGCGTTGATACGCACCTGGATGCCTGTCAGGTTGCCATCCGCCTGGGCGCCGATTTTCATCTTTACGTGGTAAGGATGTCGCTTGGGTGTGGCTTCGAAGACTTCAGTACGTGAATAAGCCAACCGCACCGGGCAACGCAGCAGGAACGCCATCAAACCGGCTGCTACCAGCGGCCAGGGGTCCTGCCGTGCACCGAACGATCCCCCCGTAGGAGGCACTATGACGTGCACCTGCTCTGGAATGAGTCCAATCGTCTGGGCGATGAAACCCTGTTGCCAGTGCGGTTCGTGGGTGCCGCTGACTACAGTCACCCGTCCCTGTTCGTCGATATAACCCAACGTGGCTTCCCGTTCCAGGGTCGAGTGTTCTTGAAAGGCAGTGTAATAGTCTGTTTCAACCAACGTATCTGAAACATCCCAGGCAGCCGCCAGGTCGCCATGCGCCAGAGTAAAAGTATTCAAGACATTCCCCCCCGGGTAGATATGCAGCGCGTCGGGTTGCAACGCTTGCTCGGCGTCGAACAGGTACGGTAACGGTTCCAATCCAGCTTCAATCAATGTGACTGCCTGGCGAGCCTGAGCAAGTGAACCTGCCACTACCAGAGCAATCGGAGCGCCTTTTTGGCGTAAGGTTTCTCCCACTGGAGTCAGGATAGGCTCGTTATGGCTGTAGCCAGTCAGGTTGTTGTCGCCCGGGATATCTAACGCTGTAATGACCCGCACAACCCCGGGAGCCTGTACAGCCAGCCGGGTATCCAATGAAAGCAGACGGGCATGGTGGTGAGGGCTGCGCAAGACTGACGCGTGCAACATACCCGGCATGACAATATCTTCCGCGTAGCGTGCCTTTCCGGTCACCTTGTCGATCGAATCAATCCGCCGCGCGCTGCCACCAATCGGTATTTTGCCACTCGCTCTAGCAAGATGAGGTTGGTCGGGATCGCTCAACGGATTTCCTGAATTATTTTATTAGGCTGCTTGACAGGGATCCTAAAGAATTTTACAATATATCTAGTTATATATACAACTAGATGATAGGTTATACCAGGTTTTTTGTCAAGGTAGACGCAATTTATTCCCTTTACTGGTCTGCAGGTAAGTTTTAATAAGCCAGACATGCTCCAATTCGCCCAGGCAATCTCATCTCGACCCTGGTTGAACATCTCACGGTTAGCGATCGAAGGAGATCATGCAAATCCAACCTGGTCCGGTCCCTCGCTATTATCAGCTCAAAGAAATTTTGGAGAAACGCATCCAAACGGGTGAGTTTCAGCCTGACGACCAATTCCCCACCGATGAACACTTATGTGATGAATATGGCCTGAGCCGAGGTACCGTGCGCCGGGCGATTGACATACTTGTGGAGCAGGGCAGGCTGCGCCGGGAGCAGGGACGGGGCACTTTCGTTACCCTGCCACAGTTAACCCCTATCTTCTTCCACCTTTCCAGCTTCAACGAAGAAATGCACCAGCGTGGGCGCGCACCGAGCACGAAACTCCTGAAATTGGAGGTCGTCCCTGCCAGTCAAGCGATAGCAGCTGACCTGGAGCTTGGGGAGGGCGAAGAAGTGATCGAAATCGTCCGCTTGCGTCTGGCAGATTGCCTGCCCATGGCGCTGGAGACCCGTTACCTGGCTTATAAAACCTGCCCCGCTCTGCTCCATGAAGATCTTGAACAACAGTCTATCCACAACCTGCTGATCGACAAATACAACATTCCCCTGCTCCGGGCGCGCCATACGGTTGAAGCCCGGGTCTTGACCGCCACTGAGGCGGAGGTGTTACAAACCCGGCCCGGGTCGGCTGGTTTCTTTGTCAGTCGAGTGACCTATACGCTCAACGATCAACCGGTTACCCGTTACCATATCGTCTATCGCGGCGACGAATACCGCTTTACCGCCGAATTCTAAACTTTCGTTATAGAAAATAAACGGTCTCCGATCGAAAATCCACATAATAATCCTGGAGGAAAAATGACTATCGTTCTTGATGGCGCAAATCTGAATCTAGAAAAACTGGTCCGTATCGCCCGGAATGGGGAGAAAGTGGAGTTACACCCCGAAGCAGTCAATCGCATTATCGCCTGCCGGGCTATGCTGGAGGAAAAAATTAAAGCCCGTGAAATCATGTATGGCACCAATACCGGGATTGGTGAATTTTCCGAAATCGTGCTGAATGACGAGCAGGTACAACAGTTTCAGCGCTACCTGATCTATAACCACGCCGCTGGAATTGGCGATCCGGCGCCCATCGAATACGTGCGCGCTGCCATGGCAGGACGCATCAATGTACACGCTCACGGTAATTCCGGCTGCCGGGTGGAGATCACCCAGACGCTGGTAGAGATGCTCAATAAAGGCGTTACCCCGCTGGTGTGCCAGAAAGGCTCGGTAGGTGCCTGCGGCGATCTGGCGCCAATGTCGCAGATTGCACTGCTACTGTTGGGTGAAGGGGAGGCCTATTATCAAGGCGAGCGTATGCCCGGTCAGCAAGCGATGGAAAAAGCCGGAATCCCAATCCCCGGTCTGCAGGCGCGTGATGGACTGGCAGCGATCAACGGCTCGAACCTGCTCACCGCCATGAGCGCCCTGCACCTGTATGATATGAACCGCTGGCTCAAGCAGGCTGAGATCGCCTGCGCGATGAGTCTGGAAGCTTTGTTAGCGAATATGAAACCCTACGACTTGCGTCTCCACCAGCTGCGCGGATTCAAAGGCGCCATGCGCTCGTCGCAAGCCATCCTGAAGTGCATCCAGGGCAGCGACCTGGTGACCGGCAAGCTTAAGACCAAGGTCCAGGATGCCTATTCCATGCGTTCCTCGCCCCAGGTGATTGGCGCAGCGCACGATGCGATCGCTTACGCCAAAAGCCAGGTCGAGATCGAGCTGAACGGCGTGGGCGACAACCCGATCTGGCTGCCAGAGTTCAATCTGACCTTGACTGGAGCTAATTTCCAGGGCTCGCCTATCTCGCTGCCGATGGATATGGCTGGCACAGCCATCACGATGGTGTGTGTATTGTCCGAACGGCGTCTCAACCGCCTGACCAATCCTGCTTTGAGCGTTGGTCTGCCGGCTTTTCTGACCAAGGGCGCCGGGATGTTCTCCGGCATGATGCTCAGCCAGTATACTGCCGATATGCTGATCGTCGAGCAGCGTATCCTGTCTGCTCCAGCCAGCATCCATTCCATCCCAGCCGCCGCCGACCAGGAAGACTTCGTCTCGATGGGGATGAACACCGCTATCAAGAACGGGCAGATCCTGGATAACGCCTATGGCGTGCTGGGCATCGAGTTCATGGCTGCTACCCAGGCGCTGGATTTCCGCGAATTCACCCCCGGTAATGGGGTACAGACCGCCCGCCAGGTGATCCGCAAGCACGTTGACCACCTGGATGTCGACCGTCCGCTCTTCGCCGATCATAACACGATGAAGGCGCTGGTAAAATCTTGTGAAATCCTCGAAGCTGTGGAAAGCGCAGTCGGTAGCCTGGAGTAAGAACTTTAGCATGGAAAAAGTATTGATCGCTAACCAACGTGAAGTTACTCAGTTGCTCCCAATGGCAGAATGTATCGCTGTCATGAGCGAGACGCTCCAGGCGCTGGATGCAGGTCAGGCGCTCCTGCCGCTGCGCACGATGATGCTGCTTCCGGATGGGGAAAACTTGATGGGCTTGATGCCCTCTTACCTGGCAAATATCCAATCCTTGGGTGTTAAGGTGATCGCTGCTTTTCCCAGCAACTTCGGCAGTGAATATGATACCCATCCCGGCGTAGTGATCCTGTTCGAGGCCCAACACGGCATGCTGCGCGCGATTGTGGATGGCACTTCGATCACCGCCATCCGAACTGCCGCGGTAAGCGGCGTGGCTACCCGGCTGTTAGCTCAAGAAGATGCCGGCGATCTGGCGTTAATCGGCGCTGGAACCCAGGCGCACACCCACCTGGAGGCCATGAAATGTGTCCGTAAAATCCGCCGCGTCAGGGTGTACAGCCTGCCCCTCGCTGGCGCATATGCCTTCGCCGAGCGAGAATCAAAGCGCCATGGCATTCCGGTGGAAGTTAAAGAAACTGCTCGCGAAGCGGTGGATGGCGCAGATATCATCTGCACCGCCACCACCGCTCGCGAGCCGGTGCTCAAGGGCGAGTGGGTCTCTCCTGGGGCGCATATCAACGCGGTAGGCGCCTACAATCCAGCCACCCGCGAGTTAGATTCGCAAGCCGTAGCCCAGGCGCGCTTGTATGTAGACCGGAAGGAGTCGACCTTGCACGAAGCTGGCGAGTTCTTAATCCCGAAGGCGGAAGGCCTGTTTGGAGACGAACATATCGTTGGCGAGTTGGGTGAACTATTGAACGGAAAAATCGGCGGGCGAAGCTCGCCCGCTGAGATCACCCTGTTCAAGTCACTGGGAATCGCCATTGAGGACCTGGCAGCCGCCTACCACGTATTGCAGAAAGCCCGCCAGACCAACCTGGGTCTGTGGGTAGAAATCGGCGGTCAGCACTTTGGCATTGCTTGAGCCTGAGAATTGAACGCCAACGATCTGGCTGCGCAGTTCATCGCCACTGTCACCTGGGAAAGCCTGCCCGAATTGGTGCAGGAAAAAGCGCGCATGTGCCTGGTCCGGACTGGTCGATGGAGGGCTGCGTTTTCC
>Ga0209254_10001675_pt1 | contig 20002 bp, 26 predicted proteins | sample FrelakmetDIP11DI_FD_187148 | JGI IMG/M metagenome (GOLD analysis project Ga0209254, IMG submission 187148) | Freshwater lake sediment microbial communities from the University of Notre Dame, USA, for methane emissions studies - DIP11 DI (SPAdes)... | ecosystem: Environmental > Aquatic >...
GTTCTTTCCAGGTCTTCCGTCCACAACAAGCATATGGTTCCCTTGTCTTTCGGCCTTTACCAAAACCCGCTTACTGTCAGGGCTGAACACGGGGTCCCAGATCATATCAAAATGATTGTCCCAGGGGTTACCGTCAACTGCTATGGAATACCTGTCATCTTCTTTGACAATCGCTGCCACCTTTTTGCTGTCAGGACTGAACACCGGTGCCAAAACTGCATGGCTAAAAGTTCTTCCCCACGGCGCCCCGTTAATGGCAATTGTCCATTTCCCGAATTCTGTAGCAACCACCGCAGCAATCCTCTGCGTATCAGGACTGAACCGGTGTTCCCACAGTTGTGTAAATCTCCTGGCCCAGACAGGCTCTCCATTCATCGCCAGTGTCCAGCCACCGGCAATTTTGACCGGTGCAAAGACATCGTAGGATCCGGACTTGAACATCGGCTCCCATATATGGGAAAAAGTCCGGTCCCAGGGAATCCCGTCTATAGCTATGGTATACGTAAGCCTGTCAAGGTTCACTCCGGCGGCTACTTTTTGACTGTCAGAACTGAATGCCATGCCCCATATGCTGAGAAAATTCCTTTCCCAGGCTTTACCATCAACAGCAACGGTGATTACCCCTTCAGCAAAGGTGAAGATATCAAGCGTTGCAACCCTTTTCATCTTCACGAGTGATGCGGTTCTCCTGCCATCCGGGCTGATCATGACATCCCTGGCTTCAGTGAATTTCGTATCCCAGAAACTGCCGTTGAGAACTATCCCGAATTCATTGTCTTTTTTTACATTTGCAGCTATGCTTTTTCCGTCAAGACTAAAGGCAAGGTTCCATATATAATCATAAGAGCCCTCCCATGGATTCTCATCAACTACCATGGTCCATTCGTAATCACGCAGAGCCGGACAAACAAGCCGGTTATCCGGACTGAATTTGAGCGACCAGGCGCGTTCAAAAGTTTCTGACCAGGTCTTCCCATTCACGCAGGGAGTAACGAGCTTGTTTCCTTTCTCAACGATTGCCGCAATCTGCTCACCGTCATTCGTTACGGTATATTCATGAACGATGGGGAATCGCTTTCGCCATTCTTCGACATCGGCAATACACTTTTCTCCAGTTGACCAGTCCCAATTGCTTGTGTCAGTCATTCACATGCCTTTCCCTGCTAATACGGATGGGTGCCGAGAATAACCTCTTTGTTGAATTTTGTTTCGATCTTCTTTTTGATATCCTCAAGATCAATCGGGCACTTTGCAGTCTGGGTTGCCTTCATTACACACGTCCCCATATGGATCGCATCGAAATCCCTGTCATATAATTTTGCCATATCCATCAGCAATGCAACTTTTGGCATCAGTACACCGGGGCAACCACCGCAATCGTCCATGCCGATGACCTCGACCTCATAATCTTTCCAGCGTTCATACTCCCCTGCCCGTTCCGCAATCCCTTTGAAACATTTCAGACATCCTCCTACACAACTGATTCCCTTGATGTTCTTGCAAGCTAATATCGCTATCCTTTTCTTTCCCTTCGCCATAATTACCTCCTTTTTGTATTCACTCATAAACCCACTTTTCTTCCCCTTGTCTTAAGGGGAGGTGAGGAGGGGTTAATGTCCGCAGCTTATTCCGTGTCCATGGCCGGCACAGGTATGTTGCAAAGTAAACTCAGTGAGAATATGATCTGTCAATAGCTTGATATTTTCTTTGACCTTTTGGGCCTGTGCCCGAAAAACCTTTATGCCCTGCTGGTTCAGCTTTGTCAGTGCACCCGCTCCGATACCGCCGACAACAATGGCATCAACCTTCTGGTTATTCAAAGCCTTCAGCGGATTACATGCACCATGAGCATGTTGCTGATCTTTGTTATTAATCGTCGTCACGTGATTATCTTTTGTATCAACGATAATAAACACCGGTGCAGAACCGAAATGCCCATAGACTTCGCTGTCCACACCCTCTGCTTCTGCTACAGGAAAACAAACTTTCATTTCTATTCCTCCTTTTGTGATGTTTCTATTTTCAATGCTTTGCCTTTCAAAAGGCACTCGGCAACCTTTCTGTGTGCCTTATTCAGGATTCTTCCAAATGTCTGCCTTGATATCTTCATGTTTGCAGCGGCTTCTTCATGATAGAATTCTTCATAATCTGCAAGCCTAAGCGCCTCCAGTTCATCCATTGAGATCGAGATCTCCTCAAGTTCTATCAGGGGAATTCCTCTTGGTTTGAAATAATTAGTATCCGGTTTGCACTTTACACATCTGATTTTTTTTGGCCTAGGCATTGCCTATTATGAGCATAAGCCCATAATAAGTCAAGCGAAAAGATTATGCGACTCGGCAAAAAGACACCCTTCAACCTTTCGCCATATCCTTCTAACTTCGTCGGTCACTTTCGCGCAGGGGTATTCCACTACAGAAAGCCTGTTCAGCATCGCTTTGGTTACTTCCGGTGTATATGGGATGCTGCCTGCCATAGCAATCCCTCTTTCTTCACAATAACTTTCGATGACGCGGGTATTTTCAGGATTGATATCGCATTTATTAACGCATACCATCGCCGGAATATTAAAATGATTTGCCACCTCCAGTATCCTCTTTAAATCATGCAATCCTGAAAGAGTCGGCTCGGTAACAACCAGAACCAAATCAACTCCCCCAATTGCGGCTATAACCGGGCACCCAATCCCGGGGGGGCCATCAATCAAGATGAGGTCTTTCTTTTCCTTCTCGGCCAGGTCTTTTGCCTCCTGACGGACCATTGAGACAAGCTTTCCGGAATTTTCTGCAGCTATTCCCAGACGTGCGTGAACCATCGGGCCCTCTCTTGTTTCAGATAAAAACCAGTTGCCGGAGAGTCTTTCCTTCATGGATATGGCCTGCTCAGGACAAACGTAAGCACAGACCCCACAACCTTCGCAGGAGACAGGAACGACCTTTACAGACTGGATAGCTCCGAAACGGCATAGTTGTTCACATAGCCCGCACTGGGTGCATCGTTCATAATCAATAGAAGGCAGTTGGCCCCCGTAGAATGGCTCCTGTCTAATGATATCCGGTGTCAGTATAAGATGAAGGTCGGCTGCATCAACGTCGCAATCAGCAATCACGGCATTATCGGCAAGATGGGCGAATGCAGCGGTTACGGTAGTCTTGCCGGTTCCCCCCTTCCCGCTGATTACAGTCAACTGCTTCATCTGCATGCCCCTACTTGCACATCACAGGCTCTTTTATGCTCGATAATTTTCCCTATCGTATCAAAGAGGAAACGAAATTTTTCTTTCAAATCAGGGCATGCTTCCACTGCCGGTATTCCACGGGAATACGCTTCAGCAATCTTCCTGTTCCAGGGTATTGAGAGAAGCAAGGGAATATTTTCTTCCTGACAGTATTCTTTTACTCTGTCATCTCCGATTCCGTCACAGTTGATAACCACACCAAGTGAAATTTTCAGTTCTCTAACCACATCTACCGCCAGTTTGAGATCGTTTAGGCCGAAGGGTGTCGGCTCGGTAACCAGACAAACAAAATCGCTTCCCTTTATGCTCTCGATAACCGGGCATGAAGTGCCCGGAGGCGAATCAATAATAACATCCATATCCTTTCTGATGAGTCTCTTCATGTCTTTGATTATCGGAGTTGCCATATGTTCCCCTATGTTCAGGATACCCTGCATAAAGGTTATGGAATTGCTCGTGCCTTCTTCAATAACCCCGATAGTTCTTTTTCCTTCCGCAATTGCCTTTTCAGGACATACCAGCATACATCCGCCGCATCCATGACAGAGCTGAGAAAAAAGCAGGATGTTTTTTTCAAATACTGCAACAGCATGATAGGCGCAAATCCTGGAACACTCTCCGCAATATGTGCACCTGGACTCATCTATCCATGGCTCAAGTACACTTACCGATGTTTTTCCGGTAATCGTCGGTTTTAAAAAGAGAGAGGCATTCGGTTCCTCAACATCACAATCCAGAAATTGAGATGCTCCTATCGACAGAGCCAGACCCACTGCTACGGTAGTCTTGCCCGTTCCTCCTTTTCCGCTCGCAATTGAGATAATCATAAAAGACAGCCTCCTTATTTCCTTGCCATACTTACTCCACACTTGGGGCATTTCACCTGATAACAGGGTGTGCCTGCCCGGTGGATTGCTGTCGCTCCGCAGGAGGGGCAGATGCATTCACCCCCGGGCCCGCGGGACCCGCTGCCTCCCCTTCCTCCTCCACATCTTCCCTTACCCAATCCAGTTCCAGTTCCTGCATTCGCTGATCCTGATCCAGTTCCTCTCGGCATAGTCTTCACCTCCTCATCCCGGCGTGCGATTCAACTGAAGGGGCGCCGGCATACCCGAGTTCACCTTTGTTAAATCTTTCAATTACATCTTTTACCAACCCCTGAGTGCCTGTTACTATCTTCACACCACCGGCTTGAAGGGCCTGAAAGGCATTCGGTCCAACGTCCCCGGTGAGAACCACTTTCGCCCCTTTGTTAACTACAAACTGCGCCGCCTGAATACCAGCGCCCCCGCCTGCGATAAAAGCAGGATTCCCGACAGCTTCAAAATTCATTGTTTCCGTATCAACGAACAGGAAGTACTGACACCTTCCAAACCGCGGGTCAACTGATGCTTCCAGATCATTGTTTGTTGAGCTTATACAAACCTTCATTGTTCTCTCCTTTCGCTCTCCAGACCTTTAATCCTTGACTCAATTCCTTTAAGCTGTTGTTTAAGAACTTCAGCCTGGCTCTTTAATAAATCAAGCTCAGTGTGAGGAATTTTTACGGATATCCCGATTACATAGTGGCTTTCATCCCTCTCTTGCAGCATCGTCTTTTCCCTTTTCCGGGACAGATGACCATCCCCGAATTGAGCTGCCCCCGGAGAAAAAGGGATAAGACATCGCTTACATTTCCAGCTATCCAGGGAATCACCTTCATTCCGCTGTTGGTCAAAATGCGCAGTAGGTACCCCGGGAGTCCGCCGCAAATTAAGGTATCGACACCGAATGCCTTTAATTGTGAAACACGTTCACTGTCGCTCCATCCCTCACAGGAAATATTCCTGCTTCCGGTTATTCTTTCACCCTCGATATCGTATAACCCGAAACCAGGGGCGAAATCGAATCGTGGAGAAATCCTGTTTTCAAATACCGGGATGGCTAATTTCATAACAAAATACATAACGCAAAAAATATACCAGAAAGGAATAATTTGGAATATGCAGATTAATCAAAATGTTAGCGGATAGAGGATGTTTGCGGATAAAAAATCACCTACTGCATATTTGCAATGTATTGCAAATATAGAATGCAATATCACAATAAACCTGACGCGCGATTATTTGAAATGCAAGGGTGAGATGATTAGCTATTGGAATAAAGAGTCTATGCTCCATAAAATTTTGACGGACCTTTTAACACCTTCCATTCTGCTTCTTCTAATACTCTTATACAATCCCTGACAGTCATGCCACGTTTGCCGTCCGTTTCCGTCTCCGTATCACGGGGGTTAGATCCAGCCTCAGCCCTCAAGAGATTCACTCCGGCTGCTGCTCCTATGACATTAGGCTCATGAGTACAATTCCCTGGGATATCATATCCAAGTGCTAATCTCACAACAGCAAGTATATGCGCCATCCTGGCCTCGCTGACAATGCCGTATCCCGCCATTTTGGTATTCGGGATGGGTATGCGTCTTGCTGACCCACTGTATATGGGTTTCGCCTTATGGGTGATAATTGTTTTTTCTACTAAACTACCTCCTTGGAATTGTCTCTTCTTTTGGAGCAGAAATTACAACAAAAAGTCCCTCTCCGTATCCATCTCTTATCGGCTCCAAAGCGGTTATTTCCTCTGGTTTATGAAAAATTGTTTGTAGAATATGAATATCATTGTATCCCGCTATCTTAAGCCATGCTAAAACCTGTTTGACTGTGTAAAAATCGGCATATCTGAAAAACTTGCTGTCATTCTTTTTCATCTCATACAGCTTCCCATGAGGGCTATCTTTGTCGAGCATACCGATGATTATCTTGCCGGCAGGGCGAAGAATTCGTCTGATTTCTTTCAACGCTTGTAATGGATCTTCAAGAAAGCAGATTGTTGTTACCATTAATACAAAATCAAATGCATTATCATCGAAGGGCAGATTCTCTGCTTTTGCATCATATACGGTAATCCCTCTGCTTCTTGCAATTTTAGCCATTGCTCCAGAAGGTTCAACACCAATTCTTATACCAAAAGGGATGGAAAATCGACCGGTACCAGTGCCTATTTCAACGCTATTGCCACTTTGAGGCAATAGCATTTTCACTGCCCGTACCTCTGATTGATATACCCATATATGGGCATCAAACCACTTATCATATTCTTCGGCATATTTATCAAATATATCAATCTTGTTCATCATCTTGATAATTGCCCCATATCGGGTCACTTCCAAATCTTTTCGCCCAAAATTCATCGGCAGAAATATACTTTCCAATTTCTTCCTGAGAAAATGAAAATCGATAATGTTCACAATAATCCATTATTATTCTGTATGCATTGATTATTTCAATAGTCTTTTCTTTGCGGATATCTTCGTTTCCCCTGCATAAATCAGGATGCCATTCTTTGAGCAATTCTCGATACTTATTTTTAATTTCTTTTAACGTTGCGAACTCATATAATCCAAGGATTTGTAGCGCTTTTGTTATTTCTTCATACTTCCCCATATTAGAAAAATGCTGTCTCATATCGATACCATCAAGGATTACCTTTACTCATACCATCTTCTATCTCATTCATGCCTGGATGCGCACATCCGGTTATCACTACTGAACCTCTGTTCGTACGGACAACCAAGGATTGCTCTTTTATCGATTTCCCTAATTCACCAGAAGAAAAAACAGCCTTGCAGATCCTAACAGGTCCTTGGACATCAACTATTTGTGCTCCTTGCTTTTTCATATCCTCCTTGAATCGTTTTGAATATGACTTAGACAAAAAAACAGTAACCGCTTTTTTATTTGCAATAATCCCATATAATCCACCCGTATGATCCCAGTGCATATGGAAAAGAAAAACCAAATCAATATCTCCAGGATCGATTCTCAAACACTTTATATTTCTCAAAAGGAAAAAATCAGACTATTCACCCGTTGTCTATCATTTACCTCTGAGATTCCAATGACATTTGCTATATCGATTATTGTCACCGGACGTCTTTTAGCCATTTCAACGATGGCATCTTCAACATTTTGGACTGCTCCAACTGTTTGATCATGAAACTCTGCAATAACCTTGCAACTTTTATCTAAAATCTTTTTTACAGCCATGATTGCAGCGCTTCCTGAAAGAACGGCAAGGCTGCTTTTCAGAAAAACGAGGACCACATTCAGCAGTGTTGAATATAGCGCAACCTTCTTTCCGTCCTCTTCCATAACTTAAATTGTCGTCTCTTGTTATCCGGATTCACAGGAAGGCGTCTCACAGGGTGTTTTGCTGCCACAGCAGGTTTCGCTCTTCCCGCAACGCGGCTGAAGAGGTGATTCGGAACCGGTGTTCTTCATGATAAAACCGCTTCCTCCCGATATAATCCTCCGAACTTTTCCATTGCATTCAGTACATTTTTCAACAGGATGAGCATGAATCGACTGGCTTATATCGAACCGTCTTCCACAGTCTTCACAAACATATTCATACACCGGCATGATATTTTCTCTCCTTTTCTATCTGACAGCAGCCAGAAACCGCATGCTCAGAAGTTTTCAGGATGGACAAGCATTTCCCAATCCTCTGGATTCCGTGTGTCTTGTTTATCATATAAATCCTCCCTTCCGTGAATATCCGTGCACAAAGCTACAGGTGATAAAAATGAACCTGAAGTAAATGAACTATTCCGCAGCAGAGCTGCGATGAATTCTTTTGATGAAACGCAAGAAGAATGCCACTCGGATACAGAGAGGAATCTATATGGTAAATCAAACAATTAGACGGAAGGCAAGATTTTAAAGCGAGACCCTGGCATTGCTAAAATGCAAGAGGCTGAAGGGCAATAATGCATTGATGCAATAAATTTTATTCATCGAGTATCTTAAGCTTTTTTTGCTTCCTCCATATCGAGTGGATAATACCGGAAAGACAATTTGATCTTTTCAACGTATTTTCTCAGCCACTCCAATTCCTAAACATCCCCCGATATCAATTCCGCGTTACAACACCTTTTTACTGTATCCGGCAGATGAATAGTAACGCTGGTCCTTATATTGTCTTTCTTTAATCCTGCCTGCTTCTTTCAGACCATTCACCCATTTTTCAGCATTCGCGGCAGAGATACCGAGGACATTCGCTATATCAACAATTGTCACAGGACGCCTCTTCGCCATTTCGACAATTGAATCTTCAACATTTTGAACTTCGCCAACCATCTGACCATGGAACTCCGTAATAACCTCACAACTTTTATCCAAAATATTTTTTACAGCTGCCATTTCTTCTCTGCTCAGTGGTTTTGCATAAATCTCAGCCGGGGGTCTGACAACGGTATTAAGATAAACCCTATCGGGATGTATATCTGATATTGCACTTTTTATTCTGGAGAGTTCTTCTGTATTATCATTAAATTTTTTTATCAACATAACTTCAAGCCATATCCTACCTTTATACATCTTTCTAAACCTTTTAAGCCCTCGAATGATAGAGTCTAAATTTAATACATCATGTGGTCTATTTATCTTTCGGAACATAACATTGGAAGCAGCATCAAGAGAAGGCATTACAACATCAGCCTCTGCCAGATCTTTCTGAACATCCTCTCTAAAAAGTAACGTCCCATTGGTAAGAACTACTACTGGGACAGTGGTTATCTTTTTTACCTCTCTGATTAAAGCACCTATATCTGAATTCAGGGTTGGTTCCCCGGAGCCGGAGAAGGTTATATAATCTATACGTTGTTTTTTGTTTAAAGCTTCCTGTACTTCTTCGCAAACACTATCCTTTTGCGTATAAGGTTTTCTCTCTATAGTCTTTTGCGTCGTCCTTCCAAGTTGACAATATATGCAATCAAGCGTGCAGGTTTTGTAAGGAACTACATCTACCCCAAGGGAAAATCCCAATCTCCTTGAGGGTACAGGGCCGTATACATATTTCATAAATTACTTAATCCTTTCCCAGAGCAGAGAGATGTCCTTGGTTATTCCATTCTTGCTGCATTCGACGAGAGGAATTCCTGGAACTATTGATTCGATTACTTGCCGGGAAAACTGAGGAGCCTGCTCTTTGCATTATCCTCCATTTTTGGTAGGGTGATACTGAAAGTACATCCCTTTCCCATCTGACTTTTTACCCATATCTTCCCAGCGTGCGCTTCTACTATCGCCTTAGCGATGGAAAGTCCGAGACCTGAGCCTTCTGAGTCTCTGCTAACACGGTAAAAGGCATCAAAGATATAAGGAATATGTTCTGCAGATATACCAATCCCTGTATCAATCAGCTGTACCAGAACTTCCAGATTCCAGTCAGCAAGTTTTACCGTAATTGAGGAATTGCACGGTGAGTATTTGATTGCATTATCAAATAAATTTGCGATAACCCGCTCTATCATTTTTCCGTCAACGCTAACTACAGGGACGAAGTTCTCGGGATATTCAAAAGAGATTCGGATGTCTTTCTTGTCTGCCTCAGGTCTAATTATTTCTATCTGATGGTTTATTGCTTCTTCTATGTTAAATGCACTCTTTAACGGTCTGTATTGTGTCGCCTCAAAACGGGAAAATTCAAGGAAATCGCTTATCAAGTCTTCAACTTTTGTGAGCTCATCTTTCATTATGTGTAGATAATTTAATTGGGATTCTGTAAGCAAACCCGCTCTACCTGAAAGCAATCTTGATAAATAACCGCTAACCGTAATGACAGGATTTTTCATATCATGGGCAAACATGGGAAGGATATTTTTCCGTTCTCTTTCCAGTTTCTTGATTTCTGTAATATCTCTGAATAGTTCAACGCCTCCGACGAAATTCTGATCTTCATCAAAAATAGGTGCTATCGAGGCAACGATAGTAATTATTTCACCGCTTTTTTGCTTTATGTTTGTCTCTACTGCCGCTGTCTGTTGTTTGCTATCAAGAGCGAATCGAAACAGCGGACAGGCTTCCCTGTCGGTTGTGCCATGGAGCATCTCAAGGTGAGATTCACCAAGCACCTCGCTTTTTAGGTAGCCGGTGATTACCTCGGCCTGGGAGTTAAAGTCGATAATCATACCTGCCTCATCAACCAATGTAAATCCAACAGGAAGACTATTTTTTACTACCTCATAAATTTTACATTCTTCGATTTTCATGGTTTTTATAACAGAATTATTGATTAAATTTTATCAGGTTTTTTTGAGAGTGCAACATGAGCAGCGCTTCTATTACCTTATTGAAAGCTTTTGCAGTTTCTGACTCCCGGTAATACTCAAAATACGGTTTCCCGCTGTCGCCTGTGTCGACAATCTTTGGTTCGAGTGGTATGCGTCCGAGAAAAGGCACTGCCATATCTGATGCCATTGATTCTCCGCCACCAGTTTTGAATATATTAACAGAATTACCACAATGAGGGCAGACAAACCCGCTCATGTTTTCTATGACACCAATAACCGGCAACTGAACGTGACGGCAGAAAGATATTGATTTCCTGACATCGTTAAGCGCTATATCCTGAGGAGTGGTCACAATAACGGCGCCATCTGCTCCTTCAAGAAGCTGGGCGATCGAAATGAGTTCATCACCGGTACCAGGCGGACAATCGATAATAAGATAATCAAGTTCTCCCCATCTGACATCAGCCAGAAACTGTCTGATGAGACTGTGCTTTAGAGGCGCCCTCCATATAACAGCATCTTTCCGGTCCCGGATGAGAAATCCTATGGACATGACTTTAAGATTTTTACTATATTCGACCGGCATTAATCCTTCTTCGGACTGTTTCAGCGGAGCACCTTCAAGTCCGACCATTTTCGGGATGCTCGGCCCATGGATATCTATGTCCAGGAGACCGACCAGTTTACCTTTCAGGGAAAGACCAACAGCAATATTGGTTGCGATAGAACTTTTTCCAACACCGCCCTTGCCTGACATGACCATTATCTTGTGGTTTATATCGCAAATGTTTTGCTCAAGAACAAGCTTTTCCTTGAGTTCTGCAATTTCATCCCTGCTGGGAAGTTTTTGGGACGGGCAGGTGCTTCCGTCTCCTTTTTTTTCATTGATTGTCTCCATTAATTCACTCCTCAATAATGAATTTATATATTTTCTTACATGTCCGGGAAGACAGTGCGAGGAACGAAATATTACAAAGCACTCTCGTAGGAAGGGGGGAGTTGCTTTAGCGTTTCGTTCCTCGCATATGACCGTACATATAATTAGCAAAAAGAATACCAACAGAGGATAACCCGGATATTTATAATAAATTCAGGTAGTTGGTTAAAGGGGGAGAAAGTCGGGATATTGAATTGTTCATTGCTGTCGTGCAATCCATTGCATTGGATTACTGCAACATTGCAATATGCCTACAATTCTTTTATCTCGATCCGTTTCATCTTTCGCCAGAGAGTACTTGGATCTATGCCCAACTCTCTTGCTGTTTGTCTGCGACTGCCACGATTTCTTTTCAAGGCCTCTTTTATTATGCTTGCCTCAGACTGTCTAAAGTGATTCTGCAAAGAGATATTACCACCGTCTTTTGATACGATTACCGCTTCCTGGAATTCCACTGGAAGATGTTCAACAGTAATTTCTCCTCTCCGGCAAATTACAAATGCATGTTCCAAAAGGTTTTCAAGTTCACGGATATTTCCGGGAAAATCATATGTCATAAAAAGAGCAATCACATCATCCGAGATTCCTGTAATGTTTTTGCCTGTTTTAAGAATCATCTTTTTCAGGAAATGGTTCACTAACAGCGGGATGTCTTCTTTTCGATTACGCAGCGGCGGAAGGTTCAATTTTACTATGTTGAGGCGATAGTAAAGATCTTCGCGAAAGGTCTTTTGAGCAACCATTTCTGAGAGATTACGGTTGGTGGCTGCTATGATACGCACATCAGTCTTTACAGAGCCGGTAGAGCCTAAAGGTTCATATTCCCTCTCCTGCAGTACCCGGAGGAGTTTAGCCTGTAATAAAAAGGAAAGATCACCGACTTCATCCAGAAAAAGGGTGCCTCCTTCTGCGAGAGCAAACCGTCCCGGTTTATCTTTTTTTGCATCCGTAAAGGCCCCTCTCTTATAGCCAAAAAGTTCCGACTCCAGAAGATTATCAGGCAGGGCGCCACAGTTAACCGCTACAAACGGCCCTTTTTTCCGCCTGCTTAAATTATGAACCGCCCGTGCAAATAGCTCTTTCCCTGTTCCGCTCCGGCCCTGAACAAGAACTGTACTTTCACTGTCGGCAATATCAGGAAGTATGTCGAAGATTGACTGTATTTCAAAATTCTTGCTGATAATATCTTCAACTGAATATTGACGTGAGATTTCTTTCTTGAGGGTCTCTATTGCTGAGAGATCCCGGAATGTCTCAACTCCTCCTATAATGCAACCTTTTTCGTCTTTTAAGACCGCTGTGCTGACGGATACGGGGATAACATTCCCTTCATTGTTCAGGATGTTCACAGGCAGGTCGATGATTTCTTTCCCGGTTTTTAACGTTTTACGAATCGCACAGTCGGTCTGACAGATATCGGCATGCAGGATATCAAAACATTTCTGACCGATTGCCTTTCGCGAAGTGATTCCGGTAATACGCTCGGCAGCCCTATTAAAGGAAGTAATGTTCCAATCTTTATCTACAGTGAAAACACCGTCTGCAATACTATCTAAAATAATTTTTGTAGTAATTGAATGATTCATCGCTATTTCTCAAGGCCCGGTACATTTCTATTATAGGCATATGCTCATAACCAAGTCAAGAGAGATTTGCTGAACCACTCTGCTTGACAACTGATAGTAATTACAGACAATATCTAAGCTGAACCGTGGAGGAAATCAGGTATCGGCCGATAGGCATAATTCATTCCCCTTTTAAGGACATCAAAGGCATGCCGATTCAACCGACCGGGGCCAAAGGTATTGCAGGAACTATAGAAGTGAGTCAGGAGTTTATTGAAGGTCTCAAAGACCTTGAAGGGTTTTCACATATTATTCTGATTTATCATTTTCATCAATCTCAAGGCTATGCATTGTCGGTTAAACCCTTTTTGGATGACAACCTTCGCGGCGTTTTTTCCACCCGGGCACCGAGGCGTCCAAATCCCATTGGGATATCAGTGGTTGAACTTATAAAGGTTGAGGGCAATATGCTTTATATCGAAAACGCAGATATAGTCGATGGTACGCCCTTACTCGACATAAAACCCTATGTTCCGGAGTTTGATAGCCAAAAAGCAGACCGCATAGGGTGGCTTTCCGGAAAAGCAGGCAAGGCAGAAAAGGTGCAATCGGATCAAAGGTTCAAATGACTCTCTCGTCTACTAAGCAGCTATTATTTCCCCATAGGTTGAGATAGTTTCTTTAACTGCTCGTTCGACAGGGGTTTGCCGTATCCGATATATTGCACCATAGGGGATGCCGGATTATCTATCGGGATCCATTTTCCGTCTTTATAATCCTGGTATACACAATCATAGTCCACTCCATCAACAACGGGTATCACACCTTTGAGATTTTTCAATTCATTATTTTCAAGCCAGGTCAATGTAACCTTACCATTCTGAACACGTTTCACGGTATCAGTGCCATGGCAGTCACCGCACTTTCGTCCTTCCCGCATGATCGAATGACTGTTCTGCGGAGCAAACAGGATGAAGGTCTTATTCCCCGGCACCAGAAATGTTTGGGTATTCGCTGATGTCACCTTTCCTTCGTAATTCATCAGGAATACCCATCCTGAAACTTTGATATCCACGCGCTTCCGCTCATTGATAATGGTCTCAAAGTGACAGTTTTGACAGCTTACGACATGACGAATATGACATGCTTTACATTCCAATGTATCCCTGTGGATCTTATGGGAGGTACTTTCAGGAACCGATGGATGACAATTCTCACATTTTGCATCGATCGCCCCCGGCTGCTTCATAGAATTATATTCCTTTCCGTCACCATGCACATCTTTTGTTCCATGACAATTCATGCATTGCATCTGCTTATCCACATGGACATCTACCTGATTGGCTTCTTTATCAATCTTCATGATAGTTCTCTGGCGTTTGTGACAATTCAGACAGACATCCTGATTCTGCGCTGCTTTTGCAGAGTAGGACAACCTATCCCCGGTCACCGTCTTATGACAGACATCACATGACTTAACATGACAGTTAATACAATCGAGTTTTGGACTTGTATACGGTATGCCGGTGAGTATTTCCAGCCCGCCATTTGCCTTATCATACCAGTATGCCATTCCCCTCGACGTATGATGAAGACTTGACAGAAAAAAGCAGTCCTCCTTTTTGATATCCTCGGAATAGACCTGCGAAATAAATCCCAACGTGACGAGAACTGCAACAGACAATAGCATTGCAACCTTGAGTTTCATCTGTATCCTCCCTTGGCAGACAATATGATTAGAACCTATCCAAAAATACAGTCATACCGTCGAAAGACGGTATCCAGAGACTTTACTGTTCTGAGTTGGCAATGGATATTCTCCATTTTTATATAATAAAAAAGCAACGTCACTGGATTCCGGATCAAGCCCGGAATGACAAAAGAACTCAGAAAAAATATTTTGAGATAAGTTCGATCTAAATATTTCGTTTTCCATTCTACTGCGGGAGCGGAAATGCGTCAAGAAAAACCTAACCTGCATTATTCATAAACCAGACGGCAGATATAGAATTTAAGCGGATTTGAATACTGTCGAAGACAGAATTCACCTCGGAGTCCCGATGGATATCGGGACGAGAATGAGCGAAAATATTGTATCTGCCGGCATACAGAAATTTTATGAATAATGCAGATAAAGATTGGATAATTATTTATTCAGGATTTTTGAAGCTTCTTTTGCAAAATAGGTGAGTATTAAATCGGCGCCTGCCCGTTTGATCGAGGTGAGTATCTCCATCATGACCCGTTGTTCATCTATCCATCCGAGTTTTCCGGCAGCCTTAACCAGGGAATATTCTCCACTCACGTTGTAGGCTGCCACAGGGACATCAAAGGTATCCTTTACATCAGAGATGACGTCAAGATATGCGAGGGCCGGTTTCACCATAACGATATCCGCACCTTCTTCAATATCAAGCGCAACTTCTTTCAAAGCTTCTCTTCTGTTTGCAGGGTCCATCTGATATGACCGCCTGTCACCGAATTGCGGTGTTGATTCAGCAGCATCTCTGAACGGGCCATAGAATGCTGATGCATATTTGGCGGCATAGGACATAATCGGAACTTCTGCGTAGCCTTCCTCATCGAGTGCAGTGCGGATTGCATCAACCCTCCCGTCCATCATGTCCGACGGCGCAACCATGTCAGCACCGGCCTTGGCATGAGAAACTGCTTCCTTTGCCAACAATTCGAGGGTAGGGTCGTTCTGGACATCACCATTCTTTATGATTCCGCAGTGGCCGTGGCTTGTGTATTCGCACATGCAGACGTCCGTGATAACAAACAATTCAGGAACTTTATTTTTTATTGCCCTGATTGCCTTCTGAACGACGCCGTGCTCATCATATGCACCTGAGCCGATTTCGTCTTTATGTTCGGGGACCCCGAAGAGTATCACCGAGGGAATACCGAGGGAGAAGACTTCTTTTGCATGCTTCGTTACCGTATCAACAGATTCCTGGTAGCACCCGGGCATAGATGAGATCTCTTTTTTTACACCTTTGCCGAATGTTACGAAGAGAGGATAGATAAAATTATCAGGAGAAAGGGAGGTCTCCCTCACCATTCTCCTGATTGTCTCATTCTTTCTTAATCTGCGTGGTCTGTGAAAAGGGAACACAAGTCTGACTTATTCTCCGCAGGAACTGCAGCCTGAGCTACCGGTACCGCATGCAGAACTTCCGGTACCGCATGCTGAGACACCTCCGGTAAAGATAAACCCTTCACCCTCTTCCCCGACATAATAATCAAGCTCTCTTCCGGTAAGGGTTTCCATGGTTTGTTTGTCCAAAAAAACTTTCAACCCGTTTTTTTCTATAATTTCATCATCAGGGCTATGACCTTCCTGCATATCAAGGCCAAACGATGGGCCACAGCAGCTTTCTCCGGCAACAAATATCCGTAAGCCCCATTCCGATTTGCCTTCACCCGTCAATATGGCTTTTGCTTTCTCAGCAGCCTTATCCGTGATTGTCATTCTTCAATACCTCCAAAAGTTTAATAATTTAGCATAGTAAATTCTTTACAAAAAAAGCAAACTTTGGAAGCGCTGCATGCTCTCCTTTGCTGTTTCATCGCTTATGTGATACATTAAACATATGAAAATCAATAAAGAAAAACTTGAACAATATGCGGTCGAACATGGCGTAAAATTTCTTGTTCTTTTCGGCTCTCAGGCTATGGGAACTGTTCGGGAAGACAGTGATCATGATATAGCAGCATTAACAACAAAGGAAGGAAATATAGCTGATTTCGACAATTATATCGCGCTTTTAGATTTTTTATCAGATCTGCTCGGTATCCCGGACAATAAAATAGACTTAACAAATCTCAATAAGGCTAATCCATTTCATAGATACGAGGTTATTTCATCAGGAGTTTTACTCTACGGTAATGAGGATGAATATGCTGCATTTAAAGCATTTGCTTTTAAAGAATATATCGATTCCCAGCCTCTTTTTACTCTTGAGAAATTTCTTATCAAAAAACGGCAGAAGTTATTAAAAGAAATGATAAGCCCGACAAGATGATAAGGGAAAACTTTGTTTTAAGGAAAATAACCCTTATTCAGAATGAACTTGTTCATCTCGCTGATTTAGCAAAATATTCTTTGCAGGAAATAACAAGTGACTTCATCAAACAAGCTGCTCTTGAGCGATATCTGGAAAGAATTATCAACCGTGCTATCGATATCAATCAACATCTGATTGCAGAGCTGTCGACAAAAGATACAAATCCTCCGCTCGATTATGCAGAGACTTTTCTGAGGCTTACCGATTGCGGTATTTACCCGGAAGAATTTTCCCGGCGTATAGCCCGAAGTGTTGGAACGAGGAATATTCTGGTTCATGAATATGACGTTGTTGATTATAACAGCATCTATTCTTCAATCGCAGATTGTTTAAAAGATTACCACGAGTACTGTGATTATATTTTAGACTTTCTGGAAAAGTCTAAAGAGTCCTTATAGCAGTTCCTTGAATCTTACAAGGTCGGAGAATGGATAAAGGGTAGACATTGCCTTCGTTACTGTATGGATTCCCGCCTCCTCAAGTGCAGCAATCGGGTTCAGACCGCCAACAATAATCATGCCTGCCCTGTTAAGTCCAACAGGCATCTCAATGAGTGGTTGATTGGGGTTGCCTATCAGTAAAATACCCCGTATCCCCTTTTCTTTCAGTTCATGACTGATCTCTTCCGCTTTCCCGAGGCTTACAACAGGTATTTCGCGAAAGCTTGCGAGAATCTTCCCCGATTGATTCTTTACAGCCCCGGTAATATCGGTCATCTTGCTCCTGATGAATATCTCAAGAGGGTCGAGGGATGAACCTTCATAGCTGATAAGAGCAGTGAACCTCGATGCTTCAGAGTCTTCAATCTGTAATACACCTCCAAATTTTGATATAACCGGGATTCCTGCCTTGAGGAATATTCCATTAATGGTTACACTGCATACCGTCCCGAATCCTACTTGACCTTTTGGGACAAGGACATCCCCAATCTTCTCACCGGCTTTCTTCAGGGCAACCTTATCAGACATGACGTATGGTGACAGGAAGACCGGTTTCATGATCCGCAATGTCTCTTTCAGTTTTTCTTCGGGGAAATACGAGACATTGAGAATAATATCGCCTTCATTCTTTTCGAGATCAAGATTCGTGAGATAGGAAAGTGTCTCGATCTTGCTGATAATAAAACCGACTTTTTCTGATACTGACGCTTGCGTGAGTTCTTCTTTCCCTTTTGGGGTTATCATTCTTCCTTCCTTGCCGAATACCTTCGTAAAACCCCTCTCATCGAGAATTCTGAGGTGATAGCGCACCGTTCGTTCGGTGAGATCTACGCCGTGCATCTTCAATTGTTTCGATATCGCCCCTGACCCAAGAATCTGGTCCGGATTTGCATCAAGGATCTTTAAGATTGATAACATCGTCTTGGTCATCAAAAAGCAAGTCCTCCATTTGTTCATTCAAAAAGCCGGGGATGCCGCAACTGCATCCCCGACTTATTCAAAAATTTATACTCTGGATTTCCCGGTCTCTTCAACACCAAAAAGGATCCTGTCAGCCTCTTCCATGTCAGAATCCATAACATAGGGAATCCCGGTAACCTCTGCCGCTTCCCTGGTCAACGATACAAGGTCAGACCTGTCGATGTACTGAACGGCAAATTTCCTTGCACCTGCCATAAACTGCTGAAGGCCAAGCTGCAATCTGTCACAGAATGTGTACAAACCTATTGCTCCGAGAGGAATCTTCTTGTAGGTTTTACCGTACTTTGACTTTAATGTTTCGGCACTCACGAATATCTGCTCAGCAGTGTCGCCGTACTTTTTGATTTCCGGCGGGAGTTTATTTTCCTTCATCCACCTGTCGATGTTCTTCCCTACCATGGCAGGAATCATGGTAGCACGGCCCATGCAAACCGCTTTTACAAACGGCGCACCCAATGCAATTGCCTTGAATACATGATCTTCAAGTGAGAACCCACCCGCAATAGCGAGGTCCGGAACATAGTTGCCTCTGGCCCTCAGTTCCCGGGCGAATTTATAGGCAAGCGCCTCAAGGTAGATAGTCGGGACTCCCCACTCATTCATCATCCTCCACGGGCTCATCCCGGTTCCGCCTCCTGCACCGTCGATAGTGAGCAGATCTATCTCCGCATCGGATGCAAACTTCATCGCCCGTGCAAGGTCTGCAACCCTGTAAGCACCAGTCTTCAGGGAAACAAATTTGGCACCGATCTTTCTGAGATACTCGACACTCTTCATGAAATTGTCATATTCGACCATTCCGAGCCTTGAATGCCTCTCGAACTCCCTGAAGGCGCCTTCTTTAAATGCCTTCTGGACAACCTTGTCCTCCGGATCCGGCAGGACCACGTATCCTCTCTTCTTTAATTCAAGGGCTCTGTCGAGGGTCTTCAGTTTTACTTCTCCACCGATGTTCTTTGCACCCTGGCCCCATTTCAACTCAAGACATTCCACGCCGAGCTTTTCCACTGCGTATTCAGGAGAACCAAGCCTGCCATCCTCGACATTCTGCTGAAGGATGATGGCACCGTGGGTATCTTTCCATTCATTAAAGGTTTTCACCCTTCTTGCAAGTTCAGGGGAATTTACAACTTTGCCGTTCTTCAACTCGGAGTCAGGATCCATTCCCACGACGTTCTCGCCGATGACAACCATAATACCCGAAATTGCGGCACCGACAGCCAAGCCTTCCCAGTTATCCCTCGCAATATTGGTGGAACCGAGGGCACCGGTGAAAACCGGGACTTTCAACCTCACCTTATTCTTATTTCCGAGAGCTACTTCGGTGGAAACATTGGTGAAGAGGGCTTTGTCAGAGTCTGCATCCATTCCGATCGCACCGATGCATGTCCCCTGAATATTGAGATGCGAATAATCCACCGGGTATTCTTTGACGGCTCCCGCAGTGACTTTCCCAAAGGGTTGAGGATAGAGAACTTCTCTGCCCCTGAAGGAAGACTTCCCGATCTCACAGATTCCGGGGCATCCATCAAGACAGACAGAACATATACCTGAGGAGGGCGCCGGGTCTGATACCCTGTTTTTTGTCCCTGTGGCTGCACTTGCATTAGGTCTGCCGTAGTTCACAATTTTTTACCTCCATAAATTTAAGACTACTTATTTT
>Ga0209254_10001676_pt1 | contig 19997 bp, 23 predicted proteins | sample FrelakmetDIP11DI_FD_187148 | JGI IMG/M metagenome (GOLD analysis project Ga0209254, IMG submission 187148) | Freshwater lake sediment microbial communities from the University of Notre Dame, USA, for methane emissions studies - DIP11 DI (SPAdes)... | ecosystem: Environmental > Aquatic >...
GCCCGTAGACCTGATCCTTCTCGATGTGATGCTGGGCGATGAGGATGGAAGAAATATCTGCCAGAAAATTAAGGAGGATGATGTCCTGAAGTTCATTCCCGTGATCATCCTTACGGTTCGCTCAAGCCTTCAGGATAAAATCAACGGCCTCAACCTCGGGGCCGATGACTACCTCACCAAGCCCTTCATCAATGAGGAGCTCCTTGCCAAGGTGAAGGTGATGCTCCGGATCAAAGACCTCCATGATGAGCTGAGGATGGAAAGGAATAAGAACATCCTGCTTACCCAAGCCCTTGAAAAACGATACAGTTTTGGAAACATCATCGGAAAGAACGACAGGATGCAGGAGATTTATGAATTGATTTCGGATATCTCCAATACCGATTCAACCGTCCTCATCCAGGGGGAGAGTGGAACAGGAAAGGAGCTCATAGCAAGGGCAATCCACTTCAACAGCTCGAGAAAGAATAAGTCCTTTATCATCGCCAACTGTTCTGCTTATTCTCAGAACCTACTGGAGAGCGAACTCTTCGGCCATGAGAGGGGAGCCTTTACCGGCGCCATCCGGCGAAAGATCGGTCGATTTGAGCTCGCCCATGGGGGGACGGTTTTCCTCGATGAGATCGGCGAGGTCTCCCCCCCGACTCAGATTCTGCTTCTACGGGTTTTGCAGGATCACCGGTTCGAAAGGGTTGGAGGGGAGGAAACCCTTGAGGTCGATGTGAGGGTGATCGCTGCCACGAATAAGAACCTGACGGAGGAGATGAAGAAAGGAACCTTCCGGGAAGACCTCTATTATCGGCTCAATGTCATTCCCATCTTTATTCCACCCCTTCGGGAGCGAAAGGATGATATTTCATTCCTCGCCTCACATTTCCTGGAAAAATTTATCCAGGAGAAGGGGAAAAAAATTGTCGATTTTTCGCCTGAAGTGATGGAAATCTTTTTAGCCCATCCCTGGCCGGGAAATGTCCGTGAGCTTGAAAATGTGATTGAGCATGCGGTGATTATTGGAAAAAAGGATGAAATTTATTCCAAAGACCTTCCCCAGTACCTCCTCCAGAAACCTTTACAGGGAGAAGAGCTTGCAACCCTTCAGGATTTTGAAAAGAACCTCATCTTAAAAACCTTAAAAGAGACGAACTGGAATAAGCATAAGGCAGCAAAAAAACTGAAGATAAATCGCTCCACCCTCTATGGAAAAATGAAACGATACGGGCTTTCAAAAGAATGATTTTGATACAACATTGTCTAAAATTAGACATATTTGTAACATTCCGAAATTAAAGCCTTTTAAGCCATAAATAAAGCACATCTACATTTTTAATGTCTAAAAACATACGATTCCCGCCTTTTTCATCTCTTTAAGTAGTCAGATTCTTTTATATTAATCTCAAGAACTTTCTTTTTAAAATTTTGTCTTTAATATGCAAATCCTCCCGCTGTGACTGTGTCATAAGTCTGTTCATGGTTCGACAGGCTCAGGACGAACGGACTACGGCAGATTAAAAATCAATTACTTACCTGCCTGCCGGCAGGCAGGGCCGTTCGTCCTGAGCCTGTCGAAGGGTGAATGGCTAAGCGTAACACAGTCCTATTGTGTAGAGGAATTAGCGCGGGAAGTATGAACTAAAACAGGCTCATTTACCTTACCCTGTGGATTTAATTCTATTTTTGGTATGAAATTTGCTTAATCTCTAATCAGGAGGTTAATTATGAAGTGCTATCGTTGCGGCGGAGTCATGGCCTACGAGAAGTTTTTTGGCCTCTCCGAGGAATTCTTCGGCTGGAGGTGCATCTTCTGCGGCGAGATCGTAGATAATGTAATCATTGAAAATCGTCTCGAGCAGAGGAAACGTTAACTCCCTCCTTAGAGGATTATTCTAATCAAAATCTCTCTGAAGGGGGAGGAACGGTGAAGGGAAGAATATGTATTGTAGACCATGATTTAGCCAGCCGGGGTTATTTAAGGGAATGCCTCGAAAGAGAAGGACATGATGTCATCATCTTGGATAGTGGTTTTCAGGTGAAACCTCTCCTGAATGGGGAGGAGTTTAATGTCTTTATCCTCAACATCGACACTCCAGGAGTCCGCGAGAAAAACCTCCTCACCGAATTAAAAAAAGCACGGCCTTTACGAATTCTCCTGATCGTTTCGGAGAGAGGGGATTCTTTTCTCAAGGAGGCGATCGATCTGGGTGTCTATGGTTTCATCTACAGACCTTTTAACCCGGCAGAGATCTGCACGATGGTCAGCCATTTGATTCGTTAGCAGGATGCTCAAAAACGCCCATCTACTTCGTTCCCCTCATCTCAGAATTCACCTTCACCAATCTCTTCATCTGGCGACATGCCTACCAGATAAAAATCTCTCGCCTGAAAAACTTCCTCTGTCTCTTTGCAGAAAACGGTGAGCATCCCTTTTTCTTTCCTCCCATCGGAGAGGGGGATGTGTTAGAATGTTACCGGACATTGCTCCAGTTAATGAAGGAGCAGGGAGTTCGTACAAAAATTGCCCGGGTTCCTGAAGAGGTCGCCTCTCGTTTCGATTGGAAGTCGGAGGGTGTTGTGGCAGAGTTCGATCGAGATCAATCCGATTATGTCTACCTTTCAGAGGATCTGATCCAGCTGCAGGGAAGAAAATATCATCGAAAGAGAAACCACATCAAACAGTTTAAAGAGAAATACGTCTATCAGTATCTTCCGCTCACCTCCGAGCTGATTTCGGATTGCCTCCGGCTGGAGACGGAGTGGTGCGATCTCCGTCACTGCGAGGTGATGCCGGGATTGCACAACGAATCGATCGCCATCAAAGAGGCTTTTGCCCACTTTGAGACACTCGGAGTGGAGGGGGGAGTTGTCTTGATCGATGGCAAGGTGGAGGCCTTCACCCTGGGAGAGCCGCTCAATCACGACACCGTCGTCATCCATATTGAAAAAGCAAATCCGGCTTTCGAAGGCCTCTATCCTTTGATCAATCAGGCCTTCCTTGAGAATCACTGGTCAGGGTACACTTATGTCAACCGGGAGCAGGATTTGGGGGAGGAGGGTTTGAGAAAGTCAAAGGAATCCTACTTCCCCCACCATATGATCAACAAATATACTATTGGTCTAAATGAATGAGAGCGAATGAGTCGAATGTCTGTGCCATGGAAACAGAGAAAAAAAGCCGGAGTGAGGCGTTGAAGCAATTTATTCTCTCCCAAATTGAAGAAAAGGGTCCTATCCCCTTCTTACAATTTATGGAGTGGTGTCTGTACCATCCTGAGTATGGCTATTACCATTCGAAGGAGACAAGAATCGGGAAAGAGGGTGACTACTATACGGGTCCCTGCGTTCATCCCCTCTTTGGGGGGATGGTTGCCAAACAACTCTCTCAGATGGCAGAAATCTTAGGCAAGGAGAATTTTGATGTCGTCGAAATGGGAGGAGGCCGCGGATTTCTCTGCCAGGATATATTGAATTGGGGAAAAAAGAAGGCTCCTGACTTCTTTAACAAACTCAGATACTATCTTCTTGAAACAAGTCCTTCCCTTCTCAAAGAACAGAAAGAAAGGCTCCGCCCATATGAGGAAGAAGGCAAAATCAACTGGATGGATCCAATAATCTTTGAAAAGGAGAAAAATCAAATCAGGGGTTGCATCCTGTCCAACGAGCTGGTTGATGCCTTTCCAGTCCATCAGGTCATCTTTGACGACGGTAAATTAAAAGAGGTCTATGTGACCCAGCATAACGGTCAACTGAAAGAGGTGATGGACAAACTTTCCGATCCGGCGCTCTTTTCCTATTTCGAATCAATGGGCATCAGACTTCAGGAAGGCCAGAGAGCTGAGGTGAATCTCAGGGCACTCGATTGGATGGAGAAAGTGGAAAGATTCCTGGAGAAGGGATTTGTTCTCACAATCGATTACGGATATCTGGCCGAAGAACTTTATGCCCCTTACCGTCGCAGCGGAACCCTTCTTTGCTACTATCGCCATCAGACCTCACAAAATCCATATGAACATTTGGGAGAGCAGGATATCACATCACATGTCAACTTTACGGATTTAATCAAAAAGGGGGAAGAGATGGGCCTTCGCTTCGCCGGCCTCGTGCCGCAATACCGGTTCCTCATCGCCCTTGGAATCCTACAGGAGATGGACTCCCTGGGCCAGGATCTCTCCGAACTCGATGGGTTGAAAATGAGGCTCTCTTTAATGCACCTGATCGAACCGGAGGCTGGAATGGGCGAGATGTTTAAGGTATTGATTCAGCGCAAAGGGATAGACGGACCCCTGCTGGAGGGGTTGAGGGATCTCAATTCCATTCCCTGGCCAACTCCCTCTTCTCCCCTTCATCTCTCTACGGGTCAGGGAAAAGAAGCTGAGAATAGGAGAAGAGCTTGATGAAGATCCTCGGAATCTTCGGAAGCCCGAGAAGGGGCGGAAATACAGAGATTCTTCTTGAAGAAACTCTTAAAGGCGCAGAAAAGGAAGGGGCGGAGGTGGATCGCATCTACCTGACCGATTATGCCATCACTTCCTGCAAAGAATGCCATGGGTGTGATCAAACCGGTCAATGCGTCATCCTTGATGACATGCAGAAAATCTATCCGGAGCTTTTAAAATCGGATATCATCATTCTCGCCTCGCCCATCTTTTTTTACGGCGTCACCGGATGGGCAAAGGCATTGATCGATCGTTCCCAGGCCCTCTGGGCCAAGAAGTATCTTCTGAAAGATCCCTCTCTCGGAAAAGAGGGGAGGAAGAGAAAGGGCTTCTTCATCTCCGTGGGCGCGACTAAAGGGCCAAGGGTTTTTGAGGGAGCGATCCTCACCGTTAAATATTTCTTTGACACCTTCAATGCGGAATATGCAGGTGAACTGGCTTTTCGAGGCGTCGACGGAAAAGGCGATATCTTAAAGCACCCGGAAGCACTCAAGCAGGCCTTTGAAGCCGGAAGAAAGCTTGTGAAAGATAGATGAAGCCACGGTTAAATGTGATCTGGAACGAAATCTATTGCAAGCGTTGCATCATCTGCGTGGAGGTCTGCCCGGTTGGGGTCCTCTCTCTTGAGATGGATGAGATCGCTGAGAAGCCGGGTTGCATCCGGTGCTACCAGTGTGAACGCTACTGCCCTGACATTGCCATTGAGGTGATGGATGAGAAGGAAAGATTAAGTTCGGAGTTCGGAGTTGGGAGTTCGGAGATCTAATAAGAAAGATAGAAATATGAAACAACTTCTCTCAGGAAATGAAGCCATCTTTCAGGGAGCGATCCGGGCAGGGGCAGGCTACTTTGCCGGTTACCCCATCACCCCTTCATCCGAGATCCTTCAGCAGGCGGCAGCCCGTGCAGAGGAAGATCCGGGGTTTAGGTTTCTTCAGGCTGAGGATGAAATCGCGGCCGCCATTGCAACGATCTCTGCCTCCCTGGCTGGCGCTAAATCCTTCACGGCAACCTCGGGACCGGGTTTTTCCCTGATGCAGGAGGCCCTCGGATGGGGACATGCCGTGGAAGCTCCCTGCATCTTCGTCAATTCGATGAGAGTGGGGCCATCCACAGGTATGCCCACCCAGCCTGCCCAGTCAGACCTGCTTCAGATCAAAGGAGGAAGTGCGGGTGACTATTATCCCATTGCCTTCTATCCCAATTCCGTGGAGGAATCTTTTCGCTTGACAGTAACAGCCTTTAATGCCGCAGAGGAATCCCTCTCCCCTGTCCTCCTCCTTTTTGATGCCTTACTCTCCCATCTTTACGAGATGGCCGATCTCGATGCCATTGAGGTGGCAGTAGTCCCGCGCACCAAAGAGCCCCTGGGTAGAGGCCAGAGACTCTTTACCGGCACAGCCCATGACCGGATGGGAAATGTAAAGACCAATGACCCGGAGGCCTACCGGGACTGGCTCAATGATTTGAAAGAGCGCCATTTGCAGGTCGCTGACAAGTATCCCCTCTTTGAATACTTTCCGGGAAAGGATCCCGATACTCTCCTCATCGCCTTTGGCATCACTTCAAGAATCGTCGCGCCCCTGAAGGAACGGTTCTCCATCTTCCGGCCCATTCGGATTTATCCTGTTCTGGAGAAGGAATTAAAGAAGGTCACTCAACCTTATCGCCACATCATTGTCATCGAAGGCAATGACGGTCAGTATGCAAGTTGGGCAGAATGCGCTATTAGCCGCAAGGTCATGAGAGTTCCCTGTTTGGGAGGAGGGTTTAAACTCCGGTGGATTCAAAGTCAGATTGAGGAGCGATTAAAAGGAAGATGATCAACCGTTCTTACAAGGAACTTTTGAAGATGGGGCGGTTCCCCCATACCTGGTGTCCGGGCTGTGGGATCGGTGCTGTTTTGAAGAATGTGGCTATGGACCTGAGAGAACTCGGCTGGAATGATCGGAACACGACCGTTGTCTCCGGGATCGGCTGTTCAGGAAGAATGGCAGGATATATGAACCTCGATGCTGTTCATACCCCTCATGGCCGGGCTCTGACAGCGGCCGAGGCAATCAAAACAGTCCGGCCCGATTTAAATGTCGTCGTTTTATCCGGAGACGGTGATCTAGGAGCCATTGGTGGAAATCATCTCCTCCATACCTCGAGAAGAAATCCGGATATCACTGTCTTCTGCAATGACAATGAAATTTATGGATTGACCGGAGGCCAGGCCGGACCCACCACACCGAAGGGAACAAAAACGATCACATCACCTCGAGGTGAAATTTTTCAGCCCCTGCGTCTGGGGCGAATCCTTACCACTCAGGCTCCTTATTTTTACGCCCGCACAACCGTCTATCACCTCAACCATTTCAAAGCCTGCATCCGGGAAGCCCTGCTTTGGAAAGGGTTCAGTTTTGTCGACATCATCAGCGACTGCATCGAGCTCAATGGAAGGAGGCTCGGATTTAAAACAGCCCATCAGATGTTCAAGTGGTTTGATGAGCGATTCCATATTGTCGAAGGGATGAGAGACCATCTCAAAGACGATGAACTGGGAATAGCGAAAAGAGAGGTTGAAGCTGAGGAAGTTCCTATGGGAAAGGTTGAGGTTAAGGTTGAGGTTAAGCATGAAGATTTAAAAACCTTCACCCCCGAAGAACTCAAACATTTTGACGGCTCTGAAGGAAGACCCATCTATATCGGTTATAAGGGAAAGGTCTATGATATCTCCGCGAGCCCTCTCTTTCAGGGAGAGAAGAAGATGCGATGCCACATCGCAGGAAAAGACCTGACCAAGGATATTGAGATCGCCCCCCACGGGGAAGACCTCGTCTATCATTTTCCAATAGTAGGCAGGTTGAAGGAGTAAAGCTAAATAATTTTCCTTCCTAAAAACTCCTCTCCCCTGGCGCCTGCCTGCACGAAGCGTTTCGGCGAAGGCAGGGGAGAGGATGGAGGTGAGGGGGGACATAAAGGAGTTAAGAATTTCAGATGAAGCGGATCGTCTTTACAGGAGTAGGAGGTCAATCGGTCAGGGTCGTCTCCCATATCCTGGCAATGGCACTGAAGGAACTGGGTTATGAGGTGGTCCTTCTCTTCGATTACGATTCTTCTATTCGGAATCAGAGAATCACCGCCTATCTCACTTATGATCGGAAGCCGATTGAAAATCCCATGATCGATGAGGCGGACATTCTCATCCGTCTCCATCAAAAGGGGGACCAACTCGTCGCTCAAAAGACGATCTGCGATACCGGACTCTGCACGGACGAAGAGGTTCCTTTCGGAGTAATGGGAATTGAGAAGTTTGGTCGGGCGATCTTCGGGAATATGATCGCCCTGGGGCGCCTCTTTCGATTGATCGATATCGATATCAGCCATATGGAGCTGGAGAAACTATTGCCCAAGTCTTATGTGAAAGAAAATCTAAAAGCCATTGAAATGGGCTACGACCTGAATCTTTACGAAGACTAATTCCGATTGCGGAATTCGGAATGCGGATTTCGGAATAAGTCATTTCGATTTTAAACTCCGCATTCCGAAATCCGAATTCCGAATTTGAAGGAGGGAGGTGATCTAATGACGCAGTGGAAATGTTCGAATTGTAGTTATACGTTTGGGGCCGAGACCGTGCCAGACCAATGCCCATCCTGCAAGCAGGCCTGCACCTTCAGCGATGTAACCTGTTACATCCCCGATTGCGGTGGACCAGGAAATATCGATCCCAGACTGATGGGAAAGAAGGACAAACCCATCAATGAATAAGAAATCCGAAGCACGAAATCCGGATTTCGAAACAATATCGAATGACCGAAATTCAAAATTTCCAAATTAAGAGGATTGGATTTGTTTCTAAAATCTGGTCATTTGAATTTTGAAATTGTTTCGGATTGGTACTAAGAGGACGCTTCGCCCGGTATTCGAATTTCGAATTTGTTTAGATATCTATAGAAAGGAGAAAACAGATGCGGCTTAAAGGGAAAAGGGTGGTTATTCTGGTGGAGAACCTTTATCAGGAGCTTGAATTCTGGGTTCCCTATTATCGTTTAAAAGAAGAGGGGGCGGAAGTCACGGTTGTGGGCTCCGGAAGCGCTCGCTCCTATACCAGCAAGTATGGATATCCTGTCGAAGTGGAAAAAGAAGCCAAAGAGATCGATCCCTCCAAGTATGATGGCGTCGTCATTCCGGGCGGCTATGCGCCGGATATGATGAGGCGATACCCGGAGATGGTCAGGATTGTCAGGGAGGCGCATCAGAAGGGAAAGATGGTTGCGGCGATCTGTCATGCGGGCTGGATGCTTGCCTCTGCAGGAATTTTAAAGGGAAAGAAGGTGACGGGTTTTTTTGCGATCAAGGATGATCTGGTCAATGCAGGAGCAAACTATGTCGATGCCGAAGTGGTAAGAGACGGAAATCTCGTTACCTCAAGAAAGCCTGATGATCTTCCCGCTTTCTGCAGGGAGATGATCGAGGTATTGTCCAAATAATCTTCAATGAAGAGGGGGAAAACATGATAAAAGAGACCTATGCCTGTCAACACTGCGGCGCTGAAGCGGACATCACCCTTGAAGGATTTGACAAGGTGGAGGATGTCATCAGAAGAACGAAGAAAGGGATATGTAAGGCGTGCGGAAAGGAGACGGAGATAGAAGCCCGCTCCAGAGAAGCCTTTGCATGCAACAGTTGTGGGGCCGAAGCGGATATGACCCTTAAGGGATTTGAAAGCGTCGAGGATGTCATTAAGAGAGAAAAGGGGCTTCACTGCCATGCCTGCGGAAAGGATATCCTCTGGTCCGATCGGGAAGACATTAAATCAGTCAAAGTTGCCATGGAAGCAGAGAAGGGGGCTTACCAGGCCTATTCGAAGGCCGCTAAGATGACGAAGAATCCCAGAGGAAAAGATATGTTTCAACAGCTCTCCGAATTCGAGATGAACCACTATCAGAGACTGAAAGGTCTTCTCAAATCGCTCGAGGAAAAAGGGGAGTGGATTCTTTACGAAGGGACGAGCCTTAAAAATAAGAAGATTCCCCTGAAGACCGAAAAACCAAAAGGCCAGGAACAGCTCACCGATCTGGACGCTCTCAAAATCGCCATCCGGGAGGAGAAGAAGGCCCAGGTCTATTATCGTTCCCTGGTCGAGTTGACCAAAGACCCCCGCGGGAAAGATATGTATAAACGGCTGGCCGGCGAAGAGGAGCTCCATGAGAAGTTGCTGAACGATCAATATTACAGCCTCCATAACACAGGCATCTGGAGCTGGGGCGACTGATTCGATTGCGGAATTCGGAATGCGGATTGCGGAATATAGATTCAAAAAGTCTTTGGGTTAACGAAACGGGCATCTTTGCCCTTACCCTTTAACCATTAACTTTTTCAAAACGGATGGAAGAAAAAAAGTTCGAAGGTAAGTCGAAGATCATCGTCGATATCGATGGCATTCACTGTGCGGATTGCGCTCTCAATATCGAACACTCGGTGGAACACCTTCCCGGAGTTCTCTCCGCAGAGGTGAGTTATGTTCTCTCATCGGCCACGGTCTACTACGATCCGCATCGGGTGGAAGAAGAGAAGATCAAGAAGGCCATCACCCAGCCCGGTTATATCGTCAGGGAGACCCTCGCCCAGAGGACCCGCGCCTTCTGGAGCGAGATGAGGCCCTTGCTCTTTATGGCCTCCTCCGGAATAACGCTGGCTCTATCCTATATCTCCGGATGGCTCCATCTGGGACCAGCCTACCTTTCGACCGCCTTTGCCATCGCCTCTTTGATCCTCGGAGGCTACCCCATTCTGAAGAGCGCCATTAAGGCCCTCTTCATCCCCGATCTCAATGTGGATACTCTTGTCTCCATTGCCGCCATCGCCGCAACAGCGGTCGGCGCCTATCAGGAGGCGGCAACGGTCATCTTCATCATGCTTCTCGGCGAGTTCTTAGAGCAGCTCACCGTTGGAAAGACAAGAAAGGCGATCTCCTCCCTGATCCAGCTTGCCCCAAAGACAGCGTGGGTAAGAAGAGAACAGGAAGAAGTTCGAATTCCCATCGAGAAGGTGAAGGCCAAAGAGATCGTGATCGTCAAGCCCGGAGAGAGGATCCCTGTGGATGGGAAGATCATCTCCGGATGCGGTTCGATCAATCAGTCCATGCTAACCGGCGAGTCAATCCCTATTGAGAAGGGAGTCGGGGACCGGGTCTACTGCGGAACCATTAATGAGTCCGGCTCCTGCGAGATTGAAACCACTCAGGTGGCTGAAGATACGAAGCTGGCCCAGATCAAGCGGTTGATCCTTGAGGCCCAGGCGGAAAAATCGCCCACCCAGAGGGTGATGGACCGTTTTGCCCGATACTTCATCCCGGCCATTCTTTTAATCGCCCTCACAACATTTCTCATTACAGGAGATGCTATCCGTGCGATCACCATTCTCATTGTGGCTTGTCCCTGCGCCCTTGTCCTGGGAACGCCCACTGCTGTGGTGGCCGCCATTGGAAATGCAGCCAGACAGGGAATCCTTATCAAAGGAGGAGCTTACCTCGAACAGATGGGGAGATTGAAGACCCTTTTGATGGATAAGACAGGCACCCTCACCTATGGGAGGCCTAAAGTGGTAGGGATCATTGGATTCGATGGATTGAATGAAAAAGAGGTCCTCTACTGGGCAGGCATTGCCGAGAAACGTTCCGAGCATCCCCTGGCAAAAGCGATCACGGAAAGGGCGGAAGAGCTGGGTCTCCTCATTCCCCATCCCGAATCCTTTGAAAATCTGAGAGGAAAAGGGGTAAAGGCCCGATGGAATGGGAAGGCCATCCTGTTAGGCAGTGTCCAATTTCTCAGGGAGGAAAAGGTTACCATCCCGGGATTGGCCATGGAGGTTTTGAAACAGAAAGAGTCGGAGGGAGCCACCTCCCTTTTCCTGTCGCTGGATCATCGCCTTCTGGGACTTATTTCCATTGCGGATACATTGAGGGAGAAGGCAAAGACCACCATCGATAGGATCAGGAGAGAAGGGCTGTCTGAAATCTGGATGCTCACGGGTGACAGCGAAGCGGTCGCCAACCGGATTGGAAAAGAATTAGGGATCCGGTACGAGGCAAATCTTCTTCCCGAAGAGAAGGTGATGAGGGTAAAGGAGTGGAAAAAACAGGGCCAGACAGTGGCCATGGTTGGTGATGGGGTCAACGATGCCCCGGCGCTGGCCGCTGCGGATGTCGGCATCGCCATGGGCGCGGCAGGAACGGATGTGGCCATCGAGACAGCCGACATCGCATTGATGACGGATGAACTCGAAAAGATCCCGACCGCTATCCGCCTCTCTCGCAAGGCCCTTCGGGTGATTAAGGAAAATATCGCCTTTGCGCTTGTTTTCAACACCGTGCTGGTTTTTCTTTCCGCCCAGGGATGGGTGACCATGATCCTCGGAGCTGTGATGCACCAGGCCAGCTCCCTCCTGGTCATCCTCAATTCGATGAGGCTGCTACGAAAGGATGGATAGGGGGATAGGGGGATAAGGAGATGGGGAGACCCTGAGAATCTTGCATTCCCCCCATCACCCTATCGCCTTTTATCGCCCCGTCAAAAATAATTTTCCCTTGACCAAAAGAAGTTCATTTCATAAAATGAGTCCAATTTCACGACCTGAAAGGAGATGTTATGGACGAGAAGAAATTTGAGGAGATCATTCAGTTTGCCATTGACAAGGAGATTGAGGCTTTCAATTTTTACACCGGAGCGAGTCAGAATACAAAATACTCCGGGGGGAAGGAGCTCTTTTTATCGCTTGCGAAAGAAGAGGAGGGTCACCGCAAATTGTTAGAAAACCTGAATATGGAGAAGGTTTCACAGAAAAGGATCGAGAAGGTTCCTGATCTTCATATCAGCGACTATATGGTCGAGATGGCAATGAAACCCGATCTCTCTTATGCCGATACACTCCGGATCGCCATGAAAAGGGAGGAGAAATCCCTTAAACTCTATACTGACATGAAGGAATCGAACACGGACGGAGATTTGAAGAAACTCTTCACCTTGCTCGCCAATGAAGAGGACAAACACAAACTGAGACTCGAAAAGATCTACGACGATGAAGTCTTGAAATAGCCTGCTGGGCTCTTGAGAGCGCTTCACTTTAGGACGGCCTCCGGCCTTGAGGGTTAATGCGAAAACACCCTCAAACGGAGTGCTCCTCAAGTGAAACGACCCTATAGCATCATTTGGAGGATGATATGGAAAAATACAAATGTTCAGTCTGTGGCTACATTTACGATCCGGCAAAAGGCGATGAGGATACCGGAATTTCCCCGGGTACTCCGTTCAATAAAATTCCGGACGATTGGGTCTGCCCCGCCTGCGGCGCCCCCAAAGACATGTTCGAGAAGGTTTAGGGTTGTATGTTATTAGAATAAACTACCCTGGACATTTGATCGAACAGAAGAATCCAAGTTTCTTCTCTTGCAGGACCTCGAGGTTGCCCAGAACCTCAATGATTCCCAAGCTACGGTCCGCGAAATACCTCTGTAAGTTAGAAGGATAACCGACATCACTTTGTTTGAGATGGAAGATTTCCAAGGCGTTAACCTCAATGATGTTTCGTCAGTTAAAATAGCTCAGTTCTTGCTCTTTCAATCTCAGAAATCTATGATCCTTTGCTCCGTCGGGCCAGCACTTTACGTCCCAGATCGGTCGTCCTGTAGCGCTGTTTTGAGCTTCGCGGCTTATCTGGTATCGTCATCTTAAGCCAGCCGGCCACAAGTAATGGCTCAAGGTATGTCTTGCGAAAGTGTTCACGGTCCCTTAGACCAAATGCCCCCTGCAATTCCTCTCGAGTGCGGGCCGTTCGGGCCGCTTCAAGAACTCCTATCACTTGCGGGGTCACTTGCTCACTGACTTGTTCACCAACTTGTTCGGTAACTTGCCCTGTAACTTCCCCTGTGACCTGCGGGGTGATCTTACGAGCTATTTCGACATTTGGCCAGAAAGTGGCGGTGAAGAATCCATTAACCGCGAATTTTGGTTCAGGGCACTTATGCTTCCTTGCATCCTCTATCATGCGCCGGATTCCTGTCCCTGCTTTTTCAATAAGGGCGATTCGATGAAGAAGGTCTGCTATAAGTGGATTCCGCCTCACACTACGACTGCCAAGTTCTTCTCTGCTCAACCCCTTGGGCAAACCCCCCGGGTTGCTGATTTCAATCCGATCGTCGTATATTTCAACGAAAACATTCGCTCCCGCCCCAAAGTAGTCCCGGTACTTGATGCCATAATTGATGGTAAAGTCCAGCTCCTGGCTATTAAGTCCATAAAATAGGAACCCTCTCCCATTACTTTATGACTAACGCCTGACCCCAGGGCCTTTCCCCAAACTTTCAACCAGCTCCTGTATACGAGTTAAAGAACGATTCAGACTGTCTGATGATCGAGCAGCTCGTTCTGGCCTCCATCCTCTCTGAAGATCGGATATGAACTCGATGAGCCTTGAAACATAAGCCGGTCCGATCTTACGCCCGCTGCCGGGTCGTGGCACCATGTCGAGCCGAATATCACGACTTCGTGACCGCCGTGACAGTTCAATCACTGCCTCTTTTGGATCATCCAATAATTCGGGTTCTGATGGGACATCCGATAAGCGGACTCTGAAGAATGATGCAAAACGTTCACGATCGGCAAGCAGCCACGCCTCAATCTCCCGTACAGCAATTCGGAAGCACATGAATGGCCCCGGATTCGGCAGCCAGAGAGCCTTCAAGGGCGGGGGGCAATCTGCCTCCCGATTCAGATCAACGAGGACGATCCAGGGGTGATGGCGGGCTGCGTTGTTATAACCATTGACCCTCTGTTTGAGAAGGGATTTACCCCTCTTGCCGTAGATAGGACCAATCTCTCCACCTACCTCAACGATGAGACGCTTGACCACTGCTTCATCAACTACCCCTTCCACGGCAGACGAAATGATAATTGGTGTGACAGCAGGCATTTAGAGATCTCCAAATAAAGAGAGTTGTTCCGGATGCTGTGGCTGTGTTTTCGCTATCGCCACTTCGGCCATGGACAACCCGCCTTCCAGTAAGCTCCTGATCTCAAACAGTTCGCTTGCAGGGCGAACACTCGTGCCATTTTCACCTGGCTGGAGCAAAAGCACCTCATCCAGACCAATCCCATCATCGCGCAACAGATCTGATGAGTGTGTGCTGACAAGAATCTGTCGATTCAGGCGGCGTTGAATTCTTGCAAACATTTGGGGGATGAAACGAACGACTTCCGGATGAAGCGAAAGCTCCGGTTCCTCGAGCAGAAGCGGACCGCTGCCGTCTAATGCTGACCAGAGGAGACCCATCAGGCGCAATGTCCCATCAGAAAACTGATCCTCCGCTTGCCATGCCCCCTGGGGCCGCCAATGTTCGCACTTTCCCCTTAAATGTGGGGCACCCCTCGCATCACGAAAGAGCTCGATCTCAGCAAGTTGAGGCACGGCTACACGCAACGCATTCCAAATGTGCTTTAATCGAGATTTCTGCGTTTTTTCTGAAGTCCGGGCAACTTGCTCCAGGAAATCACCTCCGTAGGGGTCGTTTTTACGACCTAACGAACGGTCCGGGTCTCGGACCAATTGAGGGACGATGTGAAGATATCGGACTGACGCGAAGAAGTTACTGATCTCCCTGAACGCTTGGTTGGTATTAATCTGTTCAAGATAGGTTTGGGTCAGACGTGCTGGGTCCTTTCGATCTTCTTCGAGTGGTCTCCCTAAAATTTCCTTGCCTTCGTGCATAACCCTTTCTTTCTTTACAATAGGTTGCTGACGCTTGTCTTGAGAAAAATGAAGTTCATACTCCCACTCAAATTCGCCATTGGACTTACCAAGGCAGACATGGACAACGATGCCGGGATTTCTGCGGGTAGCCAGACATCGCAGTCGGGAAACTCCGCCTCTCTTCTGAACAGCATCCTGAAACCCCCCGCCAACCGTAACAATGTCGGATAGAAATCGAAAGACATCAAGAAAGTTCGATTTTCCAGAAGCATTGGGACCGACCAGAAAAGCCCTCCATTGCAGTGGAACATCAACGCTGAGGAAATTCCGCCAATTCCTCAAATGGATCTCCGCAAAACGGAGTGCACCACGCCTTTGTTCTCCCATATGCTCTCCTTTGGTAATTCTGTTATGGCTGCAAGGTATTATTCCCTGCTAAAACTTGTCTCCCAAGGCCCATACGATACTTGATGTCGTAATTAATGATGAAGTCCAACTCCTGACCATTAATTCTATAGAATAGGAACCTGTCCCCAATTATACCTTGGAATCAAAACCCAATCTCAGTTGTCTTCTTACTTTAGGCTATCCAAATTATTTAAAGATAACACCTTTGCGCCGATGTTGATTAGAGATCTATTTGCTTCGCTGTCAAAAGTATACAAGGGTTTTCCCATCCTCACTACTTCATCGCAAAACTTTTCCATTTTACTGTTTGGTGAAGCATAAACAACAAAAACTGCCTCAGCAATGGCCGCTACGAAGCGATTGCGTTCAATTGCAGTTTCAACAGTATATCGCCTTTGGTTTTCCTTAAATGGCGAAAGGAATAATAATCGTCTCTCTTCTAGCGGTCCTTTCAACTCTGTTCTTATCCTCATCCCTTTAATGCTCCGAGCCGGGCCAACAATGACCGGCTGCTTACCCCGCAGTAAAATTGTGAGGCATTCGCGTTCAATCGGGGAATGAAAACCTCCAATGACAGTCACCCTAGCCTGATTCAGGCTTTGTGAAAAATCGTGGGCTTTAAGAATGAGGTGGCCTGGGCATTTGACTGAACAGAAAAACGCCAGCTTCTTTTGTTTCAGGTTATCGAGGTGTCCCAGACCGGTTATGACTGCAGGGGCATTGCGACTAAAATATTTCTGTAGATAAGATGGGTAAGTGGCATTGCTTTTTTTAAGATTGAAAATTGCCAAGCTGTTTACCTCAATCCGATTAGAAAATTGCTATCGATTATTCAACCAAGTCCAATAAACCTTGCCGAAATACTTGAAAACTTCTGGATCGGTTACGTTCTGGTTCCATATACACTGATACCTCTCGTGCAACCAAGATTTTGGGGATTCCAGAAGAGAAATATCCCACTTTCTTAAATTCCCGCTCGAGGGCTTCCCATGTTCCTCCCCTAATGGTATCTGGATTGCGATATTTTGCTTTCTTCCCAAGATTCAAAGAAATACGAGGATATGAGGAATGCACCGCTTCTACGTCCCCAAAAAACCAGGCTTCCAGTTCTTCAATGGCCAAACGATTCAGCACCCGAAAATAAGAACCAATCGTTCTATTTGATTTTGTAAATAATCCAGCCCTTTGAGCGATCCCTTCTAAATTATCCTTAAGTGCTCGACAATCCTCTTCATCCGCATCAATCAGAACAACGATGCGCCAATCTTCCGGCATCCAAGTTTTATATCCTCTGAGACGGGGTAACAATTTGTTAAGAAGATCTGGTTTCCCCTGATATGAATGAACTTTGAAAGAAAAGTCTTGTCCTAATATCTTAGGTACGAGATTGGAAAGAGTAGCCTCAGCAGATGGCTCTTCAACCAAAAATTCAATGTGCACGCGAATGTATACCTCCAGATTTTCTCATTTCGCCATCATTATCTTGATTCTCCTGAAGCTGTTAAAGGGTCACCAACCTCAAAATGCCCCTCAGCCCAAAGGTGTCCAAGGAGGGCACCTTGATTCATAAATTCTTTTATTCCTTTCATTTTGGCAGCTTGTTTAGCCTGTGTATAACCATTCTTATCTCGGTAGAGCACCCATAGCTCTTCAGGTCTCAGTCCATTTACGAAGAATGGTGAATGTGTTGTAACCATCAACTGGGTCCGTGCTGAAGCTTCTCTGCACTCTTCAGCCAGTTCGGGGAGTAGTCGGGGATGAAGATGATTTTCTGGTTCCTCAATGCCTACCAATTGAGGGGGATCGGGGTCATAAAGTACTGTCAAGTATGCCAGCATCTTAAGCGTTCCGTCAGAGGCAAATTTTGCTAAAATCGGGCGTTCAAAAGGTGCATCCTTAATCTGCAATAGGAGCCTACCATCAGGCATTAGTTCTGCATACACCCTCTCCAATTGCGGTACACGTCGGGAAAGAGTTTTTAAAATTTGATCGAGTCGGTCTTCATGCTGCTCCTTCAAATATTGAATCACATTCGGCAAATTATCACCCGTTGCAGATAATCGTTCTTGAGGGCCGGCTTCAGGAGTTCCACGAGTATTATCTGCTGTAAGGTAGGAAAGGTACCACCCGGTAATAAAACGACGCAGAGCACTGACACGTGGATGTTTTGCGAGTTGTCCAAGGGTATTAGCAGCGATCATCTCTGGAGAATCCAGTCGTTCTTCCATCCGTTGGTCACGTTCATCCGGTTCCTCTCCCGTAATTACTTTCCCAGCCCCCATTTCAAAGTCGAGAAACCTGCAAGGTTTACCTTTTGATCCTCGACGCCATTGTAGCCATTCCTCCGCCACGTAAGGCCCTTTACGTTCTTCTTCAATCGTAATATGATAGGTGATGATAGGTGACTTTGGTTTTTCTCGATATTTCAACTCAAAAACTATTGGTCCATCAGACCCACGGGTGCGGAGTTCTTTGAACCTGCCACGTTTGTCCCACGCTTTCCTAAGGCCAACAGAAAAACACTCGGACAGAAAAGCAAACACATCAAAGATCGTTGACTTTCCGCTGCCATTAGGACCAAGGAAGACGGTTAAAGGGGTAAGGCCTTTTAGGTTTAGATTCCGTAAAGCCCTGTAATTTATTACTGACAATTCCTCGATGCGTGGAACAGACTGCCTAATAATGTCCCTCATAACTCACCTCATTTTTCCCTAAATAGTTTTGCTATGATAAATTCTCATAAAATATTTTCCTAAATTATCTCCACATCGTCCAGCGCACTCTGGTGTCGTTGGATTTCAGCGATGAGTTAAAGAAGTTTCTCCGAGTCAATTGTCTTCCTCTTGAGTTTCCTTTTCCCCAAGGCCATGCAGTACTTGATGTCTTAATTGATGATGAAATATAATTCTTCGTTCGTGAAACGATAATAAAATAGGAACCCGTCCCCCATTATTCCCAATTATTCTCAATTCGGATCACCTTCGTGCTTTTCGAGCTGCATCCTCTACCCAGTCACCAAAGTTTTTATAGCCATCGTCTGTCACCCAGTCATAGGTGGGGTAGATAGTTGAAAAATATTCTCGCTTCCCACCTGGCTCAATGTAGATGTTATTAAAAGGATTGCCACCCTTGATAGCCTTGTAGCCATATTTATCCAGAATATTGTGGATGTCTACACCCAGGAGGCCTTTTCCATCTTCATAACTTTTTATTATTTCATAGTTAACCCACTTTCTCTCAGACGTCCCTGTCCCAATCAACACAGTTAAAGTAGCCCGCGCAGAAATCAGCGTGGTTTGCAACCTCAAGGGTTTGCTGGAGTGCTGGAAGGAATGCTTGCTCGATGTTATTGAAGATACGTGGCATTGAATCCAACCCCACTATTATCCCTCCCCACCATCAAGGAGAGTCACGGTAGTTTCTGCAATTATATGTTTATATTTAAATCAAGGCAACTATTTAAAAATGTTATTATTCATATATTATTGGATGGGGGGGGCTGGCAGACCAATTTCAGAGATTGGTGAGTGTACATAGACAACTCAAATCATAAAATTATAAACAAACTAAGTATCCTTATTGATTGGGAAGGATTGATAAATCTTTTTTAAGTCCTGATAATCCTGAAGGGTATCCTTGATCATCTCCAGGTCTTTCTCATTAAGAGGCCGGATGGGTTTGGCAGGAGCACCTAAAGCCAGGGTTCTCGGCGGGATGATCGTATTGGGCGTGACCACCGACCCTGCACCAACGATCGATTCCTCACCGATCTCAGTTCCATTTAAAAGGATCGCCCCTATTCCGATCAAAGAGCCCCTCCTGATCTTGCATCCATGGGCCACTACCCGGTGACCCAATATCACCTCATCTTCTATGGCGAGAGGATAGAACTCTTTATCGATATGAAGGACACAACCATCCTGAATATTGACATTTGAACCGATCCGGATATAGTTCAGGTCTCCCCGGACGATGCTGTAAAACCAGATATTGCTTCCCGGCCCGATCTCCACATCGCCAATGACCATCGCATTGTCAACGATAAATGCCGTCGGGTCAATCTTTGGACGCTTTCCTTTAAATTCTACGATCATCTTTTAACCCCTTTTTAGAAATATTGAAAATACGATGAAATAACAGCCCGCACTGGCTAAAAGCGCCTCGATAAACCCGAGGCTGATGGCGATCAGGATGGTCTGCGCCGATCCCAGCCGGACTTCTTCCGCAACACATCATGATTGCGCGGCGTTCATATTTCCGTCACTTTTTTGGATGCTTTGGATTGGCCACTCCTTCAGTAAGCCGGCCGAAGGAAACGGTGTCCAGATTAGACAGGGGATGATTCTTTTCATACATCGGCTTGAGCTTTTTCGCTCTAACCTTCTCCGGATAGAAACGTGTGATGGCCTCTTGACTTCGGTCAAG
>Ga0209254_10001677_pt1 | contig 19992 bp, 14 predicted proteins | sample FrelakmetDIP11DI_FD_187148 | JGI IMG/M metagenome (GOLD analysis project Ga0209254, IMG submission 187148) | Freshwater lake sediment microbial communities from the University of Notre Dame, USA, for methane emissions studies - DIP11 DI (SPAdes)... | ecosystem: Environmental > Aquatic >...
ACCCGCCACAATTTGATCTCTCAACATTTTACTGGTAAACTTGTCCGGTGAATTGCGAACCGCGTTCACCAGATCCAACTTACAACAAGGTAAAGATGTCTGCTAAGAAAAAACGCAAAATTTCAAAAGTTAGCGGAAAACAAATTTCGAAATCCCAGCCTACTCCGTCTCCTGAAAATCCGGTCCTTTATATTCACCCCTCCAAGCAAGGGCAAAATTTTAAACAAAGTGAGATAATGGGCCGGCCTTATGGGTTGATCCCGGTCGGGCTGCCGGCCATCGCCAACGGGCTGCGTCAAAATGGCATCCCGGTCAAGGGGGTGAACCATTCAGTCGAGATGCAGTACAACCCAAGTTTTGATTTAAAAAAATGGCTGCTGCACCAGCGCGACGTGCGCGTTATCTTGATCGATCTCCACTGGTACGAACACTGCTATGGCGCCATCCAGACCGCACAACTGTGCAAGCAGGTGCACCCGCAAGCCTGGACGGTCCTGGGAGGGCTTTCCGCCTCGGGGTTTGCCCGTGAAATCCTTGAAAATTTCCAGGAAGTAGACCTGATTGTGCGCGGGGACGGCGAACAGCCCATCCTGCAGCTCGTGCAAGCTCTGTTAACCCTTCCGCCAGCTCCGCTGGCTGAGCCAGGTCTGGAGGCCATCCCAAACCTGACCTATCGCTTGAACGGGAAAGTCGTTGATAATTCCCTCGGTTATACAGCAACGACCGAAAACCTGGACGAACTTGATTTTGTCGACCTGAGTTTTCTCGAGCACGGAAAAGAATACGGTATTCACGAGTACATCGTGACCGATATTGAAAAATCGCGGCAGGCGCTGGTCACGAAACCCTTCCTGGGGCGCTGGCTGACGACCGCTCGCGGCTGTAAATACGAATGCGCATATTGCGGCGGCTGCAAAAGCGCCCACCAGGTGCTGGCAGGGCGGAACGGGATCGTAACGCGCTCGCCAGAAAAAGTGGTAGAAGACATGGTCCGCCTGGAACAGGCTGGATATGTCCAGGCTTCGCTGACGTACGACATCGCTGAGTTAGGTAAAGACTACTGGAAAACCTTATTTTCACAGATGCGCAGCCGAGGGCTTAAGATCGGGCTGTACAACGAGTTCTTCCAGATGCCTTCTGAAGAATTTATCGAAGACCTGTGCATGACCGTCACCCATGAGCATTCCTGCGTCGCCGTCAGCCCCTTGTCGGGAGATGAACGCGTACGGCGTTTGAACGGCAAACATTTCAGCAATGCCCAGCTTTTTGACCTGCTGGAACAGCTCCAACGCCAGCGGATGTACCTCTTCGTGTATTTTTCCTTGAATTTACCCGGTGAGACCACCCAGACTTTTCTCGAGACGGTTGAGCTGGCGCGCGAAATATTCTACTTCTATCCCAGCTCGCTTTTGAAAATAATCAATTCAGTCCATACGATTGATCCCTTGTCGCCGATGAACGAACGCTCCGACCAATATGGGGTGCAGTCATCCATGAAAAGTTTCATGGATTTTTACCGGTACTGTGAAGCCACCCAGGAGCAGAATCCAGATTCAAGATTTGGCCTTCATCGTGGATTCGATTTGAGCGTTCCTGAAACCCGTTCGCTGCCCACCATGGTTGAGTTGTGGGATCGCGAGCGAGAAGGGAAAGAAACAAGCTGGTGGCCGATTCCCCCGAGCTGGTAAAACCGATGGAAAAGGCAATGGTTTCCTTCAAAAAAACCGGGAGAGCTTTCATAACCAAAATTTTTATTCCCGGTTTGGTCGTCATCGCTCTGACTGGCCTGTCTTTTTTGTTCTTCGGCCCGTTCTCCTCCCTGGCGTACAGCAACCGCCTGTTCCTGGTTGGGGTGGTGTTCATGGTGATGGGAACTGCCGTGGTGTTTGCTCAAATGATCACGGGAAGGGGCAGCGAGATTTTCTTTGGCGGGAATAAAGACCGCCTGGATAGAGCTAAAAAATTCCTTAATTCAGGATTAGAAGAGCGGGAGATCAAAGAAAAAAGATATAATGTCGGGGGAATGCTGTGGCTGCTCGGGATTTTTTGCATCCTGGCATCTATGGCGGTTTCTTTTATCCCGCTATGAAAAATAAAACTAAAGGGTTAAAACGGAGAGTCAATGTATAAAAAGAAAAACTTGCTCCTGAGTTTCACGAGCATCCTGTTTGTCTTGCTTTCTGCCTGCAGTGCAGAAAGCCGAGGCAGCCCTACCCCGACACCAGTGCCCGAAGTTGTTGAATATGAAAGATCGGTGTTTCCGGTTGAGATTGGCCCGATCACCGAAGAACAAAGCCTGATTGGCAATATCGTCCCATCGATACAAGATGAGCTGTTTTTCCGAACCTCTGGCTTTGTAACCCGGATGACCGTAAAAAACGGCGAAACTTTTAAGGCAGGTGATGTACTGGCGGAGATGCAGGTAGATGACCTGGTCAACCAGTTAGAACAAGCCCGCATCGATCTGGAGGTAGCCCAGGCTAATCTGGCAAAGACCAATGCAGAGACCGAATACGATATTTCTGCAGCCGAAGCCGATGTCAAGATTTTAGAAAAGGAAGTTGCCCTGGCTGAACTCGACCTGGCAAACACCTCTGGGAAAACACGCGATAAAGCCCAACTCAAGCTAGACATTAAAAATGAGGAACTTGTATTGGCTCAAAAGGCCTTAGCGCTGTTATCAGATAACACCAATCCGTACATGGAGCAAGCCGTCAAAAGAAGTGAGTTGGCTGTCCAGCGCCTGGAATCTCTAATCGCCGAGAGGCAAATTATTGCCCCGTACGATGGGGTTTTACTCCGGAGTACAATTCGCACCGGTCAACAGATCGAGGCCTACCAGACCGTGCTGACCGTTGGCGATCCGACCCTACAGGTGATCCAGGTGGCCTTTGACTACGATCTCTCGACCGAACTGACCGAGGAAACGCCCGTTTACCTGCTGCTCAACGCTTCCGATGAAACCGGGCTTCCAACCAAATACCTGAAATTTTTTACGCCCGAACGCGGCGTGCAGAGTGTCAGCGAGACCGTCAATACAGACTACTTATATTTTTCACTGCCGGAAGATATGCCCGCAGACCAGATCACGACAACCCGCAACTACCCGCTCAAAGTGATCCTGGGAAGTAAAGATGCTGCGCTCTTGCTTCCACCAGCAGCGATCCGTTCATACAAAGGCTTGAATTTTGTGATCGTCTTTGATGGGACCACCCGCAGGCGGGTTGAAATCGAAGAGATTGGCTTGAGATCCGACGACCGCTGGGAAGTTTACGGGGACTTGCAGGAAGGGGACCAGGTCCTGGGACCATGACGAAAAAAACAACAATAATGGATAAGGTTACTTTTCCATTGTCTACAGTATTTTCGATGCTGGTCGTCATCTATAAACGCGTCCGTCACAACCTGGGATTGAGTATCAGCGCCATCCTGGGCATTGTGGCAATTCTGTCGATCGTGGTGGCGGTCCCTGTGTTTTCGCGCGCCATCTCGAGTGAAATCCTGCGCCAGGAGCTTGAAGAAAAGGCGCTCGCAACGCAGCGTGGGATATTCAGCCTGCACATTTATCATGTTAATACGGGCGGTGGGATGACGCTCGAAAACAATGCGGCGGTTACCCAATTCATCCAGGAACGCTTTCCAGAGAACCTGGGATTAAAGCTGGACCAGATTTATGCAGAAATCCAGAGCAATAACCTGGACTTCCAACCGGAGCAACCCACCGCAGCGAACTCTGACGATCCCTGGATGACGATGGCATTTTTTACGCTGGATGGATTTCAGGAAAACGCAGAGCTTGTTGAAGGAAGCTGGCCAACTGCTAACACAGATCCTTCACAACCCATCCAGGTACTGGTGACCGAGCAGGCAGCAGACGATTACCTGCTTTTTGTCGGAGATCGCTTCAACTCAAACGACCTGGAAATTGAAATTGCCGGTATCTGGCGTCCAATCCATATCGAGCGAGGTGCCTGGTTCGATGACCCTGAGGTTGCCTACACCAATAAATTGTGGGTTCCCCGGGAGGTTTACCAGGAAAAAGTTGCACCTGTCATAAAACGACCGATTTTCTATTCTTCCTGGTACCTGATCGCTGATGAAAATGAGCTGGCATACTCCAAAGCGCCAGGTTATGCGCGCGGCATGGTGCGCCTGGACTCGGAGTTACGCAGGCTCGTATCGGGGATTGAATCGGATTACTCCCCTTACGAATCGCTGCGAACTTACCTGGAACGTTCAGAATCCCTGACAAAGTTGATTTACGCGGTCAGCGGTCCCATGGTGATCATGGCATTGCTGTTCATCGGCCTGACCGCTTCCATTGCCATCCAGCAATATGCACAAGAAACCGCCACAATGCGTGGGCGCGGCACAAGCTGGTACCAGATCGTGGGGTTAAACCTGCTCGAGAGCTTGGTTTTAATCCTGGTTTCCATCCCCATTTCACTGGTTACGGGCTGGCTGGCTGCCAGTGTGATCAGTAAAACCAGCTCGTTTTTGCATTTTTCCGACCGCGCTGGGATTCCGTTCTCCTTAAACGGCGTATCGATCAGCTGGATCTTGCTGGGAGCAGTGCTGGTGTTGATTGCACGATTTCTGCCGATGCTGAGCATTTCGCGCACCACCATCGTCCGCGTCAAACAAGAGCAGTCTCGAGCCACCCAAAAACCAGCCTGGCAGCGTTTTTTCCTGGATTTCCTCTTGTTGATCCCAGGGATTTATGCTTTTGTTGTATTAGGAGGTCTGTACACCCCTGAGAGCTTCATGCCCAGGCTGCAGACTTCAGGCGGGCTGTACGGAGACCCTCTGTTGTTCGTGGCACCATCCTTATTCGCCATTGGGCTGTGCATGGTTTTCCTGCGTTTTCTACCCGCCTTGATCAAAGTGCTTTCAAGATTGGCAGAGCGCTTGCCAGGCGTTTGGGCTTACCTGGCCATCCAGCAGATTGCCAGGCGACCGCAAGATCATTCCTCGGCTTTACTCCTGATCATGATCTCGCTTGGGCTATCGATCTTTTCGGCATCGACAGCAAAAACCCTGGATCAATGGCAGTACGATTCCATATATTATGGTTCTGGGGGTGACCTCGCCGTGCACGAATATGCCATCCGGGGGGGAGATAACACGACCTTCAACTTAAGCCTGGACCCTGCCGGCGCGACCATGAGCGAGCTGGACCTGAACAATATGGGTTACCTGAGCGAAGAAGAACACCTGAAGCTGCCGAGTGTCTTGGCTGCGACTCGGGTCGGCAAGTATGACGGCAGCTTTTCTTACGGCGTGGGTGACCAGCCGGCGCTGATCATGGGCATCGACCGTTTAACCTACCCGACGGCTGGTTTTTTCCGTGACGATTTTGCATCCGAAACCTTGGGCGGATTGATGAATCAGCTTGGCATGCAGCCCGACGGCGTGCTCGTTCCATCCACTCTGGCCGCAGAAAGCGGTTTAGCGGTTGGCGACCGCATCCTGGTCAGCGCTGATTTTATCGATGAGTCCACCGAAAACGAGATGACGATCGTCGGTTTTTACGATTTTTTTCCGACCGTTTATCCTTCTGGACGACCGACGTTGATCACCAACCTGGAATCGATTTTTGAGAACCCCGATTCTGTCGTAGGGAACGATGTCTGGTTAAAGTTAAGAGAAAATGCCGATGTCGAATTCGTGCTCTACCAGATTCGACAGTTAATGGGAGGGGACTGGACAACTGCGGCTGTGCGTGGGGATGCCCTGCGTAATTATGCGGAATCATTAGATTCAGAAGAACGCGTGGGCGTATTTGGGATCCTCAATGTTGGTTTTATTGTCACCGGTCTGATGCCTGGAATTGGTTTCGTCCTTTACTCTTATGCTGCACTGCGCCGGCGTTTCATCCAGCTTGGCATCTTGCAGGCGATTGGGATGTCCGTCAAACAATTAATTGGCTACCTGACCCTGGAGCAGTTCCTGTTGATGGGCCTGGCTTTGATCTCAGGAGCTGTGATTGGGGTAACGATCAGCTATCTCTTCGTGCCGCTGCTCCAGGTCAACACATCCAGCGGAGCCCCTATCCCACCTTTCGAGGTGTTAATCGGCTGGGGAGAGTCGCTCGGTCTCATCCTGGCTTTTGGCGGTGTGCTGGTGTTAACCATCCTGGGAACCATCCTGTACTTGCTGCGGATAAAGGTTTTCCAAGCAGTGAAGATGGGTGAGTCTCTATAAAGGTCTGACAATGCTCAATGAAACGAAACCTTTGATTACGTGTGAGAACCTGGTCAAGATCTACAAAGTAGCCGACCTCGAAGTGGTGGCGCTCCAGGGTTTAGATATGATCGTTCCTAAAGGGGAGATGCTGGGAATTGTTGGCACTTCGGGATCCGGGAAGACCACCCTCATGAACATCTTGGGGGGTCTGGATCGACCGTCCGCCGGTAGAATCCTCGTCGACGGGATCGATTTACTCAGCCTCTCCGAATCAGCTTTAAACCAGTACCAACGCACCAAGGTTGGATTTGTCTGGCAGCAGACAGGTCGTAACCTAATTCCTTACCTGACAGCCATCGAAAACATTGAGTTCCCGATGACGATGGCTTATGTCACAAGCTCCAAACAAAAAAGGGAGTGGTCGGAGCATCTATTGAATGCCATCGGTCTCTACGAGCGACGCCATCATTACCTGACCCAACTTTCTGGCGGCGAGCAGCAGCGAGTTGCCATCGCAGTCGCTTTGGCTAACATGCCCGTTCTCTTATTAGGCGACGAGCCGACTGGAGAAGTCGACTCGGCTACCGCTCAATCGATCATCGATACCTTTCGCCGCTTAAACCACGACTTGAATCTCACCACAATCATCGTCACCCATGATCCCCGTCTCGCCGGGCAGGTCGACCGCGTAGTCGCGATCCGTGATGGAAAAATCAGTACCGAAACCATCCGCCAGGTGAGTCAGCTAGAAAAGGTGATGGTTGGCGAACATGGCGCAAGTGATTCGAGCATGCCCGTTCAGGAAACGACTTATCACGAATTCGTAGTCCTCGATTCGGCAGGTCGTTTACAAATCCCCAAGGAGCTGCGCGAGCAGTACGGCATTGCGAAACGCGCCCAGATGGAAACGACAGAAAATGGGATCATGATCCGGCCGGTAGAAGGCGAGAAAGTGAGCGCGATCCAACACCTGTCCATCGAAGATCAGATTGCACTGCTTTTTGAGGAGCAAGTTCCTCAGCAGAAAAAAGGCAGCCAAAAGAAACTAAAGAAATCGAATCCATGAAAGTGGAGTGAATTCTGTGACCGAAGAAAAAATCCAAGCTGAAAATAATCCGTCCAGTTCTAGCGGTATCCTGTCCAGTGAAATCCCAGAAGGTCAGCCAGAGCAGCCAGAATCTTCGCCCATTATCCGTGTAGACGACGTCAGGCGCACCTATACCATGGGTGCAAACCAGGTGCATGCCTTGAAGGGGTTATCCCTGGAAGTTCCGAAGGGCGTTATGGCAGCCTTAAAGGGCAGGTCAGGCTCCGGAAAGACCACGCTGCTCAACATCATCGGAGGCCTGGACCAGCCGACCGAGGGTGAGGTCGAGCTGTTCGGTCAAAAACTTTCGGGACTCACTCCCGAGCAACTCACCGACTTGCGCCGGCACCGCATTGGCTTCGTTTTCCAATCCTTTGCGATCATGCCCAATTTCTCTGCGGTTGAAAACGTGGAGCTGATGCTGCGCATCGCGGGTTACAACAGCAACCGGCGAAAGATGGCCATGCGCAGCCTGGAAATCGTCGGCCTCGGCCCGTGGGCCAGCCATCGCCCCTGGGAGTTATCGGGCGGACAGCAGCAGCGCGTTGCAATTGCGCGCGCGCTCTCAACCCATCCTGATTTAATCCTGGCTGACGAACCCACCGGAGAACTTGACAGTGGAACGGGAAGGCAAATCCTGGCTTTGTTCCGATATATCGTCATCAAAGAAGGCATTACGATCCTGATGGCAACCCACGATCCCATGATTGAGGAATACGCGCACGTTGTCTTTGAGCTGGTCGATGGCCAGGTCATGAATACACATTGGCATACGCTGCCCGCTTAAAGTCTGCTAGGCGCGTAGGCGACCTGGTGCCCAGTCGCAGAGGTGGACTCGGCAATTATGTCCTTGTCTTGACAGAAAACAGGAGTATAATTCCGCAAATAAAATTACCGCCGAATCTTTCGAGCGGGGGATCCTTTTCAGGGGCGAATCGGGACGTTTTCTAAAAAACGACCCGTAGAGCTAGACTTCGGTTCGAGCCCGGCAGCTAACCTCGTAGGCGTTGAACGTCAAAGACCATGATCGATTGGTCTCGAGGTTACATGTCTGAAGGGCTTTTTTGTTTAAAAAAGGCGAACCGAGGTAATTTTAATGGACACGAATGCATCCCTGCTAGCAAGCATCCCTACGAATGTCCTGACGATTTTCGAGAAAAATGAAGGCTGGAAGCAGGAATTAAAAATCTCCCTGGCTACTGACCTGGCGCCAGACGGATCCTTTGGCGAACAGTGGCTCCTGGTAGATGACACCAACCTGCATATTATTTCGCACGTGAAGGGTGAGACCTGGGAGCGTTTTAACTTCCCCCTTGAAAAGATCGAAGACGCCCAAATCGAACCTTGCGTTGGCAACGCCCTGCTGAGGGTTACCATCGAACAAAAACAACACAACCTGCTGCATTTTTCGAATGAGCAAACCGAAAGGTTTGCGCTGGCTGCCCATTACCTGCGCCAGCGGGCTGAAAAAGGTGCAGAGGTCGCCCCTCCCGATTTCACATCAGAGGGGCAGCGCTGCCTGTCCTGCGGCAAACGCCTGTTAGATCCATCCTTGAAAGTTTGCCCAAGCTGTATCAAGCGCGGCCAGGTCATGCGGCGCCTGGTCAATCTTGCGCGCCCTTATTGGGGGCAAACATCGTTCAAGTTCTTAATGATGATCGGCCTGGTCATCCTGGATTTGCTGCCTCCTTACCTGACGCGCATTCTAATCGACCAGGTCCTGACCACGCAGGCGCACACGGAATGGCTGGCATGGCTGGTGGGCGGTTTGCTGCTCATTCAAATTTTCCGGGTGACCCTGGTGATCAACGACGCCCTGCTGACGAACCGGATCAGCACCGTGTTCACAGCCGGGGTTCGCGAGCAAATGTTCGCCCACCTAAAAAAACTCTCCCAGGAATTCTACGACCGCAACGAGACCGGGCGTTTGATGACGCGTATTAACCAGGACACCGAAGAATTACAAGGCCTGATTAACCAGATGGCCGGCTTCATTATGAACATCGTGTTGGTCATTGGGATTGGGGTAGTCCTGTTTTCGATGGCACCTTTCCTGGGTTTGTTCGTGCTCATCCCTGCTCCCTTCGTCCTGGTGGCTACTCTCTATTATCACCGCCGGATGAACCCGCACTTTCGCCGTTACTGGATATCTCGCTGGCGCCTGAATTCGATGCTTAATACCTTCCTTTCTGGCATCCAGGTCGTTAAAGCTTTCGGTCAGGATGACCAGGAAGAAGGTCGTTATCGCGACCTGAATCAAAATGCCCTGGCCTCGCGCCTGCGCGTGGACCAGGCCTGGGCAGGTTTCTTCCCCCTGATATCCTTCGCCTTCGGTGCGGGCGGCCTGATCATCTGGTATGTCGGCGGACGCGCCGTCCTGGCCGAGGTCATTACGCTGGGCACCCTGATGGCATTCCTGTCCTACCTGGGCATGTTCTACGGTCCATTGTCCAACATGGCTTCTGTCAGCCAGGCGCTTAACCGCTTCACCACCATCTCACAGAGAACTTTTGAGTTCCTGGATGAAGAGCCCAAAGTCCAGCAAAAACCTCAGAGTAAAATGCTGCATAAAGTTGACGGCAGCATCGAATTCGACGGTGTGACTTTTGGCTATAATCCATTCTTTCCGGTGCTAAAAGGCGTCAGTTTTTGCATCGAGCCGGGCGAGCTGATCGGCGTGGTCGGCCCGAGCGGCGCCGGGAAAACCACCCTCGTCAATTTAATCTGCCGGTTTTACGACACCACCAGCGGGGTGGTGCGCATCGACGGCATGGATGTGCGCGAGATTGCCATGGACGAACTGCGCAAGCACATCGGGATCGTCCTCCAGACGCCGTTTTTATTCAGCGGTTCAATCGCTCAGAACATCGCCTACGCCAGACCAGAAGCCTCTCGTCAGGAAATCATCCGCGCAGCCAAGGCAGCCAACGCCCACGAGTTCATCTCCAACTTGCCTGAAGGATACGATACCATCGTCGGCGAGGGTGGGACGGGGCTGTCCGGAGGCGAACGCCAGCGTATTTCGATCTCGCGGGCAATCCTGCTCGATCCTAAGATTTTAATTTTAGACGAAGCCACCTCGTCGGTCGATACCGAAACAGAGCGCCAAATCCAAAAAGCGCTAAATACCCTGGTTCAAGGGCGGACGACCATAGCGATTGCACACCGCCTTTCAACTTTGTATAATGCAGATCGCATCATTGCCCTCGAGCACGGGCGGATCGCCGAAATTGGCTCTCCCAACCAACTGATCGAGCAAAAAGGTCTATTCTACAACCTGGTACAAATCCAATCGCAGTTCGCACGCCTGGACGGCGTACCCACAGTATAGGAAACATGGACACTCCCACACTCCACGAATCGTTTGAGACGGTCCTGCTGGACCCCAAAAATTCCCGCTTCTGTTATGAAGGGGAAAATCTAACGTACACGGGCAATGACGGGTCTTTTTACCCGCGCGTTTCTCTGCGACGCTGTTTTCCGCTGTCCTCTGAAAATACCAACATTGTAGTGCGCATCCCGGATGTCGATCCCGAACGCTCGCACGAGTTGGGAATGATTGAAGATATTGCGGAGCTAGATGAAAGTTCGCGGGAATCAGTCGAGCGCGAGCTACATCTTTACTATGTCGTGCCTTCGATCCTGAGAATCAGCAGCATCCGGGAAGAATTCGGGTTCTTGTATTGGACGGTAAACACCGATCGCGGTCCCAAGGAATTTGTGATCCGCGACAGCATCATCAGTTCTACCCGGCAAATTTCAAAAGGTCGCTGGCTGATCATCGACATCAACCAATCGCGCTACGAAATCCACAATTTCGAGTCATTAGACATCACCAGCCAGAACTTCCTCCGCCGGTACTTATTGTTATAATATCAGGAATGCTTTCCCACCACCGGCTTTCGTTGATTCATGAAAAACAGGTCAACTTACCGCCCAAGATCGGCGTGGACCTGTTTTTTGTTTAAGCATGCGCTTTCTTCTTCCTGCTTTGTGGTAACATGAATTGAAAATGACTGAATCCCAAATCCCCACCCCAAATATTAAAAAAAATACGAAATTATATGTTAAGGAAATTTTCCTACTTATCGTAAAAAAAATTCTCATATTCGACGTATTCTTAATTGGCCTGGTTGCGCTGTCCTTTTTACTGTGGGGCGATTTTTCTGCAAGCACTTTCAGCGACCGCTTGGTCATCGTCGGATTGGGCGTCGCCCTGATCGGTGGTATCCTGGCTACCGGGCAGACTACCGGTGGCAGGAATTGGGGTCAGATGATCGTTTCCCGCCAGCAAGCTGAACTGTTGACGGACTTCAATATTGAAGTACGCCAGGATGTCGAACGAAAATTTTCCCCGATATTCCGCTTTTTTATCGTTGGCATTATCTGTTTTATCATTGGCATCCTGGTGCAGATGTTATTTGCCTGATATCTTGGGGTTGCATACCCTATCCAGATTCCACCTCACCCAACTTACTTTTCGGAGAAGATCATGAGTAAACCCATCACCATCAAGGAAGTAAAAACTTTTCTCGTACAGACCCATGGACCTGGAACCCGCTTCATCATCGTCAAAATAACGACATCCGAACCCGGCTTATTTGGCCTGGGGTGCGCAACCTTCACCCAGCGCTACCAACCGGTCTACTCAGCCCTGGAGCACCACGTCATCCCATTTGTTATTGGAAAAGAGGTGGCGCGTATCGAAGAAATTTTCCAGATGAATATGGTCCAGAGCTACTGGCGGAACGGCCCGGTGCTCAATAACGCCATCTCCGGCATCGACCAGGCGTTATGGGATATCAAGGGCAAACTCGCAAACATGCCAGTCTATGATCTGCTGGGCGGGAAATGCCGCGAAGGCGCAGCCGTCTATGCTCACGCCGATGGGCGCGATCCCCAGGAAGTCCTGGAAAATGTGCGTAAATTCCAGGAACAAGGCTACCACTTTATCCGTGTCCAAATGGGAGGGTATGGAGGCAAAGGCGCGAGCTCTCACAAGCCCGAGGGTGCGCTCGATGGGGCCTATTATGACCCACGGGCGTATACGCGCAACATGCTGCGGATGATCGATTATGTGCGCAGTCATGTTGGCGACGAAGTGGAGCTGCTGCATGACGTTCACGAGCGACTTTCGCCCATCGACACGGTAAAATTTGCCAAAGACCTGGAAGCCTATAACCTGTTTTTCCTTGAAGATTCACTGGCTCCGGAAGATATCGAGTGGTTCCGCCATATCCGCAGCGTTTGCGCCACCCCGATTGCCATGGGTGAGTTATTCAACAACCCGCACGAATGGAGGTTGTTGATTGAAGAGCGCCTGATTGATTTCCTGCGCATGCACGTCAGCCAGATGGGCGGGATTACACCTGCGCGAAATGCAGCCATCCACGCCCAAATTTATGGAATTCGCACGGCATGGCACGGTCCCGGAGATACCTCGCCCGTTGGGCATGCCGCCAACCTGCACCTGGACTTATGGGCGCCAAATTTTGGCATCCAGGAATGGTGCCGGTTTGACAGCCTGGTCTATGACATGTTCCCCGGGCTGCCAGTTGTTAAGAATGGGTACATGTACCCGAATGATAAGCCCGGGTTGGGGATTGAATTCGATGAGCAGCTTGCTGCCAGGTATCCCTGCAGAGACGAGGTCGATTGGTGGACGCAGACTCGACTTCCAGATGGCAGCCCTGCGCGGCCGTAGAAGGCATAATAGGAGAAACATGAAGCATTTTGTGTATTTCGGCACCTACACCGCCACCTCACCGAAAGAAAGCCACCGGAAAGAGGGGATTTATGTCTACGAGTACGACCCGTCCCAGGGTTTCCTGACCTTTGCCTCTGCCGCCCAAAACGTGCAGAACCCATCGTTTCTAGGGATTCACCCGCGGAAGCCATTTCTCTACGCAGTCAACGAACTACACCACGGTCAGGCCAGCGCCTTTAGAGTGGATCCAACCAGCGGCGCTCTCACCTACCTCAACAGCCAACCGACAGATGGTTCAGCGCCCTGTTATTTGAGTTTTGACCCAGAAGGAAAATGGCTGCTTGTCTCCAATTATGGAAACGGCACCCTGGCAGTCTTCCCGATCCAACCCAACGGAGAGCTTGGCCCGCACTCCGACTACATCGTCCATAAAGGGTCTGGTCTGGACACGGGACGCCAGGAAAATGCTCACGCCCACTCGGTCCTGTTTGACCCTACTGGTAATTACGTGCTGGCGGCGGACCTGGGAATTGACCAGGTGCTTATTTACCGGCTGGATCGAGATTGCGGCAAGTTGTCCCCTCACCAGCCTGCTTACTTGACAATGCCAGCCGGATCAGGTCCCCGGCACATGGCTTTTCATCCAAATGGTCGGATCATCTATGTTGCGAATGAGCTCAAGAGCACTGTCACCGCCTGCTCCTGGGATGCGCTCGATGGCCGACTGGAAGCCCGCCAGACCTTATCGACACTGCCTGCCGATTTTAACCAGTGGAACAGCGTCGCCGATATCCACATCACGCCCGATGGCAAGTATTTATACGTGTCCAACCGCGGGCATCACAGCCTGGCGATTTTTAAGGCAGGCCTTGACGGCATGCTGACTCCACTTGGGTATTCCCCATCGGGTGGTGAGTGGCCAAGGAATTTCGCGATCCTGCCTCCCGGCGATCGCATCCTGGTTGCCAACGAGCATTCCGATAACGCGGTGACCTACCGCATTGACAGCGCCAGTGGTCAGCTCATCCCAACTGGCAGTCAATATCAAGTTCCCAGGCCGGTGTGCGTCCTGCCGGTACAATTTTCGTGATCCATCTGCTAACGCAGATTGCGTGACAGGCAAACATTTTCTAAAAAAAACAGGAGTCGACATATGGAAGACCTCAATTTCCCACCCCGCACGGCTGAACCTCGCAAACTGGACATCACCGATATTGAGCGCATCGAGCGCTTCCGGATCGCCGGTTATGGAGGGTGCGTTTCCGACTCGCTCTCGATGCTGGGCGTCATGAACACCGTTTTTTCATCCACTTTCAAACCCCTGCGCCAGGGAATGCAGCTTGTCGGGCGCGCCCTCCCAATTAAACTGCATTCACAAGTCGACCTCAACGATTATCCTGAGCTCAAGAAACAACAGGAAGAGGAATGGGAACGTACTGGCGGGCACCCGCAAAAACGCATGATGCGCGAAGTTGCCACGCAGCCCCCCGGTTCAATCCTGTGCTTTGATTGCGGCGGCGACATGCAGCCGGCACATTTCGGTGAGATGAGCTGCCAGCTTGCCTACGCTCACGGCTGCCGCGGAATGCTGCTGGCGGGCAACTGTCGCGACACCCAATACGTTCTCAAGATGCCCGATTTCCCCATTTACACCTTCGGAACTCGTCCCAATGCTTATGGTGGCTGGGTAGTTAAAGAAGTGAACGTACCCATTTACCTGCCCGGGCATACGCATCACTACGTGCGCGTCGCTCCAGGCGATTTCATCTTTGGCGATAACGACGGCGTTCAGCTGATCCCGGCACACCTGGTAGACGAGGTCCTGCTGCGCGTGGAAGCCATCTGGCGAAAAGAAAACGAAGAACGCGAGCAGCTTGCCGCCGGGATGCCGATTGACGAGGTTTACCGCGTCTTCGGTGTGCTCTAGGAGGAATTTGTGAAGCAGCTTGATGAGCGCGTTGCTTTTGTCACAGGTGCTGGCTCAGGAATTGGCAAGGCTTCAGCGATCCTGCTGGCACAAGAAGGCGCCCGGGTTGGGATCATGGGACGCCGCGAAACGGCGCTTGCAGAGACGATTGAAAGCATCGAGTCAGCCGGAGGACAGGCTCTCCCATTAACGGGTGATGTCTCAAAGGCGGACGATGTCCGCAGCGCGGTCGACCGGTTGTTCAGCCACTGGGGAAGGCTGGATATCGTCTTTGCCAACGCAGGGGTCAATGGAATTTGGGCTCCCGTGGAAGAAATCGAACCGGAAGAATGGGACGAGGTCATCAACATCAACCTGCGCGGCACTTTTCTGACTGTCAAATACGCAGTCCCTTACCTGAAAAAACAGGGGGGGTCCATCATCATCGACTCTTCAGTGAATGGGACGCGCATGTTCAGCAACATGGGATTTTCGGCCTACGCTACAACCAAAGGGGGCCAGGTTTCCTTTGGTAAAATGCTTGCTGCAGAATTAGCCCGTTATAAAATCAGGGTCAACATCATTTGCCCCGGTGCGATCATCACCGACATCGGTCGCAACACCTATACCCGCAATTTCAGCCGGGTCCGCAAGCGTATCCATTACCTGGACGGGGCGATCCCTCTGACCGGAGGCAGACCGGGAACGGCAGAACAGGTCGCCAGGCTGGTCCTCTTCCTGGCTTCCGACGCTTCAGACCATATCACGGGCACCGAAATCTGGATCGACGGTGGAGAGTCGTTGATCGAAGGATAATGTTCAAACGGCAGCCTGCAAATACCAGGCTGCCATTTGAATAAGCCTTTTTACAGGAGAACTGGATGATCGATTTTGAAAGGCTGCGCAGTCTGCAAGCGGCTGTCGACAAAGAGGTTCGTGGGAACATCCTGCCTTTCTGGATGGAGAAAACTATTGACCTGACCCGCGGCGGTTTCCTGGGTCATATGACTGGTGAAGGCATCGCCATGCCAGATGCCCCGAAGGGCGGAATCCTGACCGCCAGGATTCTTTGGACATTCTCGCATGCCTATCACCTGTACGGAGCGGCGCAATACCTGCAAACAGCCCAACACGCTTATCATTTTTTGAAGAATCACCTCTGGGACGAGGTGAATGGCGGTATCTACTGGTTGGTGGATGCTCAAGGGAATCCGTTAGACTCCAAAAAGCATATCTATGCGCAGTCCTTTGCCCTGTATGGGCTCTCCGAATACTACCGCGCCAGCCATGAAGAAGAAGCACTGCACCTGGCAATCCGCCTGTTTCAATTGATCGAGCAACATGCGCATGATGCTATCCATAAAGGCTACCTGGAAGCTTACGACGCTGATTGGAATCTGATTGCGGACTCAAGCCTGGCATCGGGTGAGGAAATAGCACCGAAAACGATGAACACGCACCTTCATTTGATGGAAGCGTATACCAACCTGCTGCGCGCCTGGGACGATCCGCTACTGCGACTGCGGCTCAGAGAGCTGATCGCGGTATTTACCGACCACATCATCGATCCGGATACAGCGCATTTCATCCTGTTCCTCGATGAAAGCTGGAAACCGTCCTCAAACATAATCTCCTTCGGGCACGACATCGAGGGGAGCTGGCTTTTAACGGAGGCAGCCGAAATCCTGGCAGATCGTGTCGTTATGGCACAAGTGAAACTGATTGCCTTGAAAATGGCAGAAGCGGTCTACCACGAGGGGCTGGATTCAGATGGCGCTGTCATGTATGAGGCTGTCCCAGGACAAATCCATGGGGATGACAAAAAACCTGTCCTGAACGGAGTGAAGGATTGGTGGCCCCAGGCCGAATCCGTTGTTGGCTTTTTCAATGCTTACCAGTTGTCGGGCAAGGAAAAATACCTGGAGACTGCGCTTAAAGGTTGGGAATGGATTGAGAACTACCTGGTAGATCGAGAACATGGCGAGTGGTACTGGCGGGTTTCCCGTGAGCGGCAGCCTGCAGGGCTACCGCTGGTCGATTTTTGGAAATGCCCTTATCACAACAGCCGCTGTTGTTTTGAGATTCAAGAACGATTGGGAAAATATACCCAGTCGAAGTGATATTTAAAAAAAAAGGAACAGGGAAGCGTATGGCCAAGCACCAAAAAGAATCTGTACAAGCCTGGGTGGAGAATCTCAGCCTCCCCACATATCCTGCGCTGGAAGCGGATCGAAACCCGATGTTTTTTGAAAACCGCAACATCCAGGGCGCAAAGGGCAACATTTATCCTTCACCTTTCACCGACCAGCTGACCAGCGAGAAGAAAGACCAGGTCTATAAAGCCGTGTACCTGGAGAACGAATATATCCAGCTCATCATGCTCCCTGAAATCGGGGGCAGGATCTTTGCCGGCATGGATAAGACGAACGGTTACGATTTTTTCTACCGGCATAATGTCATCAAACCTGCCCTCATCGGCGTTTATGGTCCGTGGATTTCGGGCGGCGTCGAGTTCAACTGGCCACAGCACCACCGCCCCTCCACCTACTCCCCCGTCGATTTTACGATCGAAGACCATCCCGATGGCAGCAAGACCATCTGGTTGAGCGAACACGATCCCTTCGACCGCACCAAGGGCATGGTGGGGATTTGCCTGTACCCAGGGAAAGCCATCGTCGAGACAAAGGTGCGCCTGTTCAACCGTACTTCGATCCCGCACACTTTTCTATGGTGGGAAAATGCCGGTGTGCACATTAATGAAAAATACCAGGTGATCTTTCCTCCCGACGTCCATTGGACCGTATATCACACAAAGGCCATGGTAAAACCATACCCCATCCTCAGTGGGACATTCGGTCAGGGTGGAAAGTACGAGGATACCGATGTAAGCTGGTATGTTAATTCCCCAATGCCGAACTCGTTCTTTGCAGGCGATTCGAAGTACGAATTTTTCGGCGGGTACGACCACGCCAAAGAAAGCGGTGTCGTCCACTATGCGAACCGTCACATCGCACCCGGTAAGAAATTTTTCACCTGGGGGCACGGCCCCTTCGGAAACCGCTGGCAGCGCAACCTGATGGACGAGGAGGGCGAATACCTGGAACTGATGGCAGGCGCCTACACCGATAACCAGCCCGATTTTTCCTGGATCATGCCCTACGAGACCCGCACCTTCAGCCAATTCTGGTATCCAATCCAGGAAATTGGGCCGATGAAAAATGCCAACGCCCTGGCCGCAGTCAACCTGGAACTCCACGGACCGAGTGCTTTTATCGGCGTCTACGCCACCGAAAAATTGGCGAAGGCCAAGATCGTCCTGGCTTCCCCAGAGAAGGTCTGGTTTGAGCAGGAAATGGATCTCGGACCTGGCCTAGCGTTTACGAAAGAAATCCCCCTGACTGAAGAAGTCGTGGAAACCAGCCTGCTGCTGCGCCTGATTGATGCAGACGGGGACGAGATCATCCGCTACACTCCCGAAGGTCCCTGGGACGGCCAGATGCCCGAACCCTACCAACCGCCGGCTACCCCGGAGAACGTTGCATCTGTGGAAGAGCTTTACCTGATCGGTCTGCACCTGGAACAGTACCGCCATCCATTTGCCTCCCCGCTGCCCTACTGGCAGGAAGCCCTGCGCAGGGATCCCGGCGATTCGCGCACATTGATCGCCCTGGGGAGAGACGCTTTCCGGCGCGGCGAGTCGGAGAAAGCCGAAGATTACTTCCGATCCGCCGTTAAGCGCCTGACCGCGCGCAATTTCAATCCGTATGACGGCGAAGCGCATTACTTCCTGGGCCTGACACTCCAGGCAAACGATAAGCTGGATGAAGCCTACGACGTGCTTTATAAAGCGACCTGGAATTACGCCTGGCAGGCGGCTGCCTATTACCGCCTGGCGCTGATCGATACCAAGCGCGGCAATTACATCGCCGCCCTGGCGCACCTGGAGCGCTCGCTGCAGACCAACTCACAGAACACCAAAGTCCGCTGCCTTAAGTCTGCCATCTTGCGCCACCTGAACCACCTGGAAGAAGCCGAAGAGCTGATCATGGAAACGGTCTCCATGGACCCGCTGGACACCTGGGCGCGGCACGAGCTGATGCTGATCGCGCGTGAATCAGGAAAGCCGCGGGTAGCCCAGCAGCGCCTGGATGAGCTCCACCAGATGATGCGTGGTGAAGTCCAGACCTACCTGGACGTTGCCCTGGATTATGCCAGCGCCGGATTGTATGAGGACACCTTTCCCCTGGTGGGATTCATGGCGACCGACCCAACTCCTTACCCGATGGTAGCGTACATCCTCGGATTTTTTGCCAAGAAGCTTGGTCAGGACAACCTTTGCAAAGACTGGTACCGGCGCGGCGCTGAAGCCGACCCCGAATACTGCTTCCCCTGGAGGCTCGAGGAAATGCAGGTCCTGCTGGATGTGCTGCACGAGAACCCGCTGGACGGGCGCGCCCACTATTACCTGGGCAACCTCCTGTACGACAAGAAACACTACAACCGGGCAGTCGAACACTGGAAAGCGTGCGCTGCAGTTGAACCAACTTTTGCGATTCCCTGGCGCAACCTGGCCCTGGCAGCCTATAACCAGGACCATGACATCGATGCTGCCCTGGAAAATATACAAAAAGCTTTTCAAGCCAATCCAAACGATCCCCGCATCTTGTTGGAATACGACCAGCTCCTCTACCGCAAAGCCTGCTCGCCGCAGGAACGGCTGGCGAACCTGGAAGAAAACCTCCCGCTGGTGGAATTGCGCGACGACCTGGTCTCGCAGATAGTGATGCTCCATAACTGCTGCGGCCAGCCAGAAAAAGCCCTGGCGATCACCCAGAAACGCTCCTTCCATCCATGGGAAGGCGGTGAAGGTTCCGTGGCTGAACATTATGCCAACGCCTACTGGATGCTTGGACGCCAGGCACTCGAGAAGGGCGATCCTGCCACAGCCTTGAGCCACTTCAAAGCCGGGTTGGAGTTCCCGGACAACCTGGGTGAAGTCCTCTGGGAATCCGAAACCATCCACCTGGTGTATTTCAGCGGGTTAGCTTATGCAGCCCTGGGTGATATTCCAGCAGCGCGGCAGGCTTTCGAGAAAGTCGTCTCTAT
>Ga0209254_10001678_pt1 | contig 19991 bp, 15 predicted proteins | sample FrelakmetDIP11DI_FD_187148 | JGI IMG/M metagenome (GOLD analysis project Ga0209254, IMG submission 187148) | Freshwater lake sediment microbial communities from the University of Notre Dame, USA, for methane emissions studies - DIP11 DI (SPAdes)... | ecosystem: Environmental > Aquatic >...
TGAATCAGGGTATCGTTGATGCAGGATGTGTTAAAAAAAGCAGGCAGTACTTTTGTCAGGTACAGCGATAAAAAAAATTAGTTCTCTTTGGTTCTCTGTATGAAAAGGACGACACCAAGCATTCCAACGATAAACGCTGCCGGGAGGGCCATGGTCGGGAACTCGGGAACCGGTATGTTATCCTCCTCTTCGGCTATTTCAACAGCGTCCAGCAGCACACCATAACTATTTGAAGCTCCTTCATCGACGAACATCACCTTGACTTCACCACCCGAAGGAGCTGTTGGTGAATAACTGTGGGTAAGCCAGGTCATTGTCTCACTGCAGGATGTCTGGCCCAGATAGGTATCGCCCCAATATACCCCAAGCAGACTGGGATTTTCCCCACCGTCACTCCTGCAAGCCTGGGCAAAGGAAATTTTATAGATTTTTCCTTCGGTTACGGGGATTATTTGATAAATAATTACATTGTACTCGGAATCCAGTTCTGCAAACTGCTCGCCCTTATAAGGTTGAAGTTGTATGGCATTGACGTTCTGCAATTCCAGTTGGGGTGGCCAGGTATCCGGTGCATCGACTCCGCGTTCAACATGCCAGTCAAGTCCTGGTGCCGAATCCCCATATAACTGCCAGCCACTGGGATTTTCGATTGCCGGAGTTTCAAATCCACCGTTTGATACAAGATTCGCTGATGCAACACCGATGCATGCGAGTATCAGCACCAGGCATATTCCCATTGTTAATGACCTTTTCATACAAATCACCTGTTCCAGAATGCCGGATTTCTAAATAGCTCAAGATGCATTCGTATTACTAATAAATTTATAACGATATAATATTTTGCGAGGCACCGGTGCAATGCTTTAAGGGGATTCAAGGGTAAAAAATCCGGTACCGCACGGATTTCTTCCGGTAATCATCGGTAATGAATAGATGCACATTTATGCAGGGGGAAGATCAACAACAGGGTTTTTTCGTATTCTACGGACTTTAAATCAGGTTTTCCGTGGAGATTTTATGGGAAAATGGTGATGAAGGTACCGGAACGTCGCGGTTATTGGTGATCAGAGGGTGAATCCGCGTCATGCCGGGTGCTCTGTTACGGGCACTCTGTCGTTTATTTTCCCACTAATTTTTCATACAATGTATGTGGCATATACCACCGGATCCATGTCGATCCTTCAACATATGTCCGGATAATTATTACGACAAGGAAGAACACCACGCCAACAATCAACACGTCAGTATTAGCAATGCCAAAAAAATCCCGGAAATAATTTTCCTCGGATACTATATTTGGCAGGAGACCTAACCCCAGTACTTCGGATGAAAACGGCCAGAGTAACGGGTACGCCACTTTGTACACCAATGCATCTTCAAACAGGTGAGCACCGAACCCGATCACGGAAAAAAAGAACGCATCAAAAAACCGTATCCCGAAAGGGTGCAGTAAAAATGCCACCAGTATGCCAAAAATCACCATTATGACAATGTTATGAAATACTCCATGAGTAATCCTGTGGCCCTCGAACAGCAGGGTAAACCCGAATCTGTTCAGAACACCATTCGCAATCAAATCGATATCCGGAGCAAACGCAAAAAGAATAATTATCCATGAAGAATCCCTCCCGGTAAACCGGTAAAAAAGCATTCCAACGAGTATTGCAAGCGCTATGGAGTAGATAATGTGTTCAGCGAGCATGATGGATAAGAGTTTTTTTGGAAACAGAATGCGTTTTTAAGGTTTTTATTTCTATTGTGCGTACTATCGAAAACAGCAATATCGCTAATAATTATTCTAAAAGTAATATCCGTTGCAGGTTCATTCAGAGTGAGTTATAGTTATTAGTGCAGCGAGTCAGTTAATAAATTTCTTAAAAAAACAATGTTACCCCGCGCTCAAGTGCACTATTCCTTTGAGTTTTCGATATCTTTCGTGTGATGCGGAATGTTAAGAATAACTATCACCTATGAAAAAAGTAAAACCACGTTCTTTTTAGAACTTCACTTTCCGTTAGGATGTTGCACTGGGGATTCTGATCACTCTATCAAATCTAGAGAGATAATTCAAGTGAAAAACTGTCTTCACCTTTTTTTTTAATAACTTTCTTTACCATAAAAATAACATCAGCAGTGAAAACATGCATATTATGAGCAGATTCGAAATGATCACTACATTTTTTCATTATTTCTCTATTCGTTGTTCCGGTAGTTTCAAATGAACAATCGATACCGAGATCTCTGCAGGTAAATGAAACCATGTTCAATCCTCATTTTCTCTCAGTTTTAAAAAAAATTACAATTCCCGGGTACTCCTGATATAGAACACAACTCCGAGTATTCCCACGATTAACCCTACTGGGAGGGCTATTGCCGGGAATTCCGGGATAGCAACCACCTGCTGCTCGACGATGACATCATCCAAAGCCACTCCACACGTTGACGTCCCTGATGATGTATCGACAAAGGTAAGTTTCGTAGACGCCGTAGCGGGTGCGGGAAGGACTACGGATTTTGCGGTCCATCCCATATTGGTCCGGGACCAGAATCCCGGTTTCTGGAAAGAATACGTGCCGATTGGTGCAGGCTTACCATCCCAATAGACGGTAACATTTCGGGAGGTTTGTGCACCGCACGCGAAATTCCCTGACATTTTAAAAGAAAGGACATATGGTCCGTTTTTAGTTGTTGGTAGTATCTGGCTGATCGTACCTCGCTGGGATCCTGTCAGGTCTATTGATTGCAATTCTGCAGCAGGAGTCCAGTATCTTTTCATAAGATCAATATTCCCTGCATCTATAGTCCAGGATGGTACTCCACGGGTCATACCCAGCTGATATTGTGCTGAGATGCCCAGTGCCGGACTTTCAAATCCTCCATTCGAGACAAGGTTCGCTGCTGACGCCGCCCCGATAGCTGTGAACGCCAGAAGAACCATACCTGCCAGTAGTAGTTTTCTCATACGCTTCGATCTCCTTTTCCATTGGATACGGACCGGTGAAACCCGATCTTCCCAATGCAGATGATGAGCTACCTGAGCTTTATAGAATATAAAACTATTTATTTTAATCAGAGGTTAATTTAAAGTTTTTTTTACAAAAATAATACAAATATTACTTGCATTTCAACTTTTTTCGAGAGGAAACAAAAAATATTTTTTAGGAATTGATGGATTTATAGAGGCACGGGGTTCGTTTATAATAAAAGCTGAAAATCTTACACATCGAATTATCGTCAATAATGCCTTGGAGCCGACTTATATCTTTTTATTTCCCAATAATTTTTCATAGACATTATTTGGCATATACCACCGGATCCATGTCGATCCTTCAACATATGTCCGGATAATTATTGCGACAAGGAAGAACACCACGCCAACAATCAACACGTCAGTATTAGCAATGCCAAAAAAATCCTTGAAATAATTTTCCTCAGATAGGATATTTGGCAGGAGACCCAAACCCAGATCTTCGGATGAAAACGGCCAGAGGTATGGGTACCCCACTTTGTACACCAATGCATCTTCAAACAGATGAGCTCCGAACCCGATTACGGAAAAAAAGAACGCATCAAAAAATCGTATCCCGAAAGGATGCAGCAGAAACGCCACCAGTGTACCAAAAAGAACCATGATGGCGATAGTATGAAATGCTCCATGAGTAATCCTGTGGCTCTCGAACAGCAGGGTAAATCCGAATCTGTTCAGAACACTATTCGCGATCAAATCAACATCCGGAACCCACGCACACAGAATAATTATCCATGAAGAATCCCTCCCGGTAAACCGGTAAAAAAGCATTCCAACGAGGATTGCAAGTGCTGCGGAGTAGATAATGTGTTCAGCGAGCATGATGAATGAGGGGTTTCCGGTACCAAAATGCGTTTTTATGGTTTTTATGCATTCGTATACAGTATCCGATACCAGTGAAGTAAAGAAAGCATTCAAGATTCAGTAATTTTCAGATGAAAAAATGAATGTTATGAGGGTATTTCAGTAAGAACAGTATCAATATATTCTCTCCCTTTCTCTGCATTTATATTAAATAATACATCAATCGCGCTCATATACGGTTCAAACCCGGAGAATCTCTGACGATATTCCCGTGTATCCACCTTGAGGTAATTCACTTCAATGCCGGTTTTTTTAAATTCTTCCACATCCAGAAAAGTTTGTGAACCACCGGTTCCGGTGATATATGTTGTGCATCCGACAGTATGTAATATGTCGAGTATAAAATCAGTTTTATGTAAGGAAAAATCGAGATCCAGCTCACTCGCACGCAGGAATTTAGGTTTGATCAGGAAAATCTCTGCCATGTGAAGAATTATGGCTTCATTCAAATCCTGTAACTTTTCTTGCCTCTTTTCACGATAGAGATCTTCAAAAAAACCTTTATACTCAGAAAAAAATGCGGATTTTGAATAGTTCGCAATAATAGTATTCCAGTGCTTTTTCCACCATCCCGTATCCTGGGGAAGCTTGACCTCTCTGATCTGATTTCCAATACATTTCTTTTCAATGGGAATTGTCAACCAGTCCCATCCTTCTTTTGTTCTGATCTTGTTTCTATGGTTGATACCCCTGTTGGGGAATTCAACAGAATCGAGACTCACAAATAAATCACACCGGCTCATTTTACAGAAAAATCCAATCCAGGGTAAATAATTTGGCTGATGTATCGCAACTCTCATAAAAAAACTATGGCATATTCGGATATATAATAACAGGATAATGTCCCGACAAAAACATCTTTTAATCTATGAAAAACGCTCTTTTATTGCAAAAAATAACCTTAAAAAATACGAATTTGAGGTCATAAATAGTAAAAAAATTCTTCAAAAAATATTTTATCGAAGCACAGCGGCTTCCCTCACCATAACGGAGCTCCTCCCCAATGAAAGGTTTTAACCATTCATTTCGAAATAATTAATACAGGAAAAATGAATCAGGGGATTTCACTATTGTGAACAGGTTTTAAAGAAATGCAACCACGAATCGGGTTTAAAAATATCACATTATTTTTTAAGGCGTTTATCTCAAAAAATACGTTGAGGAGAAGTTATATCCTACTGTCTTTGTTTCTACTGATTGTTATTCTTGTTTCGTTTATAATCCCCCTTCTGCATTTTGGACGATTCTTTGGAACTGATGACTATACCCACCTGTACCACACCCAGGAGATGGCAGCCTCCCAGGGGATGGCTGATTTTTATGAAAAAGAAGGGTCTCAATCTTCCAATCCCGGCAGTGGCGAAAACTCCTGGAACTATCCCTTCGGGGTGTGGCTTTTTGGAGCAACAATTGCAAAAATTACCGGTGTACCCCCCTTGAGTGTGGAATTTCTCTTCGTCATACTTTTTTTCTGCATCCTCATTGGCTCTTTTTACCTGTATTCCAGTACATTTCTGAAATCAAAAGAGCAGCAAATACTGGCAGTACTCTTTTTGTTATCCATGCCGTCTGCCGCAATCGCACTTTTGGCGTACCGCCCATCGGTTTTTATCCTTCCCTTCCTCTTTATCCTGCTGTATATTGCATTAAAAGACCCGATCCCCTGGAAATTGCTGCCGGTTGCGTGGTTATCAATATTTATTATTACTCTCAGTCATACTGGAACATTTATCTTTCTTCTTACTTTTTCCATCCTCTTTTTCCTCTTGTATTGTTTATTCTGGGGAAAAATTTCATCCTCCATGTATATTGTCATATTGAGCACGTTTGTCATCTATATTGTTTCACTTTCCTGGTTCCCGGAGATCTCAAGCCAGTACGATGACAAATCCAGATTATTATTATCGCCGGGGAATTTTCTGGTGAAACATTTTAATTTTTCCCTGCCATCAGAATTTGCACGTATTTTTTATAAAAATATGCTAGTCAACCAGGAATTTCTGTATACCATTATCTTCGCGGCGCTTATTTTTGCCCTTGGTATGCTCTTCCGGTATATTCACCAGAAGACTTCTGAGAAGTATTCTCGATTCAAACATGTTTATCCCGTTACTCTTCCCATCAGCAATATTTCACATTCCTTTACTGCGTCACCACTTTGGATTGGCCCGATGCATGTGTTATTGTCCGCTATTGGGTTTTTCCGGATTGACAGCAGGGGAAAATGTATGCTTATTTCTGCATTGATCGTCACTCTCTTGCCGGATATGCTCCAAACTGCGGCGGGTACAATAACGGCCACAGGAGTAACCAGAGAGATCAGTTTCCTTGTTATTATTTTCCCCATAACCACAGTACTTGGTTTTTATGCGGTGATCTCCTATCTGGATACCGTTAAACATCCACAAAAAAAGTTAATTTCTTTAATAGTATGGGTTCTTATTCTGCTGGCAGTCATCATCCCTCCCACCCTTGCCACAACGTACTATCTCCCAAAAATTGCGGGAGAAGATTATATCATTGAAGGTATGAAATGGCTTGGAGGATCCGGAGATATAAATGAAAAAGTAACCGGCTATGGATACCGGACGACCCCCATTTATACGAATATGTCCGGAGTTGGAATCAAGTCTGGTTCTGATACCAGCACTTTTCTGAAATTATTACGGGGGACCCTGTTCTCTTCGTCTGAAAAGGATGTGAATGATTTACGGAATTATTACGGAGTGAAATACATCATTGTTTCTGATAAAGTGGTTGCAAATTTAGGGCGTAAGAGTAAAGATCTGCTCATCGATGATAATGAGGCAATGGATAAAATCTATGCAAGTAATGATTTTGGAGTGTATGAAGTTATCACTACATCAGAAGAAAAAATCGAGACAAAAGTATTGCCCGGAAATATTTCCATTACCCACACGGGTTCTTCATTCCAGATTGAAACGGACATGTATCATGTTATCCTGAATGAAAATTATCCTACCATGAAACGATTTGGAACCCCCGATGATAATTCTCTCGGCAGCGGGTTCCTTTCGGATTATTTCACGATCTCCGGATTACGGCCGAGCACGCATATTAATCCCTATATTCCTTTCGATGAAGAAGCTGCAACAGAGAATTCGACAGTCGATGTGTTCCTCTTGAGTAAGGTGGTCGTACCCCCGGAAATCATAGACAACCAGATCATCTACAGGACTGTCTTAAAAGATCAGGATACTGGTGATAATGAAGCATCATTCCTTGTCCGGTATACGTTTTATCCAACAACCGTCAAACGTGAGTTCCTTATTTCCCATGACTGGGTAAACTCTTCCGTTGTGCGATATATGAATGTGCGTTTCACAACAACACTGTTTTCACCGTTAAATGATTTTGTTATAAAACGCAACGAGAATTTTCTCACGAGACATATTTATCCTACTCAAGACAGCGTGAAAATAAACGAAATTATTCAGGACTTGTATGTCTTTAACAACGACCGGGGTATTTATTTCAAAATTGAACCCTCCGCATCTTATCCAACCGGTATTACTTATAAGGGATCTACAGTGTATAATATGAGCGCCATTACCTTCAGACAAACCGGATCCCTCAAACCGGGAGCTACGTTCCATGTCACCCAGTATCTCGCTCCTGGCGATGAATTCACCGCAGAGAATAACATCCTGACCCAGGAAGGGATCCGTCTTTCGAGGTATCCGGATGGCATGGTTCCGATAATCCTTTCGGGATATCACCCCTCGTATTCAGATCAAAGTACTACCGAAAATATTGAGCGGGGATACGAGGTTTTGCGCAATGAGAGTGTGCCCTATTCAGAAGTGGTATCCCAACAAAGGATACCAGAAACACTATCAGATAACCTGACTGCATCAACCAATTCATCTGGCAGAACCCGGATTGCCAATAAACTCGATCTACAAGCAATAGTGAAGAACAATATCAAGATTATCGGTTCAGGAAGCACCGGATCCAGATTTTTTGATAATATCAGTGAACAGGAACGTTCTATCTCATCACTGATTGACACTGCCAACGGTGTTGATGTTTCATTGATTGGATATATACCGGATTCGATGAATTATAACCTTGATACCCTAAAAATTATTTCCGATAAAAAAATTCCCTTTATGATTTCAAAAACTGTAAACCCCCCGGTTTATGGAGTTTTTGGACTGGTAAATAAAAATCCGCAGATGGCGACCTATCAGGGTGAAGCAGAAAATGTAGCCTTATTGCCCGTTTCATCCATCACCAGTGATTCACTGTCGACGTATGGAGATAATTCTGAGATTTTTTCCGCATGGAAAGCCACGATCGATGAAGCTGCGAGTACCGATGGCATGGTCTTTTTCATTATGCGATCCAGCCATATTGGTAACCCTGACTATTCGGAAGATTTTAAAGAACTGATATCGTATGCAAAAAATAAAGGCCTTACGTTTACCACGCCGGATATCATTGCGAATCATCTTAATAAGGTCCAGAATATCCAGTATTCCGGTTCCCTGCAGGGTGATACGGCCTCAATTTATCTGACAAACAATAATGAGGATAGTGTTCAGGGAGTTACCTTCAGGATTATTTTACCCGCTCTGAAAACCGGAGGTTATAGGGTCAGTGAAGGTAGCATTGAGAAAACGATACCAGATAACAAGAGTGTGATTGTATACGTAAGAACTGACATTTCTTCACATACTACCAAAGAGATTACCATCGAACCAGAAGTCCAACGGGAGAAGATTGTTGTGACCATCCCCCTGCAACCGGTTGAGGGGCAGAATATGATTTCAATGAAAGATAGTGAGGGGAGTCCAATACGAGACGCCGACGTTATCATCGATGCAAAATATTATCATCCTGATGAACAGGGCAATGTCATTGTCTATTTGACGCGTGGAATTCACAAGCTTGAGATCCGGTCTCCGGGGTATGAAAAATATAGTTCAACATTGAATGTTAAAGGAAGGATCTATATGATTGAGCAGTATTTTAACAAATAGTTCCTGATTTGCCAAGTAAATGGTAGAAGAAATGTGCTATGAGAACTCTCCCGATAAAAAAAACCGTCACTAAAAAATTATTACCTTATCTGCTAAAACCCTCGTTTCCTTATAATATTAAATAATTTTTCACCGGCTTTGTAAACAGATGATGAGTATTTCGTTGCAGAATACCAGATAACGAGATCCGGGTTGTATTTCGCTTTAAAATGCCTCAAGCGTGGATCATCTCCTGCGTCCATCTCTTCATACATCATGAACCCCTGTGAATGTGCCCATTTGATTGCTTCCCATTGAATCAAATCATTCGCTGAGATCCCGACTAAATCAGTTTTTGGTATACCAACCCACAAATACGTAATATTTTTAAAACAAAGATTGAGAGTACCGCCAATTATCTGACCTTTATACTCTGCTACAAATATCTTCAGGTTATCCGGATAATACTGTTTATAAATTTCCCGTAAAAATTTTTTATAGTTGACCGGTTTGAAACCTTGTTCGATATATCGTTTGAATAACATATCGTGAATAAAAACAAGATCGTCCTCGTCACCGGTTCTTACGGTCACACCTTCCCGGACAGCTTTGTTAATATCGACTCTCAACTTTCTATCAAACTGTTCCCATACATGATCAATCCCCTTGGTTAAGTCGATTCTGTACGTATAGTAAGGTTCAACGGTATACCCGGACCATATTAAAGGCCGGGAATCATATAAACCGGGAGAAGACCTGATTCTTGCGTACTTACACCCTTTCGTTTTAAAAATATAATTATCCATTTCCTGCTGGATTTGAATATATATACTCTCTTTTTTGTCCTGCTTTAAGGCTTCATAGTCCGCAATTACCGGTCCCAGGTATAACATATAGGATCGTGATGGGGGTGATAATGCAACTTTGATGGGGCCTTGTTTTTTTATAAATATTGGATAAATTGCGACAAGCTGAGTTCCCTTGTAAAACATTAATGGCAGAAACTCCTCATTCAACTGCTTCTGGACCAGTCTGAGCCATTTTACGGTGTGAAAAATGGTTCCAAACGATGAAGCAAATACTGCATCATCCCAGGCTTTTTCATTGGTATGGTCCAGTGTTTTTATTGTTAGTGCCATGATCCCCTGGAATTATGTCAGTACTGCCGTAAATTCCGCACGTTTATTAAGAGAGATCATCGCACTCTTCATAAATAAATACTGACTATCCGTGCTCTTCAATAATGTCGAAAAATGTAAACATGTTCATTTCTCACCAAGAACATTTTGGTGAATCTTATTGGGTTTCACCTTATTTTTTAGCCAAAATCCAAAAATAATTGCTAAATTTATTTGGGATATTGGTAAACAAAAATCGTATAATACATAAACAATTTTACGAAATCCACCGATAAATTGACAATCATTCTGGGGATAAAGAGCACAGGTAATCTTCTTTTATTAGCTTCGTAAACCCCTCTTGATTGAGGTAAAAGTATACTACCTTTTTATTCTTGGTAAACCAGAATTAGTACTGTCCTTCATATTTTGTAAAATATTCACAGCGGAGGGTTATTGATTGGATATGAAAATACGGCCAGTAAATGTTTTTATCCTGATAATAATCATAGTAATTATTATTTTTCTCACCTCATGGCTGGTCGGTTATTATCAGCCGCTGTATGAAAAGCCTCAGGACATAAACAATACTCCCCTCCGCCTCGTGTTTGTAGGTGACGTGATGCTTTCCAGAAACGTGGGCGATATCATTTCCCGCAAGGGTCCGGAGTTCCCGTTTGAGTATGTTCATGATATCCTCCAAAAGGGGGACATCACCATGGGAAACCTTGAATCCCCCATTTCCAGTCTGAATACAAACGTGTGCGAAAAAAGTGATAAGACATTATGTTTCAAGGGTTCGCCCGACTCCCTCAGTGGATTGACCTATGCAGGGTTTGATATATTGACGTTGGCCAATAACCATGCGCTGGATTATAAAACGGAGGTTATGAATGATACCCAATCCCGACTTTCTGCGGCAGGGATTAAATATACCGGTGTGCAACAGAGCGGAGAAGATTATTTTCAGAAAGCGATGATCTTACAGGATCCGAGAATGAACGTTGCCTTCTTGGGATTCAATGATATCGGAACATTCAAAAATAGTAGCAGCTTCCCCAGGCCATGGAATGCATCAGAAGAGACCGTGATGCAGTCCGTAAAAGAAGCGCATAAACAGGCAGATATTGTGGTGGTGAATTTCCATTTTGGAGAAGAATACAACTTCACACACTCACCAAGACAGGAGAAACTTGCTCACCTAGCAGCTGATGCTGGTGCAGATATCATCATAGGTCATCATCCTCACGTACTTCAGGACGTTGAGTTTTATAATGGGTCAATCATTGACTATAGTTTGGGAAACTTCGTCTTTGACCAGAAGGGAAAAAGTTCAAGAGAGGGGGCCATTCTCACTGTGGAAATCGATCCAAAAACCAAACAAATACAGAAATATTCTCTCGAAAAGGTTTTTATTACAAACGAATTCCAGCCCCGACCTGGATTAATTGGTATGAGTATCTTATATTATGAAAAACTGGTGTCATGGTCTTTTTCAAAATTATATACAATCACCGCGAAAAATACTGGATTTACTTTATGGGTAAACTAACCGTCTAACACCCCATTTTTCTCTAACCGTTGAATGATATTTCGCATCTTTATCCTTTCTGGAAGAGACCAATGATTGTATCCCCCATTTTTCAAGGTTTCAGAACATACCGTGGAACTCTCTGTTACTTTCCTGTTATTAGAGATTGATGAGAATTCCCCTTCATGCTCCTGCCAGTGACACCGGTCATCGGTTCTTGGGAACCGTGCTTCTCTTTCATATAACCAGTGAATACTACCTTTTTGGCTCTGTAGAAACAGGCATGAACCGATCGGGTTCACTCTCTAAGCATGAAAATCGAATACCGTATTACTATTTTGATATGAATGGTTAATTTAACTTGGTTGATTTTCATGGGAAATGCTCAATTACAGGCTAAATGTTCATTGGGGGTTCACTCCCGCCGCTGTGACTCCCCCCAAATGCGACCCCGAACAGGTACTACGTCATCATCGCTCAGCACAGAAGCGGTATGGGGGGAACAGGCACTGTCACCTCCTTCATCATACCAGTTCTTCGTATTTCATAGCATAGCAAAATCATTTCTTCAGAGCACTTTTTTCATCCTTTTCATACCAAGACTTCGATTTATCATCGTGAGATCAAATTGAAAGGTAACGTCACCTTCCCTTATCAAAACCCAATGACAATATCCTTAATATTTGAAAATTCATGGTACTGTACCCGATCATGGCAGCAGAATTCGAATTAGATAACCATTATCAGCAGATAAAAATTGCTGTAATAATTGCCATAATTATAGGTTTGGGCACATCAATTTTTTTTATGAGTGTGGACATTGAAACATATTCGTCTTTGTATATTATCCCAAATTCAACGTTTTTCGATAAAAATGCGAATAGCGTCAGTTTTGAATATGGAGTTAAATCTTTTGAATCCGGCAGAACCGATTACGAATTGATTATGTACTCTGCCGATGTGCAGGTAAATAATAAACAGTTTTCATTAAATAATGGCGAGATATTAGAAGAAAGAGTTAAAATAATCCTGCCACCAGATTCACAATTCCCCAATAAAATTTCTCTTACCTTAAATACCGGAGAAACCCTGGAAGAAGTGCATTTCTGGTTGAAGTAGAAATTACAGAATAGTAGTAATCCCAAGAGTATGTGTAACAACACAAGGGATTATTCTTCCAAAGGAATTTCTATCCTCTGTTTCCACGGCAAGAACGGAATGTATCCCGGCAATAACGTCAAAGGACAAAAGATAAAAGGGGACGATTTGAAACTAAATATATAATATTCTCGCACATCATCATCTTATATGTACAGGAACCCTTGCCAATGATTTCTTTTTCCGGCCATGATGCATATAAATTTGCTAAAATCTGGACGTTTTTTTGTATAGTAACTTTGGTCATATCTGTTCTCATCCAAAAATCCAGCTATATGGAATTTGATGCTGTTGGAATGTGGGTCCTGTCGTGTATTGCAATTTTGTATCTGTCAAGAAAAAAAACCGACCCGTTTTCCGATAATCAACAACGAATCATTATTATCATAGGAATTTTGATGTGCATTTTCAGTTTTGTCAGTATTCCTCTTGGACTCACCCACCCGCCCTTTTCTATTGGTGAAATCTCTCTTTTACTATCTGGTGTCGGTGTATTAGTATTTGGGCTGCTTAATTTCAGATCACTCGTATTGCCGGTATCGATACCTTTCATAGCAGTGGTGGGTTATGGATTATATGAAATATTTATCAGAAACGAAGATTGGATCACTGCTCCGCTTATCCCCTTTATCGTAACTCTTACGATCAGTTTATTGAATCTTTTTGGTATCAGCGCTGTCACAGATCGCAACTTTATTTCATTCATATCTCTGACCGGTGACCCGGTGTATCTGGCGATTGTCTCGGATTGTACAGGTATCTGGTCACTCGGCACATTTACTATTTCGGTAATCATTGTGCTTTCCAGTTTTCCCAAGAGTATATCGAAAAAAAGTATTTTGCTGATTGGAATCGGATATCTTGGAACGTTTTGTGCAAATGTTGTAAGGATTCTGGTGATATCACTCAGTGGATATTATTTTGGTCCGGTTGGTGTAATTGAACAGGTTCATGTCCACATCGGATGGATCGTTTTTTCCCTATGGATGATAATTTTCTGGTACTATTATTTTACCCGCCAGGTTGGAATTTCTTTTTTTCCCAAAAAAAATGATGACAAGAATAAAGGAAACTCTCAATAAAAATAAGGAAAAGAATCAATTTTGACTATTCAGCCTTTGCTGTAACCGTACCGGTATTCCCCCCATAAATCCCCATCGCAGTCCAGGTACCAGACGCCATTCTGGTAGAAACCAGGCACGGAGGGTGTTATGCCATTCACTCTGCCCGCTCCTATCTTCACGAAGTGGGAGTGTGACATCGATGAATAATCAGCAGTAGTCTGCAGGGAAATAGAATTCCCGTTTTTTTGCTGGTGGTAAAATCAGCAATAGAGTTTACCGAATGATCAACCACTGTCAAACTCAAAGTATTGATCGTTTAATAGCGAAGTGATACGGAGTGTCGTTGCATCAGACATTCCCCAGTTACCTGACCAGTCAACACCATCGCGCCTGACAAATGTTGGTGGGGGGGATGGATTGGAGAAGAACAAATCAGTTGATCCACTCATACCGGATATGGTGGCATATGATTTCCCTGATGACGAATTGAATGAGACTGCACGCAAGCGATTAGATGACAGGAACTTATATGCACTGTTATCTTTAATGAACGTACCATTAATAAGAGTATAATCGGTGATGTGAGCGTCGTTTGATATTCGGATAAAGGCTGTATCTGCATCGGTCTGGAACGTGCTGAACGATGACGTTCCTGTCCCGGTATAGATATAATCTGTATGATCCCCTGAAGGGGAAACAATCTGCAAAGCTGACCCGGTCCCCGTTACTGCAATCTCTGATGGAGCCCGTGCCATTTCGTTGTCATATTTTGTGAGGAACACCGTTATCCGGTAAAGGGTGTTGTTTTCGGGAGTATTGATGTAAATTCTTGGAGCATATATATTTCCCCGTTCATCACCTTTAGTTCCAAGTCTGATCCCTAACTTTTGATAGGTAAAATTACTTCTCGGAACCGTGAACAGAGTGAAATTTACTTTATCTTTATAAAGATTGGTTGTATCCCAGGTAAGGTAATTTGCCATTACAGGTTCGCTTTCAACACCAACGGTAGGAGTAAGCCAGTCGTTATATGTTCCTTCTATACTTAATGTTCCGTTTACATGCCCGGTAACATTCGGTAGAAGGCACGAGAGCGTGGCTCTGGCACAATCCGCTGATCTAAGCACTCCCAGACTTCCCAGGAAATAGGGTGTGGACCAGTCATAGGTAGTTGCACTTGAAGCCCTGTCAACTATCGTCATGTAATCTTTCGGGTAGAGAATAGTTCGGCTATACGAAATTGGAACATCTAATGGTGCCCAATAATCATTTGCGCCGTTTTTCCCATCGACTTCTTCGTGATATGCAGCGATAGTTACATTCCCGCCTTTTACTGTTATATAGTCATTATCAATTGTCAGAGTAGTTGACGCTGGTGTCCGATCCCCACTTGGCTTTGCTTTTTGCATAGACCGTAACGTAGTATTTGTCCCATGCCCCAAAGAAGTTCCAAACCATTCACGATCCCAGTATGTTGGTTCTGCGAAATATCTTCCAAACATCAACCCATTCCCAAGGATCTCACCATAATAACTGTTTGCTGGTGCCTGCATGTACTTGACATCACTTTGAGCAGGAATTAAGAAATCCCCATGACTGTAATATTGTATACCAAGTTGATCCGTGTTAATTGCTGATGTTCTTGTTTGCCCCATACCATTAGGATATCTCCAGACAACAAACTCCAACCATTCTGCGCGGTCTGACCAGTCACTCCGTATAAAATTAAAAATACCATAGAGTGTATTCAGTTTTTCCGGTGGTGCGGCAGTTTCGTTGGAGAAGTTATATGCCATTAAATAATTATCTCCCACTCTATGTCCGCCAGGATCATTCGCTAGCGGGTATAAACCTGGAGTTGCAGCTCTTTGTTGTATATGCCATAGAACACTTGATCTGTTCACTGGATCGAGAAGAGCAAGTCCATATTTCACACTACCTCTATACATTATTGAGGCATCGTGGGTATTATCACTATAACGGTTCGGCAGATTTGACCAGACATCTCCCGTTATTATGCCTTCCCAACCGGGATAATCCTGGAAAATGCTATGTCCTTTTGCATTCTGATAAACGTTAAACCACCGGAATAAATCCGTATCATAGTATGCGGTATACCCATAATCAAGGAATCCTTTTTTATTACCGGTAGCATCATTCGTACACCAGAGCATACCCGCTTGTGATATTCTTGTTCCGATAGGATCGTAAGTAAATAATGATCCTTCTCCGGCATCTTCCCACATGGCGGGAGTTGTATTATACGGTAATGGATCGCCGTAATCTGCCATGATGACTCCTACGGTTGCAAGAGACTGATATGGTGCTCCTTGCGAAGAACTCAAATAATAATCGTCGGGAGCACAAGTCCATTGGCTACCGGGTTCATGATCTCGGGTAATTTTGTATAAACGATCTGCAAGTACTGCAATGTTACGTCGAAGTATTGTATCGTTTGCATCATCTAATGTTGAATTGACATTCTTTGTTTGGTAAAGCCAATCATAAGCAACAGCATATTGTTCTACAGAAGCCGAATTATTTATATTCCCGGTTATCAGTAAAAGGCGTTCAACCGAACTATTGGCATAATTTGTATTCCCGGTAATCTGGTATGCAAATGCCCGATAATATGCACTGGGGTCTGAGGTGGAGTTTGCCTTCTGCAGTATCAGTTTTAAATCTGATTTATACGGTTCTATTTTTGGTTGCTTGTAGCCGGGAGTGTTTTGTATCTTCCATGCGACAGGATGCCGTACTTCCGTTGATACATACCTGTTCTTAATTCCTGAAACGGTAGTATCGATGGTATTCGGAGGTACCAGGGACTTGGCTTTAGAGGTATTCGTTTGAGTTGGATTCTGAACTGATAATATGCCACTATGACCAACAGCCCATATCCAGAAAAAAGCTATTCCAATAAGAAGCACCAGGATAATCGCAATCATTGCAGAGCGTTTCACCATTTCACCGAAATTTAATTTCTGTGCTTTGTAACAAGTGTGTGGGTTGTATAATCATTGGAAATTCAACTACTATAAAATCACCTTTATTACCTTAAACGATGGTGACACTCTCAGGTTTTAGTATCAAAGTTCATATCAGTACTCGTTTCGGTTTCTTAGCTACTGCGGCAGAGTTTTCGATTTTAAGTACTTCTAAAAGTAATTTTCCTGGTTCTGATAGGATGCGGGGACTTAAAGCAAAAAACAAGGGCTAATACATGGTGGATTTAGAACTAAAGATTTAATTTCCTTTCAAAAAAAGATGACAAGTACTCAGGAAACTATCAATAAATTAAATAATTGAAAAAACATGAAAAAAAACACTCCTGCTTCATTTTATTATTCTTTTTCGTATACCATAGTATTGCCGTAGATATCGATCCCAATAAATTTCAGGTACTAAATAATACTCTGGTGGATTTTCCCTATCATCTCTCCAATTACCTGTGATGCCGGTTTCAACCCGGTTGAAGGGAATTTCCAGATTTCCACAGTTGAAATGGAATTTGGGTTTAATAATAGTGGATGATTTACCGAGCAACCGTGATTTTGACCGTCTCTGTATCTTTTAGTGAACCATCAGACACGCTGAATGTGATATTGTGCTTTCCGGCCTGTGATGAAAGGGGAGTCCATGCAAACGATCTGGTTGCAGCACTGAAAGTTGCATTCGGTGGCAGGCTGGTTACCGAGTACGTGAGAGTATTTCTATCCGGATCCGTTGCATTAATTTTGAATGCCAGTGTTTTTCCTGCGGTAATGGTTCTTGTACCGATAGGGTCAAGCACCGGAGGACGGTTGACCGTAGTGACTGTGGATATTTCAAATGTATGTTCTCCTGATGTCGTGGAAATCCTGAGGGTATTTGCACTGCGATCTGTTACCCAGTTGCTATCAACAACTCCATCCCGGAATACACTGGTTGCCAAGGTATTGTTCAACGTGATTATTGTGGCTGATTGGCCCTTTACGCTGAATTTTATACTTTTTCCATCTTGTTTGAACGTGAAATAATCTACTTTCTGACTCATATTTACTATGGTTGAACTGTTTTTCTTCAGATAGGTTCCATCAATGAGAGTAAATTCATTGATGCTACCTGTTTTCCGGATATAAGTGATGTTTGCATCTGTTGCATACGTCGCAAATGATGAAACGCCCTTTCCGGTATAGATATAATCATCGTAGAGGGTGGAGTGAACCTTGAGTGCATTTCCCGTTCCCTGCACGGGAATAGCTGCAGCGGATTTTGCTTCTTCGGTTGTATATCGTGAAAGCAGGGCTGTTACCCGGTAGAGGGTATTCGCCGGCGGGCTTTTCATGTACACAACCGGGTTGTACACTTCAGATGCAGGTCCATATCCCCCAATCCGTCCCACATATTTGGTGACGAGGATCTCGGAAGCCGGTGCTGAAACAATGTCAAGCCTGACATCTTTTGCATAGGGATTCCGGGTTGCCCAGGAGATCGTATTCGTTGTCTTGCCGGTCGCGGTTTCAGTTTTATACGGGAATGCCAGCCAGTTATACGGGGTTGATCCCAAGGAAAGATTCCCATTCACATGCCCTACTTCAGATTCCGAATAGGCACCATTCTTGTTTGCATCAACTGTGGGAGTAACCATCAGACTGGACGGCCGGAAAATGTTGCGATAGGTCCATACCTCGGTTCCCTCCAAGCGGTCAATGATGACGAAATAATCGGACTCCGGGTAGAGGATTGTCCGTGTGTACTGAATCGGGGAAGAGAGTGACTGGGGACTGTATGTCACTCCATTCCCGGGAGATAATTTGGTGATGGAAACATGAGTTTTTAATGCCTGAATCCAGGGAGCCTGGATAATGCTATCAACCGTGGGCGGGGTAATGAGCTTAACATTATATCCCTTGGATATTCCGAGTGATGAACTGCCCGTCAAGGGTGATGCCGGGAAGGGGGTTCGAGGATTCTCGATTGCAATGGTATTGTGAGAGGTATCATACATTCCGTAGGTTTTATTGAGCACGTATTTCTCCTCCCCCCCATCGGCAAGTAAAAGATCCCCGTGACTGTAATATTCAAAAGAGAGCTGGTCATGGTGCGCCATATCACGGTTGCTCCGGGTTACTTTATTAAACGTGATTAAGGACAACCAGTCGGCATCATCATTCCAGTTTCCTCTGAATACCTGGGTAATGGCATTTGGATCCAGATGACTGGTAGTTGACGGGAATGTCCGGGGGATCGCAGTATAATTACCGTAGACGCAATAGACAAAACTGGGGGAAATTCCATCGGTCATATCCCCGATATTTACCGGTGTACCGAAGGTATTGGCGTGGGGCAACAGAGTTGATTTCTCGATGCGATCAAGATGGTTGAGCACTATTGATTTTTCATTATCCGGAAGAAGACTGATGATGGCTTTATGATAAATCCATTTGGAATTCCCGTTGGTGACATAATTATCACCGTACTCGTTGGGAAGTGATTCCCATACTTCTGAGGTAAATGCTTTTTTCGCTGCCGGGTATTTATTAAGGAGATTTTCATTATAGACGTGATTACTTACCTGGAACCAGAGTGCAAACTCGTCCATGACATAGGATTTATAAGCTCCACTCAGATGTTTACCGGATGCTTCATCAAATCCAAAACTGAAAAGTGAACGGTTGTAGGAATGAAGCAGGTCTTTTTCAAAAAGATATCCAGTTGCTACACGGTGCCATGTTGAAGGTGTTGAGGAAAGGGGCAGATGGTTCGGGTTGGTATAGTCGTAGAGTACTGCTGAGGCCACACCCATCGTTGGATATGCCTGCCCGAGATGATCAGAAAAGGAGATATACCCCGGGTTTGACCCGTTATCGTTGAGATCTTTATAGACCGTGTCTGCGATCGTGGCTAGTTTGTCCCGGATGATGATATCTGTAGCTGGGTCTAGTGTTGGCTGAACCCAGTCGTATGCCAGTGAATACCCTGCAAGTGCCTCGACTTTATCATTTTTTGCACGGACTTCTGCGTTTGAACCTGCTTCACCAATCGTGCCGGTTTCCATTTTCAGAAGAGCTTCTCTGGCTTTCAGGGCATATTGGTAATTTTTGGTGATCTGATAGGCCATACCAAGATCGCGGGCAAGTTCACCACGGGAGGAGATATGGTTATAACTTCCCAGATTTGAAGAAAAGTTCCGGGTTAGGGATCCATTTGCTCCAGATATGATACTTTTTTCCCATCCTTTCCATGGTTCTATGGTGCGGT
>Ga0209254_10001680_pt1 | contig 19978 bp, 20 predicted proteins | sample FrelakmetDIP11DI_FD_187148 | JGI IMG/M metagenome (GOLD analysis project Ga0209254, IMG submission 187148) | Freshwater lake sediment microbial communities from the University of Notre Dame, USA, for methane emissions studies - DIP11 DI (SPAdes)... | ecosystem: Environmental > Aquatic >...
TCAAATCGTCTTCGCGTCGATGCGGTCGTACTGACGGTGCGTCCCGATGAACCGCACGTAGACGACGCGGTATGGGTAGTTGATCCAGACGACGACGCGGTACTTGTTGCCCGCGATGTTGAATACGACCCGCCCGTCCGGAAGGATGCTGGCAGTGCCGATGTCCCGCTTTACGTCGGCAGGCGTGGCCCAGTCCGCCCGCAGGACTTGCCGGTACCAGGCTAAGGTCGGTTCGCGTGCATCCGCATGCTCGGACTTGCTGTCGAGAAACCGTTTCAGGGCTCGAAGCGCGATGACACGCATGGCGCATTGTAGTCCCAGATTGGGACCAAAAGTCGGCGTTGCTGCGAAGCAGGGGTCGGGGTGGCCGGGTGCGAACCGAGCGACTCCATGGCTTGCGAGGGTGGTACGCGAGAAGTGGCGCACTGCGCCTACGCGCCGGCGTGCGCGGGCCTGCTCGTCGCGTGCAGCAGGAAACCGACTCGATGGAGGATGCACAATGTCCGAAAGTGCCAGAGAGCTCGTCGTCCTCATGGCGAGGGGCGCCGATCACGAGCTTTCGTCCGTGGCGTTCACGATCGCGAACGACGGCATCACCGCAGGCCTCAACGTCTACGCTTTCCTCACCAGCGCGTCCGTCGATCTCGTGCGCAAGCGCGCCGCCGACCTGACGCACGTGCCTCCACTCGAGCCGCTGAAGGCGCTCATCGACGACTTCCTGAAGCGCGGCGGCACGATCTGGGCGTGCCCGCCCTGCGTGAAGGCGGGCGGCTACACGCAGGAGGACCTGATCGACGGCGTGCAGATCCAGGGCGCGAGCGCGATGCACGCGCGGCTGATCGCCGGAGCGGCGTCGCTCAGCTTCTAGCGGCGGCGTCCGCCGGGGCCGATCCCGGCCACGCTGGCAGGCCCGACTTCCAGCCCTCGGGGCCGGCGACGAAGACCCAGAACGGAACCTCCTCGTCGCGCCAGTAGTCCGAGGCGTGCCGCAGCACTTCGAGCGCCGCTGCCCAATCGCCCTTGTGGCCGCCGACGAAGTGCTTCGCCTTGTCGAGCACGACGACGTAGCCGTCCGCGTCGTGCCACTCGAGGTCGGTGAGGCAGTCGGCGAGCGCGTCCCAGTTGCCGCCGAACCAATCGGGGAACGCGAGTCCCTTCGCGACTGCTGCGAGCAGGTCGGCCTTGTCGTGTGCGGCGTGGATGTCGATGCGGAAGCAGGCGAGGCCGGCGTCCTTCGCCGCGCGCTGGACGGCGCGCACGTCGGCGGCGAGCTGGAACACGCCGCCTGCGCTTGCGTCCTCGAGTGCCTTCGCCAGGTCCTTCATGTCGAGCTCTGCGAGCTGGGTGGGCGGACGCACGACGCGGTCGGTCTCGATTCAAGCCGATGCCGATGCGATGCGCACGTCATTCGCGGATGCGCCGGAAGCTGCGGTAGTGGTCGTCGGTGTAGTAGTACTCGCCGCTCGTGCGCACGTCGCCGGTGTCGCCCGCGCCCGCGACGATGCGGCGCGCGCCGCGGTCGCGCGATCCCGGGGTCGGCACCGTGTATTCGCGATAGTAGCCGCGTTCCTGCAGGGGGAGACGGCGCTCGAAATTGCCGAACACGGTGCCGTCCTTGCGGTAGGGGAACGGGCCGCCCCTGCGAATCAGCGCGAGCGTGTCGATCGCCTCGGTCGGCAGCTCGGCCACCGCGACGTCCTCGATGCGCTTCTGCCGTGCTTCCGCGGGGAAGGACAACGCAGAGGCGCACAGCACGCAAAGGGCGCAGAGAAGGCGCGTGAGTGAACGGGCTGCGGGTCGCCACCGCCTGGTCCTCGTGGTCGTCATGGCGCAGTCGACTTCAGCACCCCCACCCCAACCCTCCCCCTATGAGGGGGAGGGCGGGCGATCGCCGAGTGGCGGACACGAGCACGACCCCCGCTCGTCACCGTCGAGCGAATGCACCAGCATCTCCTTCCCCCTCCCAGGGGGAAGGTCGGGATGGGGGTTCGGCAGCGCTCACCGCACCGCCATCAACCGTCACCGTGACCTTCCCATAAACGCTGTCGCCACCCAACGGCAAGCGCTTCCTCTGCGCGCCTTTGCGTCCTCTGCGCCTCCGCGGTGAAGCCGTAGGCGGTAGGCAGTACGCAGCAGGAGGTAACGCGCTTCAGCCCTTCGCCTGCTCCCGCACTCGGATGTGCAGCTCCCGCAGCTGCTTCTCGTCCACCGGCGACGGCGCATGCGTGAGCAGGCACTGCCCCTTCTGCGTCTTGGGGAACGCGATCACGTCCCGGATCGACTCCGCGCCCGCCATCATCGTGACGATTCGGTCGAGGCCGAAGGCGATGCCGCCGTGCGGCGGCGCGCCGTACTGCAGCGCCTCGAGCAGGAAGCCGAACTTGGCCTGCGCTTCCTCGGGCCCGATGGCGAGCGCACGGAACACCTTCGACTGCACGTCGGCGCGATGGATCCGCACCGAGCCGCCGCCGATCTCCCAGCCGTTCAGCACGACGTCATAGGCCTTCGCGAAGGCCTTGCCCGGATCGCTCCCGAGATAGTCCTCGTCGCCGTCCTTGGGCGCCGTGAACGGGTGGTGCATCGCGACCCAGCGCTTCTCCTCCTCGTCCCGCTCGAACATCGGGAAGTCGACCACCCACAGCGGCCGCCAGCCGCTCTCGGCGTAGCCCTTCTCGTGGCCGAGCTTCTGGCGCAGCGCGCCGAGCGCGTCGTTCACGACCTTCGCCCTGTCGGCGCCGAAGAAGATTAGGTCGCCGTTCTGCGCGCCGGTGCGCTCGAGGATGCCCTTGAGCACCTCGGCGGAGAGGAACTTCACGATCGGTGACTGCAGCCCTTCCTCGCCCGGCTTCGCGAGATCGTTGACCTTGATGTACGCGAGGCCCTTGGCGCCATAGATCTTCACGAACTCGGTGTAGTCGTCGATCTCCTTGCGCGTGAGCTTCTCGCCGCCGCCCGGCACGCGCAGCGCCGCGATCCGCCCGCCGGGCAGGTCGGCGGCGGCGCGGAACACCTTGAACTCGACCGTCTTCATGAGGTCGGTGAGCTCGGTGAGCTTGAGCGGCACGCGCAGGTCGGGCTTGTCCGAGCCGTAGTCGCGCATCGCGTCGGCGTACTGCATCACCGGGAACGGATCGGCCAGCGCGACGCCGAGCACGTCGCGGAAGACGGTGCGAACCATGCCCTCCATGAGCGCGCGGATCTCGTGCTCGCCGAGGAACGAGGTCTCGACGTCGATCTGCGTGAACTCGGGCTGGCGGTCGGCGCGCAGGTCCTCGTCGCGGAAGCACTTCGTGATCTGGTAGTAGCGGTCGTACCCCGCCATCATCAGCATCTGCTTGAAGAGCTGCGGCGACTGCGGCAGGGCGTAGAAGTGGCCGGCGTTGAGCCGCGACGGCACGAGATAGTCGCGCGCGCCCTCGGGCGTGCTCTTGGTGAGCATCGGCGTCTCGATGTCGATGAAGCCGTGCGCGTCGAAGTACTTCCGCGCCGCCATCGCGACCTGGTAGCGCAGCCGCAGGTTCCGCTGCATCACCGGCCGGCGCAGGTCGATCACGCGATGCGTGAGGCGGACGTTCTCGTTGAGGTTCTCGTCGTCGAGCGGGAACGGCGGCGGCACGGCCGTGTTGAGGATCTCGATCTTGTCCGCGACGACCTCGATCTCGCCGGTGGCGAGCTTCGGATTGACGAGCCCCGGCTCGCGACGGATCACCTTGCCGACGACCTCGAGCACGTACTCGCCTCGGGAGCGCTCGGCCGCGGCGAACGCTCCGGCGTGGCTCGGGTTCGCGACGACCTGAACGATGCCCTCGCGGTCGCGCAGATCGATGAAGATGACGCCGCCGTGGTCGCGCCGGGTGTTCACCCAGCCGCAGATCGTCACGGTCTTGTCGAGGTCGGCGGCGGTGACTTGGCCGCAGTAGTGGCTGCGCATTTCAGGGATCAGGGATCAGAGGTCAGGGATCAGCGTTCGGCGGTCAGCCTTCAGCTCTCAGGGAGTCCGGCGCGGCAGCGATGTTTGCGCGGGCAGCCGCGGCCCCAGCGGGCGCCGCGTGCGGCGCCCGCTACGGCTACGTATTGTCCGCCGCCGGCGTCGGCGCGAGCGGCTTCGGAAGGTCCGGCTCGGCGAGCGGCTGCGGCGGAGCGCTCGGGACGTCAGCGGCTCGCGGGCGCACACGCGGCTTGGGCGCGTTGCGCTGCCGCGCCGGCGGCGGCGCGACGACGCCCATGGAGATGATGTACTTGAGCGCCTCGTCGACGGTCATCTCCAGCTCCACGACCGAGGATCGAGGCAGGATCACGAAGTAGCCGCCGGTGGGGTTGGGCGTCGTCGGCACGTACACGCTGACGCAGTCCGGCGGCAGGTGCTGCACCACGTCGCCGCCCGGCTTTCCGGTGAGGAAGGCGATGGTCCACACCCCGGGCCGCGGCCACTCGATGAGCAGCGCCTTGCGGAAGGCCTGACCGCTCGGCGCGAACAGGGTGTCGCTGACCTGTTTGACCGAGTTGTAGATCGACTTGACGAACGGGATGCGCGAGAGCATCCGCTCCCACAGGATGACCGCGCGCTGGCCGATGATGTTCGAGCCCGCGAGGCCGGTCAGCAGCACGACGAGCACGGTGAGCAGCGCGCCGAGCCCGGGAATGCGGAAGCCGAACAGGGTCCGCGGGTGCAGCGCCGCCGGCAGCAGCTCGAGCGACTGGTCCATGGTGCTGACGATGAGGTTCAGCACCCAGAGCGTGATCACGAGCGGGACCCAGATCAGGAGTCCCGTCACGAGGTAGCGGCGCAGGCGCCGCGGCGGAGTCGGGGGAGCGTCCGACTCCTCCAAGCCGGCGGGATCGGTCATGGCCTACGCCGGCATGCTTGCGCGCGCTACGAGCAGGCCGGGCTGGCGCCCGTGCCGCACGCGGGCGCGGCGCTCGAGCCGGACGACGTCTCGGTCTTGCTTTCGGTTCCGCCTTCGGCCTTCCCGCCCTCGGCCTTCCCGCCCTCGGCCTTCCCGCTTTCGGCCTTGGCTTCGCCGTTCGACTTCGCGGCCGGCTTCGTGCCGTTGTTGCGGAAGTCGGTCACGTACCACCCCGAACCCTTGAGCTGGAACCCGGCGGCGGTGAGCTGCTTGGCGAAGGTCTCCTGGCCGCATTCGGGGCAGCTCGAGAGAGTTGGGTCGGAAACCTTCTGCAGGTAGTCGTTCTGGAACCCGCACGACGAGCAACGGTAGGCGTAGATCGGCATGGCGTCCTCGAAACCGGGAAAAGTCTGAAAAAACAGACTGCGCAGTATACCGCGGCGCATTGGGCGCGAGAATCGGGGCGCGCCGCGATCGTTTCAAGGGCATCTGCCACGTGGGCGCCGACAGGGCGCGGCGGGCGGTTCGGCGGCGTCGACACCCGAAACGCGGCACCCCCATCGCCAGAGAGCACGAGCGCGTCCGGCCAGCCGTGTCGCAACGCCAGCCCGTCTTCCCGGGTGCAGCGCATCCGGAACGCCGGAGGACCCCGTACAGTCCAACGGTTCTGCCACGCCGGCCCCCTTGATGCCCCGGAGTCCCGATGCTCTTGCCGCGCTTCCGTCCCCACCTGCGGATCCCCGCCTCCGAAATCACGCCGCAGGACGTCTTCATGCGCCGGCGTGAGCTGCTGGCCGCCGCGGGCGGCGCGGCACTGCTCGGCGTACTGCCGCGCGCCGAGGCCCAGCTCACCGGCACGCGGCTCGCCGCCACGCCCGGCCCGTTCTCCCTCGCCGAGGCGCCGACGCCGGCGAAGTTCGTCACCGAGTACTGCAACTTCTACGAGTACGGCGCCGACAAGAGCGATCCGAGCCGCTACGCGCCGAAGCTGCTGAAGACGCGTCCGTGGAGCGTCGTCGTGGAGGGCGAGGTCGCGAAGCCGCGCACCTTCGCGATCGAGGATCTCTTGAAGCTCGCGCCGATGCAGGAGCGCATCTACCGCTTCCGCTGCGTGGAGGCGTGGTCGGCCGTCGTGCCCTGGGTCGGCTACCCGTTCACCGAGCTGATGCGCGCGGTCGAGCCGACCGGCAAGGCGAAGTTCGTCGAGCTCGTCACCCTCGACAACCCCGGGCAGATGCCAGGGCTCGCCGCGCCGATCCTCGACTGGCCGTACCGCGACGGCCTGCGCATCGACGAGGCTGCGAACGAGCTCACACTGCTCACGTTCGGGATGTACGGCGAGGTGCTGCCGAACCAGAACGGCGCGCCGGTGCGCATCGTCGTGCCTTGGAAGTACGGCTTCAAGGGCCCGAAGTCGATCGTCAAGATCCGCTTCGTCGAGAAGCAGCCGCTTGGCTCGTGGGAGCGGTCGAACCCCGCGGAGTACGGCTTCTATTCCAACGTGACCCCGACGAAGAACCATCCGCGCTGGTCGCAGGCGACCGAGCGACCCATCGGTGCGGGGCTCTTCGCGAAGCGCCAGCCGACCCTGCCGTTCAACGGCTACGCAGAGCAGGTGGCGAAGCTCTACGCGGGGATGGACCTGAACCGCTTCTATTGAGGCCGACCGGGGAGCGGCGACTTCCCGCGGCGAGCGCGAAGGCCGCGTGCGCCCCAAGAGCATGATGACCCCTCGTGATCGGCCGTCGCGGCCGACGCAGGCGCGCGAGAACGCGGCGCGCGGCTTCGGCAACGTGCCCGCGTCGCTGCCGCCGCGCGCGCTCGTCGCGGTCAAGACGGCAGTGTTCGTCGCGTCGCTCTACGAGCTCGTGCGCCTCGTGTGGCTCGGCGTGCAGGACGACCTCGGCGCCAACCCGGTCGAGCTCGTCGAGCGCGGACTCGGCACGGCCGCGCTCGTGATGCTGCTCGTCACGCTCGCGGTCACGCCGCTCCGCCGACTGACCGGCTGGACGTGGCTGGTGCGCCTGCGCCGGATGCTCGGGCTGTTCGCGTTCTTCTACGCCGCGCTGCACGTCACCGCGTGGGTGTGGCTCGACCACTGGATGGACTGGCAGGCGATCGTCGAGGATGTCGTCAAGCGCCCGTATCTGACGTTCGGCGCGATCGCCTTCGTGCTGCTCGTGCCTCTGGCGATCACGTCGACGAAGGGCTGGGTCAAGCGGCTCGGCGGCCGCCACTGGCAGCGGCTGCACCGGCTCGTCTACGCGGCCGCCGTGCTCGCCGTCGCACACTACTGGTTCCACAAGCTGGCGAAGAACGACCTGAGCACGCCGGCGATCTACGCCGTAATCCTCGCTGCGCTGCTCGCGGCGCGGCTCGTGCATTGGGGCGCGCGGGTGCGCGCTTCGCGCGCTGCGTGACGCCGACCGCCACGCGCGTCTTCGGCGCGCGCAACGAGGCGCAGCAACCGACTCTAGAAGGGGATGTCGTCGTCCATGTCGACGACGCCCGGCGCCTTGGCGGCCGGTGCGGTCTTGGGACGAGATGCCGGCGCGCCGGCGCGGCCGGCACCGAAATCCTCGCGCGACTCGGCGTCGGCGCTGCCGCCGCCCATGCCCTCGCGCCGTCCCAGCATCTGCATCGTGTCGGCGCGGATCTCGGTGGTGTAGCGGTCCTGGCCGTCCTTGTCCTGCCACTTGCGCGTGCGCAGGCTGCCTTCGACGTACACCTGCGAGCCCTTGCGCAGGTACTGGCCGGCGATCTCGGCGAGCTTCCCGTAGAAGCTGATCCGGTGCCACTCGGTCGCCTCCTTCTTCTCGCCGGTGGCCTTGTCCTTCCACGTGTCGGTGGTGGCGACGCGGATGTTGCAGATGGCGTCGCCGCCGGGGGTGTAGCGCGTCTCGGGATCGGCCCCGAGGTTGCCGACGATGATCACCTTGTTGACGGAGGCCATGGCGGGTCCCTTCTCTCTCGTGTCCGCGGACGCATGGCGCGTCTTGCGGGAAGCGGCAACTATAGCCGGCCGCTCCCGCCGTTGCACGGCCGAAGGCGGAAGCTGTTTGCGCGTCGCGCCGCGGCGCCGACGCGCGAGGTGCTCCTCAGGGCTGGCGCTTGAGCATCCGCGACACCCAGCCGCGCTCCTCGGGCAGGTCGCCGGCTTCGCGCGCGCGCCGCTGCACCAGATCCACGTCGACGCCCAGCCTGCCGAACAGGTCGATCAGCTGCACTCGCTCGTCGGCCTTGGCGTCACGGGTCGCCGGGAAGCGCGTGGCGAGCGTGTGCCGCTCGCGCAGGTGCGCGACGCTCGCGCTGACGAACGCCGCGAGCGTCGCGGTATCGAGCCGCTCCACCAGGAGCTTCCACGGGTCGGGCGCGACCGAGTGCTTCGCCCATGCCGTCAGTGCTTCCGCGAGGCGCGCGGCCTCTTCGCGCTCGCCGGGCGGCAGCGCGGGGTTGGGATCGACCTCGTGGGACACGGATATGGGGGTTCGTCGGTTGGGAAGCGGTCTGGCTGCAGCCGTTGAGGAGGCCATGGGGGTCCTGCCTAGCGCGAGCGCGAGTCGTGGCTCCGGCGCGGGAGCGTTTCATGCTCGTCGCATCGTGAAACCACCGGCCTGGAGCGCCGTCCGCTCCGTCGCCCTGCAGTCGATGTTACGTCGCACTGCCGCCGCGCACCGTGACGCATTGCGCGCGTCCGGCTGCATCCGGGCGCCGAACGGTCGAGGAAAACCTGTGCAGCGCAACCCCGAATCGCATCGACGTCCGGCGGCGTCAGCCCTGCGGCTGCAGGAGCCGCATCGCGCCCGCCTCGTCCCAGCCCGGCATCACCTTGAGGTGCGCGACGCCCTCCTCGGGGAGGATCGTCGCGTCGCGCACGCCGGTCACGCGCAGAAGCGCGCCGCGGAGCGCCACGGGGTCGAAGCGCTCCGGCAGGCTGAACGTCCGGCTCGACACCGGCGGCGGGACGCGCATCGAAGCCGCGACGGCGGCCCAGCCGAGCATCAGCGCGGCGTTTGCCAGGAACAGCGCGACGGCGCCGTAATGCTGCGCCAGCCACCCGCCCACCGCGCCTCCGGCGAACAGCCCGAAAGACAGCGTGGTGTTGTAGACCCCGAGCGCAGTCGCCTTGGCGACAGCGGGGGCGATGCGCGACACGAGCGAGGGGATCGACGCCTCGAGCACGTTGAAGCCGACGAAGAACGCGAGCAGCGCGACGACCAGGAGCACGAGCGTGTGATTCCCGAAAGCGAGGGCGAACTGCACCGCCACGATGAGGAGGATCGAGCCGATGAAGACCCGCTTCGCCTTGCCCTTGCGCTCGGCCGAGAGGATCGGCGGCAGCATGAGCACGAAGGAAGCGAGCACGACCGGCAGGTACACCTTCCAGTGCTCGTCCACCGGGATGCCGCCCTCCGACGTGAGCGCGCGCGGGAAGACGACGAACATCGACATCTGCGCGAAGCTGAGGATGAACGTGCCGAGGTAGAGCCGGGTCAGCTCGCCGTTGCCGAGAATGCGGCCGAGCGTCGCGTCGGAAAGATCCGCGCCGGCATGGGACTTGAGCTCGGGCTCCGGCGGCACCACCTGATACAGGACCCAGATGGCGGCGACGGCGAGAATGCCGGTGAGCGCGAAGATCCCCGCCATTCCGATCCAGCGGTACAGCGCCGGCGCGGCGACGAGCGACAGCGCGAAGACGAGGCCGATCGAGGCGCCGATCACCGCCATCGTCTTCGTGCGGTGCTCCTCCCGCGTGAGGTCGGCGGCGAGCGCCATGACCGCCGCGGAGATCGCGCCCGCGCCCTGCACGGAGCGCGCGAGGATGGTGAGCCAGATGTCCTGCGAGGCCGTGGCGAGGAAGCTCCCCGCCGCGAAGAGCACCAGACCGAAGGCGATGACTCGCTTCCGTCCGTAGCGGTCGGCGGCGATGCCGTAGGGAATCTGCAGGATGGCCTGCGTGAGCCCGTAGGCGCCCATCGCGAGACCCACCAGCGCGAGGTTGTCGCCGCCGCGCAGCTCCGGCGCGTGCACCGCGAACACCGGGAGGATGAGGAAGAGCCCCATCATCCGCAGCCCGAAGATCGAGCCGAGCGAGAGGCTTGCGCGGATCTCCTCGCGGCTCATGCGGGAGCCGTTGGCGCGGGCGGTCATTCGCAGGTGGCGTAGGGGAGGCGCAGTCTCGTATAGTAGCAAGTTTGCCTTTCACCACCTTTCCTGAGAACGCCGCCAGGGGCGCCGACGGCGCCCCTGGCGATCCCCCTACCCCTGCGCACGACCGGTCTTGCGCCGCGTCGTGCCCACCGTCGTCAGGCATGGACGCCATACGCATCCGCGGGGCGCGCACCCACAACCTCAAGAACCTGAGCCTCGACCTGCCGCGCGGGAAGCTCGTGGTCATCACCGGGCTCTCGGGGTCGGGGAAGTCGTCGCTCGCCTTCGACACGCTGTACGCGGAAGGGCAGCGGCGCTACGTCGAGTCGCTGTCGGCCTATGCGCGGCAGTTCCTCCAGCTGATGGAGAAGCCGGACGTCGACCTGATCGAGGGCCTGTCGCCCGCGATCGCCATCGAGCAGAAGGCGGCGAGCCACAACCCCCGCTCGACGGTCGGCACGGTCACCGAGATCCACGACTACCTGCGCCTGCTCTACGCGCGCGTCGGCACGCCGTACTGCCCGGACCACAAGCTGCCGCTCGAAGCGCAGTCGGTGGCGCAGATGGTCGATCACGTCCTCGCGCTCCCCGAGGACACGAAGCTGATGATCCTCGCGCCCGTCGTGGCGGGGCGGAAGGGCGAGCAGCACGAGCTCCTCGACGAGCTGCGCGCGCAGGGCTTCGTGCGCGTGCGCATCGACGGCAAGGTGCACGAGATCGACGCCGTCCCGAAGCTCGCCAGGAACGCGAAGCACACGATCGAGGTCGTCATCGACCGCGTCAAGGCGCGCGCAGAGGCGAAGCAGAGGCTCGCCGAGTCGTTCGAGACCGCGCTCCGCCACGCCGACGGCCGCGCGGTCGCGGTCGAGACCGACACCCGGGAGGAGCACCTCTTCTCGGCGAAGTTCGCCTGCCCCGTGTGCAGCTATTCGCTCGCCGAGCTCGAGCCGCGGCTCTTCTCGTTCAACAACCCGATGGGCGCCTGCCCGGCGTGCGACGGCCTCGGCAGCGTGGAGTTCTTCGACCCGCGGCGCGTGGTCGCGATCCCGCACCTGTCGCTCGCCGCGGGCGCGATCAAGGGCTGGGACCGGCGCAACCAGTTCTACTTCCAGATGCTCACCAGCCTCGGGCGGCACTTCGGCTTCGACGTCGACGCGCCGTTCGAGAAGCTTCCGGCAGAAGTCCAGCAGAAGGTGCTGTACGGCACCAAGGAGAAGCTGCCGTTCTCCTATCTCACCGAGAAGGGCCGCACGGTCACGAAGGAGCATTCCTTCGAGGGCGTGATCCCGAACCTCGAGCGGCGCTATCGCGAGACCGACTCGCTCGTCGTGCGCGAGGAGCTGGCGAAGTACCGCAGCGTCAAGCCGTGCCCGGATTGCGAGGGCACGCGGCTGCGCCGCGAAGCGCGCAACGTGCTCGTCGCCGAGCGGCCGATCTACGCCGTGAGCAGCGAGGCGCTGCGCGATACGCTCGCGTTCTTCAAGGGCCTCGCGCTGCCCGGCGCCAAGGCACACATCGCCGAGCGCATCGTGAACGAGATCGCCGCGCGGCTGCAGTTCCTCGTCAACGTCGGCCTCGACTACCTGTCGCTCGACCGTTCCGCGGATTCGCTCTCCGGCGGCGAGTCGCAGCGCATCCGGCTCGCCTCGCAGATCGGCTCGGGCCTCACCGGCGTCATGTACGTGCTCGACGAGCCGTCGATCGGCCTCCACCAGCGCGACAACGACCGGCTGCTCGAGACGCTCAGGCAGCTCCGGGACCTCGGCAACAGCGTCATCGTGGTCGAGCACGACGAGGACGCGATCCTCTCCGCCGACCACGTCGTCGACATGGGGCCGGGCGCGGGCGAGCACGGCGGACGGATCGTCGCGGAGGGGACGCCGGACGAGATCATGCGCGCCGAGGGCTCGATGACGGGCGACTACCTCGCCGGCCGCCGCGAGATCGCCCTGCCGCGGCGCCGGGCACGGCCCGATCCGGCGAAGCAGCTGCAGATCCGCGGCGCGCGCGGCAACAACCTCAAGAACATCGACGTGGACGTGCCGGCAGGGCTTTTCGTCTGCGTCACCGGCGTCTCCGGGTCGGGCAAGTCGACGCTCGTCACCGACACGCTCTATGCGGCCGTCGCGCGCGAGCTGTACGGCTCGGCCGCGGAGCCCGCGGCGCACGACGCGATCGAGGGCGTGGGGCTCTTTGACAAGGTCGTGAACGTGGACCAGTCGCCGATCGGGCGCACGCCGCGCTCCAATCCGGCGACGTACACCGGGCTCTTCACGCCGATCCGCGAGCTCTTCGCCGGCGTGCCCGAGGCGCGCAGCCGCGGCTACGGCGCCGGCCGCTTCTCCTTCAACGTGAAGGGCGGGCGCTGCGAGGCGTGCCAGGGCGACGGGCTGGTGAAGGTCGAGATGCACTTCCTGCCGGACATCTACGTGCCCTGCGACGTGTGCCACGGCAAGCGCTACAACCGCGAGACGCTCGAGATCCACTACAAGGGCAAGACCATCGACGAGGTGCTTGCGATGACGGTCGAGCAGGCGCACGAGTTCTTCCGCAACGTGCCGAGCGTCGGCCACAAGCTCGCGACGCTCGAGGACGTGGGCCTCGGCTACATCACGCTCGGCCAGTCGGCGACGACGCTCTCCGGCGGCGAGGCGCAGCGCGTGAAGCTCGCGCTCGAGCTCTCCAAGCGCGAGACCGGTCGCACGCTCTACATCCTCGACGAGCCGACCACGGGCCTCCACTTCCAGGACATCGACCTGCTCCTCAAGGTGCTCCACCGCCTGCGCGACGCCGGCAACACGGTCGTGGTGATCGAGCACAACCTCGACGTCATCAAGACCGCCGACTGGCTCATCGACCTCGGACCGGAAGGTGGCGACGGCGGCGGCCGCGTGGTGGCGCAAGGGACGCCCGAGGACGTCGCCGCCGAGCCGGCGAGCTTCACCGGGCGCTATCTGCGCCGCGTGCTCGTGAAACGCGCGGCGGCGAAGCGGGCAGCCGTCGCATAGCGGCGCGCGATCATTGAGCCGCCGTGAATGCACGACAGCGCCGCGTTGAGGCCCGGCCTCTTTCCCGCATCATCGGGAGAGGGAGCGTCGTGGCGAAAGAGCCTGGCAGCGGTCTCGAACCCTCAACAAGGACAAGACGTGAAGCCTTCCAGCGATTTCTGGGACCTGCTGTTTCGCGGGCTCTCCATCGTGCTCATCCCGCTCGCCGTCGCGGGCATGGGCTGGTACTGGACGCGCTGGCAGCAGAGCGTGAACGACCTGAAGACGATGATCGACCTGGTGACCGACAAATCGCCCGAGAAGCAGAAGTACGGCATCGCGATGTTCGAGTACCTGGCGCGCAACGACAAGGTGCCGGTGGAGTTCCTCGCCGCACAGATCGACTACGCGACCTCGGCGGAGAACGCCGAGCTGATGCCGATGCTCGAGGTGGCGATCCAGAACGCCTCGCGCGAGAACCCGACCCTCGCCGAGGCCTATCGCGCCGCGCTGTTGCGCCGGCCGGCACGCGTTTTCGTGCACGTGCCGGACGACACCACCTATCGCTGCCTGGTGGTGCTGCGCGAGAGCTTCAAGGACACGGACAAGGCAGCGATCCGCTTCCCGGGCGTGCGCAAGTTCAAGGGCTACGCCGACTCCAACCAGGAGCTGCGCTTCTTCCACGGCGAGGACCGCGAGCGGGCGGACCAGATCGCGGGCCTCTTCCGGACGCTGGGGCTCGATCTCTCGCTCAAGGATCTCTCCACGACCCCGTGGTCGGCGAGCAACGCGCCGAACAGCTTCGAGCTGTGGTTCAACGGGAAGCCGGTGCCGGAGCTCTGCCGCGAGAAGGCGGTCGGCAGCGCAGCGTAGCCCTTACAGGGGCGCGGAAGCGAGGTCAGCCAGCGACGTCGGTGCCCGCGTACAGCGACGACAACGGCACGCACACACTGACCGAGGCGAGCTCCACGGCCTCGGTGTTAATGGCGTGAGCTTCGCCGGCCACGTACTCGTGGCGGAGGGGACTCTGCACCTCCAGCGCGACGTATTGCTCAGGCGGAAGGGGCCGATGTTCGACCATGTCCATGCGTGGCCGCGGCGGAGCGGTTCAACTCACGCTACACCAAGCGGCGGGGGATGCCGGCCTAGATCGGGCCTAGATCGAGGCCTAGATCGGAGCGACTCGCGGCCCAGGCCCCGAGCGTCATCTGCCGAACGCTGAGGCAGGCGCTACCGCGCCCCCGCGAGCGCTCCCTCGACGCGGTCCGGCAGGTTGCGCACCGAGAACGCGAACATCACCTTGAGCACGCCCGTCGCGAGGGCCCAGACCGCGATCGCCCACACGATCGAGACGCCGCCCACCTGCGGATTCATGATCACGAGGATCCCGAAGAGCAACGACAGCAGGCCCGTGACGTAGAGGAACCACTCGTGCCGCGTCTCGTGGCGGATCTTCCAGCCGAGCGTCAGCAGGAGCACGCCGAGCAGGATCGCGTCGAAGGCGACCACGAGCACGAAGACCGCCATGGCGACCGGTGGATTGAAGAGCGCGTAGCCACCGGCCACGATCCCGAGGAGGCCGATCAGCAGCAGCAGCCACCAGCCGTCCTTGCCGCGGTTCTGGATGCCGCCGATCGCGTTGACGATGCCGTCCACGAACAGCCACGCGGCAAAGAAGAGCGCGAGCGTGAAGAGCGCGATTCCGGGTTTCATAAGCGCGAGGACGCCGAAGGCGATGCCGGCGATGCCGCTGATCAGGAACACCCACCAAGCGCGCTTGCACATCGTCCGCGCGTCGGCGGCGAGGCCGCCGAGCGCACCCGTGGTACTGGCCATGAATCACTCCTGACGCCGGCTGGCGTTTGTTCGATGGTCGAGAGGATACGGCAAGCGAGTGGAAGCCGCATCTCCGGCCCGCCTGCCCGGGAAGCAAGCGAGGACGCGGCGACAGCGCGACCGCAACGCCCGCGCGCAATGATCGGGCGTCCGCCTCCTGCGCGCATCGAGCAGCTTCTGCTAGCCTGCACGCTGCGGCAGGCCGGTGTCGAGGGGGCGCGTGCTGAACATCACCGACGGCAAGATCGTGGACGCGAAGGTGGTCCTGCAGCTCCAGCCATTGATCGAGAGAGGGCCGATGAAGCAGGTGAACGGCATCATCGTGCACCAGACAGGCGGGGCCACGGCGGCCTCCGCCCTCGCCTCGTACGCAACCGGGGCAGCGGGGGCGCACCTGCTCCTCGATCGCGATGGCACCGTCTATCAGACCGCGAGGCTCAACCAGACCACATGGCACGTGGGCAAGCTCCGGCCGCGGTGCGTCGCCGAGCTGAAGTGTCCGAAGCCCAAGAAGTGGGATCCTGTCGGAACGCACGCCGTCGAACGCGCGAAGGCGTGGCCGGACCGTTACCCGAGCAACGCCGATGCCATCGGCATCGAGCTCGTGAGCAAGTTCGATGTGAAGACGCGGCAGTACGAAGTCGTGAGCCCGCAGCAGAACGCTGCGCTCAAGTGGCTGGTCGAGGAGTTGCTGTTTTCGCTGAAAGTGCCGATGACGGAGGTGTTCCGCCATCCCGACGTGTCGTACAAGGAGCCGTCCGAAGCGGCGAGCGCCGACTGGCAGGTGCGGACGCCTTAGCGGCGAACGCCGCGCGAACTGCCATGGCTTCCTTCGCAAGTCCCCGATTCCGCCGCTTTGCCCGTGTTGCGGCGGGCGGTGCGGAGCCGTTCCGGCCGACGTTCATGCCGTTCGCGCGCGCGCTGGCGGGGATCGCTGCGGCGCTCTTCGTCGCGGGCGCGTCCTCGGCCGCCGAGTCGGTCTATCGCGACGTGAAGTCGATATCGATCGAGGTCCAGGGCAAGGCCGCCCCGGGCACCGACGCCGAGGTGTGCCGTCCCTTCCGCCTGTCGCCCGCCTTCGTCGCCTGGCTGCTGCGTAACGCACCCGAAGTGGACCGCCGCTACTACGCGCACGAGCTCGACTACGCGCCGTGCACGGTGGAGGGCCGCGTGATCTTGCGCAACGGGCTCACTGGCGTCTGGGAGATCGAGATGTCCGGCCGCGCACGGGTGGCGTTCGACGACGAGCACGTGCTGCTCCTGCACTGCCGGCGCTGCAAGGCGCCGTTCGTGCGCTGAAGCGGCTCCGCCGGGCCGGCATTCGTGCAGGAGCGAGCGTGATCGGATCCGGGCGCGAGGCGTCGGCCGCTGCGACGGGCACGGCGCGCCTTGCGCGCCCCCGCGCGATGCTCTTCGACTGGCACGGCACGCTTGTCGACACCCGCGATGCGATGTACCAGGCGATCGGCGACATTCTCGACCGGCTGGACGAGCTCCGCCTGCTCCAGCGGCTCGCCCCCGACGGTCGCTGCAGGACCGAGGCCGACGCGAAGCTCGTCCGCTACGTCCGGATCTTCCGGCGCCTGCCGCCGCGCGTGCTCGCCGAGCGACGCTTCTCGCGCACCGACATCTTCGATGCCATCTTCAGCGAGGACGCCGAGGCGATCGGCCTCGCGCACACCGCGTACGACGAGACCTACCGCCGCTTCTTCGGCGCCGTGCGGCCCTTCGAGCCCGACGTGCGCGCTTACCTCGAGACCCTGCGCGCGCTCGGCATCCGGCTCGCGGTCGCGACCAACCGCAGCCGCGAGTTCCTCGGGCCGGAGCTCGAGCGCGTCGAGGACGGCCGATGGTCGGCGCTCTTCGCGACCACCGTCGCCGGCACCGAGGTCGCGCGACGCAAGCCGGCACCCGACGTCCTGCTGCGCGCGCTCGCCAACGTGGACGTCGCTCCCGGCCCGCACGCCTGGTACGTCGGCGACTCGATCACCGATGTGGTCGCAGCGCGCGCCGCCGGCATCGGCTGCGTCTTCTACAACGGCGCGGGCTGGCCGGCGGACGCGTTCGCGACGATGTTTCCCGATGCGGCGATGCGCCCGGACGCGGTGGTCGAGGACTTCGACGCGCTCCTCGACTTGGTCGCTGCGTTCGGACGTGCCGGGGATGCGCTATGCACGCCAAGACTCGCGGCGCTGCGGCCCCCGCGACGAGTCCGTCCGGCCCCGCCCGAGGTGGTCGAGCCGGCGTGGAGCCCTGCACGCGTGCAACTGCCGAAGCCCGGACTCGTGCTCTTCGATTGGCACGCGACGCTCGTCGACACGCTCGACGCGATGTACCGCGCGGTCGACGACACGCTGCCCGAGCTGGAGACGCTCGGGCTGATGGGGCGCCTGGTCGCGCCCGAGGACAGCCGCTCGATCGACGACCAGAAGCTGGTCGAGTACGTGAAGACCTACCGCCAGCTGCATCCGAAGGTGAAGGCCGACCGGAAGATCTCGCGCACCGACATCTTCGAGGTGCTGTTCGGCGCCGACGAGGAGGCGAAGCGCATCGCGCACGCGACCTTCAACAAGCACTACCGCAGCCACTACGGCGCGGTCGAGCCGTTCGAGCCGCACGTGCGCGACGTCCTCGTCGCGCTCCGCGGCCTCGGACTGAAGGTCGGCGTGATCACCAACCGCGACCGCGAGTTCTTCGTCGAGGAGCTCGCGAAGGTCGACGGCACCGGCTGGGCGGATCACTTCGACACGGCGGTGTGCGGCGACGACGCACCGCGGCGGAAACCCCATCCCGATCAGCTCGTGCTCGCCGCCGCGAATCTCGGGTTCGCGCCCGGCGGCGACGTCTGGTACGTCGGCGACAGCACTACCGACACGATCGCCGCCAGGGTGGCAGGCATGACCGCGGTCTTCTTCAACGGCGCGCAGTGGGACACAAGCTGGCTCGCGACGATCTTCCCCGGCAGCGAACGCTATCCGTACAAGCCCGACGTCGTAGTCGAGGACTTCTCCGAACTGTTCGCGCTCGTGCTCGCGACCCTCGACCGCAGGTGAGCATCACGCCGGCACGCGCGCGATCAGCAACGGCGTGGGCACCGGCGGCGCGGCGCCGATGCGGATGCACTGCACCAACCGGACGGCCGCCGCGTCCGCCGCGGCGTCGCTCGCGGCATGCACGACGGCAAGCGGCTCGCCGCGCTCGACGCGCTGGCCGAGCGACACCATGCCGCTGAAGCCGACGCGATGGTCGATGCCGTCGGTCGCGTGTCGGCGACCGCCGCCGAGCTCGACCACGGCCAGCCCGACCTCGCGCGTGGCCTTCGCGTAGATCCAGCCGGCCGCCGGGGCCGGCACCGTACGCACGACCGGTGCTTGCGGCAGGTAGGCGCGCGGTCGATCGCAGAAGTCGGGCGGACCGCCGAGCGCGTACACCATGCGGGCAAAGCGTTCGAGTGCTGCGCCGTCGGCGAGCACGCTGTCCACCCGCGCGAGCGCCTCCGAGGACTCGGCAGCCAGCCCACCGATCTGCATGAGCTCGGCGCACAGCAGCCGCGTGACCTGCAAGAGGCGCGGCGCCCGGTGCTCGCCGCGCAGGAGCTCGACCGCCTCCAGCACCTCGACCGCGTTGCCGCAGGCGTGGCCCAGCACCTGGTTCATGTCGGTCACGAGCGCGCGCGTCGGCAGCCCGGCACCGCACGCGACCTCGACCAGCGAACGCGCGAGTGCGATCGCCTTCTCCGGCGTGTCGGCGAACGCGCCGCTGCCGCACTTCACGTCCATCACCAGCCCCTGCAGTCCCGCGGCGAGCTTCTTCGAGAGGATGCTCGCGGTGATGAGCGGGATCGACTCGATCGTCGCGGTGATGTCGCGGATCGCGTACAGGCGCCGGTCCGCGGGCGCGAGCTCCGCCGTCTGGCCGATGACCGCGCAGCCCGTGAGCCGCAGCGTGGCGCGCAGCTCCGCGATGCTCGGCGCCGTGCGATAGCCGGGAATGCTGTCGCACTTGTCGAGCGTCCCGCCGGTGTGGCCGAGCCCGCGACCCGAGATCATCGGCACCACCGCGCCGCAGGCCGCCATGATCGGCGCGAGCAGCAGGCTCACCTTGTCGCCGACGCCGCCGGTGGAGTGCTTGTCTAGCACCGGACCATCGAAGCCGGCATCCGACCAGTCGAGCACTTCGCCCGACCGCTGCATCGACCGCGTGAGGTCGATGGTCTCCTCGGCGGAGAGGCCGTTCAGGAATACGGCCATCGCCATCGCGGCGACCTGGCCCTCGCTCCATGAGCCGTCGACGAGCCCGGCGACGAACGCCTCGAGGTGCGCGCGTTCGAGGCGACCGCCGTCGCGCTTCACGCGGATGATTTCCTGCGGCAGCACGCTATGCACCATCACGAAAGCGGCCGGCAGGCGTTTCCGTCACGACGCCGCCTTGTCTCGCCGAGGCGAGAAAGGGCTGGGGGCGAGGGCCATTGCCGTCATGCACCTGCCTGCGCTTCAGTATCGGCCATGCGACGACGCCGGTGGGTCCGTACCGGCGAGCACGGCCACGACATCGTCGAGGAGCGCGCTCGCGCCGAAGCGCAGGCGGCGGGGTGAGAGCGCGGACTCGCCGAGATGGCGCGCGCAAAGCTCGACGTAGGGCACGACGTCGGTCACGCGCCGCAGGCCGCCCGCCACCTTCAGCCCGGCGCGATCGCGGGCGCGCGGGTGGGCGAGGATCGCCTGCAGCATCACTTCGGCGGCGGCGGGCGTCGCACCCACGCGCGACTTTCCCGTGCTGGTCTTGAGGAAGTCGGCGTCGCAGTCCAGCGCCAGCCGCGCCGCGCGGGCGATGGGTTCCGTCTCGCGCAGTTCACCCGTCTCGAGAATGACCTTCAACGTGCGCCCCGCGCTCGCCTCGCGCACGGCGCCGAGCAGCTTGCGCACCGCCGCTTCGTCGCCCGACTGCAGCGACCGCCACGGCAGCACGACGTCGATCTCCTGCGCGCCGGCTGCCACGATCTCGCGGACTTCGCCGAGCACCGCCGGCAACGGACTCTCGCCAGTGGGAAAGTTGGCGACCGCGGCGACCGCGATGGACGACGCGAGCCGCCGCCTGGCGAAGGACGCGAGCCGCGGCCAGACGCACACGGCCGCCACCGGCCCGGCGCAATGGCGG
>Ga0209254_10001682_pt1 | contig 19972 bp, 15 predicted proteins | sample FrelakmetDIP11DI_FD_187148 | JGI IMG/M metagenome (GOLD analysis project Ga0209254, IMG submission 187148) | Freshwater lake sediment microbial communities from the University of Notre Dame, USA, for methane emissions studies - DIP11 DI (SPAdes)... | ecosystem: Environmental > Aquatic >...
GACGAACTGCGCGTACGGCGGATGAAGTGCGAAACGACGCCTGGGCGCGATGAAACCGGCCCTGCAGTTCGCGCCACGATTCCTGCACCCCGTCGCAAGCCGCTCGCAACGTCGCCGCGTGCTGCCTACAGTGCGTTCATCGACACCGAACACCGCTCCATACGAAAGGACCGAACGATGAACGCCAACTATTCCACCCCCGCCCGCGTCAAGCTGAGCGCCTTCGTCGGCGCCCTGATTGCCAGCGTCGTCATCCTGGGCAGCACCGTGGCCGGCATGCAGCCGACCGACGAGTTCAACGGCCAACTGGTGGCGCTGGAGCGCGTGGTCATCACGGCCGCGTCGAGCCCGACGGCGACCCGCTGAGCGCGGCGCGCCGACGCTCGCGGCGACCGGTCCCGCCACGCGCAGCGCATACCCCGCGCCTGAACCACGAAAGCCCGGCTTCGGCCGGGCTTTCGCTTTGTATGACCGCAGAATCGCATCGTCGTCGCGCCCGCGCCTGGCTGCAATGAAGTGCTCAACCGGGCGGCGCCAGCGTTTGCAGGGCGCGACGATGAGCCGCAGCCGGAGCGTTCGAGCGACGTTACCGCTGCACCGTGCCCGTACTGCTGGCTGCGATGGTTGTCGGATTGATCTTCGCGGCCAGCAAGGCCGTCTTGTCGTCGTCGGCCAGCGAAGCGACCGCGCTGAACAAGGCGATCGTCGTCACGGCGGCGGCCGTTGTCGCGATGGCGTGCTTCCATGCATGCTTGAACATTTTGCGCTCCATTCTTGTTGGAGCTGCTGTCTTGGCAGCCCCGAGGGATCGTTGTCCGCCACTTGGCGGATGAGCAGCATTTCAACGTTTCGGGGCTGGGCGCGCCACGGACAATTGCTTTGCGCGGTTGCGGCAGATTCACACAGCGACATCGGCTCGCGCTGGTGCCGTCGGAGCAAGAGTGCACCCGGGCTGCGCGGGGCCGACCAGAGCAGCGCAACGCCGCAGGACGTTTCGCTCACCGGGCCAGACGATTACGGATACACGCGGCGCCTGCCGCGCGCCTTGCTCAGGATGCAGAGGCCGCCCTGGCACCGGCGGGGAAGCCTGCGAGCGTCCGCGTCGTGCTGGCCGACGCGCTGGCGCGCGGCGCGATCTGCACTACGCTGATGTCCCAGCTGGCTAGGAGGACCCGTGTCACCGCGCGCCTTTTCAGGGACGTGGTATCGACGAACAGGAACTTCTTGCCCGGCAACGATGCAAGCTTCGACAGCGAACGGCGAAGGCGGGCATCGAGGGCGCTTTCTGCGAGATGCGATGCCGCCACCATGGCCGACACGATAACCCGCTCGTTCGCGGAACCCTGCAAGTCAGGCTCATCCTGGTCCGCTGGACGCCGTGGGTTCCAGCGCCAGCGTGTCTCCGTGCTGCCGAGATCGTGCTCCAGCAGCCACTCGGCGGCGCGAACGATCAGTTGCGCGCGTTGCAGCTGGACGAGGTGCTCGTACGCCTGCTCTCGCAATGCAGTGAGCTGTGCGACCCCGTCCTGGATCGATTCCACGGGTGGGTGATCGATGCGTCGAACCGCCAGAACGGCGCGCTGCGCATCCTGGAGGATCTTTTCCCTGGCGTCGTCGAGTGTTCCGAGTTCAAGCATGGGCAGGCGTGTCGGCGTCCGTGTTGGCGCGGCCCGCGTTCCATCGCGGAGGACCGATCGCCGATGACGTGCAAGTTAGTGGGGTTTTCGACGAATGCGAAGTCCACGCCCTCGCCTATCTTGGGTGCAATTCGATCAGCCGATCGGACGGGGTCGCAACGACACGTCAAGCGGGACTCGCGCGCTGGACGGGTGCGCATGGGAAATGTTCCCACGCGCGATGGAGTGCGGGGGTGTGTGACTCGCACCCCGAAGCGAAGGGACAGTGCCTGCGCGTCGTTCTAAAGCAGTGGGACCACGCGCTTTTCGCCGCGCTCATAGACGACGTGAGCACGCCCGACTAGCAGCGGGTCGAGGGCGCCGATGTGGTCGATGTCCTTGTTCGTGTACGACAGCTTGTACAGCACGTAGCGCATCGCGTTCAGGCGTGCGCGCTTCTTGCAATCGGACTTGATGACGGTCCACGGCGCTTCGGCGGTATCGGTGTGGAAGAACATCGCCTCCTTGGCCTTCGTGTAGTCGTCCCACTTGTCGAGCGAGGCCATGTCGACCGGTGAAAGCTTCCATTGCTTGAGCGGGTGTGTCTCGCGTTCCTTGAACCGGCGCCGCTGCTCGGCACGGCTGACGGAGAACCAGAACTTGATCAGGTGCACGCCGCTGGCGACCAGGTTGCGCTCGAACACCGGGGCCTGCCGCATGAACTCGTCGTACTCGTGATCCTTGCAGAATGCCATCACGCGTTCAACGCCAGCGCGGTTGTACCAGGAACGATCGAACAGCACGATCTCGCCGGCCGTGGGCAAGTGCTGCACGTAGCGCTGGAAGTACCACTGGCCACGCTCCATCTCGCTCGGCTTTTCCAGCGCCACGACGCGCGCGCCACGCGGATTCAGGTGCTCCATGAAGCGGCGGATCGTGCCGCCCTTGCCCGCCGCGTCGCGTCCCTCGAACAGGATCACGACCTTCTGCCCCGTGTCCTTGACCCAGGCCTGGAGCTTCAGCAGTTCGACCTGCAGCCGGTACTTCTGCTTCTCGTACGTCTTCCGTGACAGCAAGTTCTTGTACGGATAGCCGCCGGAACGCCAGTCGCTCGACAGTTCCTCGTCAGGACCGATGGTGACGCCGGCCGCGGCTGCGCGCTGGGCCAGCAGCGCCTCGCGCAGGACCGCTGCGTCGTCGGGCGAGGCGCCCGCGAGAATCGCTTCCAGAGAGGCGAGCAGCGTGCCGCGATCGCCCTCGGGAATGTGATCCAGCACGTCGCGCACGGCGGCGAGCTTGGCCTCCTGCGCGGCGGCGATCGCTTCGCCGACGGCGTAGTTCTCGATTCCGCGGGGGGTCAGCGACGGCGCGGTATCGCCCTGGGTGGCAGCACGTGGGCGGCCTCGCGCCGTCCGCGTCGAGGCGGCGCGTCCAGTCTTGCGGCCGGCGGCCGGTCGCGTTGTCGTCATGGTCAAGTCCCTTGCGTGTGAAAGGTCAGCCAAGCAGCCTGAGCAGCTTCGGCTCGGTTGCGACGGCCGCCATCAGGCCGCCCATCAGCGCGCCGGTGACGCCGGGGCAACAGGCGTCCTGCCCGGCCAGGAATAGTCCCCCGATGGGCGTGCGCGGCCGCAACGCGTCGCTCAGGAAGCGCATCGGCGAGGTTGCCAGGCCGTACATCGCGCCGTGCTCGGCACCGGTGTACGTAGCGACCGAGATCGGCGTGGACGAAGTGACGTACTTCACCAGCGGGGCCAGGCGCGGGTAGTGGCGGCTGAACTGCGCCAGGAGGTTCTGCTCGATGCGCTCCTTCATCTCGAGGTAGCCGGGATCGCGCGCCTCCCCTCGCTTCATGCTTTCATGCTCCCACGGCGCGAAGGCGTCCGGGTCGACGAAGGCAACGATCTCGCACGTATGCCGCTGACGGCTGCCGGCGTCGTGCTTCGGATCTTTCAGGGACGGGAAGGAGACGAACATCATCGGCGCATCGGGCTCGATCAAGGGATTGCGCCACAGCTGGTCGACATCCCAGCTCTCGTAGATCCAGTCGTTGGCAGGAGTCGCGCCATTGGCGGCGATGTCGCCCTCGAATCCGAGATACAGGCCGACGTAGCCGACCGAGGGTTCGATTTCGAGCACGTCGCGCGCCCAGTCGTAGTTCACCTCCTCGGAGGGCAGCATGCGCAGCGTGCTGCGCACGCCGGCATCGGAAATCACGCACGGCGCGTCTTCGGTCGTTCCGTTGCCCAGCAGGACGCCTTGCACGCGACCGTCGGCGACGCGGATCGCGGCGACCTCGGCGCTCGCGCGCAGCTCGCCACCGGCGGCAATCACGGGCTCCGACAGGGCGGGCGCGAACACGCCGGAACCTCCGACCGGATACCAGGCGCCGTCGAAATAGCTCGACATGATGACGGCGTGCAGCGCAAACGACGCCACGCTCGGCCGCCCGCCATGGTCGCCCCACTGCGCCGCGAGCACCGCCTGCAGCTTCGGATCGCCGACACACTCCTGGATCACTTCCCACAGCGTGCGGCCGACCCACCGTTCGATTTCCTCCTCCTTCCACCACTTCAGTCCGCGCGAGACCAGTTGCGGCATCGAGTGCGCTGCCAGCACGGCTTCGAGTGCCTTGCGCGCGGCCCGCATGCTTTCGAAATAACGGTCGATGCCAGCGGCATCGGCGGGAAAGCGCGACTTGAGTGTCTCGATCAGCCGCGCGGCAGGATGTTCGAACTCCACGGACATGCCCGGGAAGTGCACGCGGTCGTAGACGGTGCCCATCGATGCCATCGGGATGCCGTGTGGCGTGAGCACATCGAAGACCTTCTTGGCCGGGCCCACCTGGCCCTCTGCCTCACCAGCTCCGCCGATGTAGTGCACTCCGACATTGAACCGGTAGCCGTTGCGCTCGAAGGTCTGGGTCAGCCCGCCCAGCTGAGTATGGCGCTCGAGGACCAGCACTCGCTTGCCCTCGTGCGCAAGCGCCGCTGCCGCGGCCAGGCCTCCGATGCCGGAACCGATGACGATGACGTCCCATTGAGACACGATGCACCTCCCTCAAGCGTATCTGAACCCAGCGCACGGGGTCCGGCCTTGACCCCTGTCAGCGCGTGTCGTCCAGCGCGAGCAGGGCGAATGACGCCAGCCAATGTGTCCCGACGTAGTCACCACCGGTCGCGGCCGGCAGCGAGGCCGTCAGGTGGGCATCGATGGCCTGCCCCACCGGCGTCTGCAGCGGCTGCGGAAGATCCGGTTGCAGTTGCCGCCAGCACCAGGCGCGGGTCAGGTTGACGCCGTGCAGATGGACGATGCGCGCGTCCGACGGGTCGCTGACCGGTACGGGCGTCAGCCAGTGGGCCAGCGCCGCTGCGGCCGGCTGGAACTGCTCCCACCAGTCCGCAAAGGAGCAGCCGTCGACGACCCGTCGCATCAGGGCGGCTTCGACGAGGCCGGGAGACAGGAAGTCCTCGCCTGCCGGTTCGTAATCGGCCGGGAACCGGCGGTCGCGGCCGAACCAGAGGTTGGCACGCTGGCCGATGGCCTGGCGCAACGCGAGATGCTGGACCGTGTCGCACCAGTCGAGCGCGAGCAGCAGCGCGAAGGCGCTGTTGCTGTGCACGCCGGCGCGCGTCGGAAAGGCCGCGCGTGGCAGGTAGGCGAGAAACCGGTCGGCGAAGGCATCCGCCAGCGGCCGGAGGGCATCGCGCCAGGGCGACGCTTGCGGTGCGGCGGTTGCGAGTTGCTCGAGCTCCGCCGCGAGCTTGAGCAGCCAGCCCCAGCCATAAGGACGCTCGAACGTCTGCCGGTGGGGTCCGGCCAGTGTCGCCAGCTCGCCGGCGATGGCCGTCGCGGTCAGCCGTGCGCCCAAATGCTCGCGGGAGCGCGAGGCCAGCGGGTGGTCGGGGAACCGGCGCAGCAGCCGCGCCAGCGTCCAGTGCATGTGGACGCAGGAGTGCCAGTCGTAGCTGCCCCAGAAGACCGGATGGAGCCGACGCGGCGGCGCAAGATCCCGCTCATTGGTCAGCAGCTGGTCGAGCTTGTACGGGTATTCGGTGACGACGTTCGTGAGCGCAACGTTCGCGAAAGACTGTGCGTGGCCCGAGGTCAGCATGGCGCAAGCGTAGCGCCATGCCGGGACGGCAGCGGTTTAGTTCGCTTTGCGTACCTCGCCCGTTCCGGCGACACTCTTCTTGACCACCGGGGTGCCACGGTAGATGACGTCGCCGGAACCCGCGATCGAGACGGTCAGCATCTGCTCGGCATTGACCCGCGCGTCGCCGCTGCCGGCAATCCGCACCTTGACTGTCTGGCCGACGAGATTTTCGGCCTTGATGTCACCGCTGCCGGCGATGCTGTAGCCCTGCTCCGCGGCGCGCCCGGCTGCGGTGAAGTCACCACTGCCGGCGATGGACACCCCAAGCACGTCGACGTCCAGCCGGTCGACCTTCACGTCGCTGCTGCCAGCAACGGATACGGCCATCAGCGGGCCGCGCACGGCGTCGGCGTGCACATCGCCCGATCCGCTCAACGACAGCGAGCTGATCGACTTGAACTCCACAATCACCTTCGGGCTGCCGCCACTGCGGAAGCTGGCACCGGGTTGCAGGCGGATCTCGAGCGCCGGCGTCGCATCCGTGGTCACCTGGGTCTCGACCACCGAAAGCAGGTTGTCGTCAAAGCGCACGGTGACCTGCTCGCGCTCGGAAGCCTTGAGCTCGACGTCGATCGGGCCGCTGATGCGGATCGCCGAGAACGAGCCGGGCGTGCGTACGTCATCGACCGCTCGCCCCGAGCCGGCGATTCGGTTGCCGGACGAGCCGACAACCAGGGCGCCGGCGGCGGCCGCGGCGACAGGTTGCGCCACGGCCGGGCCGGCCAGGACGAGGCACAGGGTCAGGAGGAGCGTGCGCATGGGGCCACCTTTGAAGTTACCCCGCATCTTGCCGGTACAAATCCGGCGCCGCTCGGGCGGTGCGATGGACTGCAAAGGCGGTGGACCGGACGGCAATCCGGGCGGACAAGCGGGTTCGCAATGTGCGCGGCTATTTCCCGGCTGGCTTTGGCGGGGGCCGGGTTTCGGGGGCGTCGCGTGCGCTCTGCAGGAGTTCCTGCGCTTCCTTCTGCCCGCGTGCGGCAGCGCGCGAGATCCAGACGACGGCCTCGCGGCGGTTGGGCGACAGCCCGTCGTTCGCGGAGAGCAGGGCGATGCCGAGCTGGAACGCGGCCCCGGGGTTACCGCGTTCGGCGGCGCGTCGCAGCAGGGCCTCGGCCAGCGGCGGGTCCTTCGGCACGCCATCGGTGCCCCGCAGCAGCAGGGTCCCGAGCATCCATTGGGCATCGGCCAGGCCGCGGTCGGCGGCCGGCTCGAGCAACGCCTTGAGCCGGGGACCGGCGTTCGGCGGTGCGGGGTGCGCCCGCTGGAGGATCTGCGCCAGGAAGTAGCGTGCCCACGCCGCATCCGCATCGATGTACGGCTTGAGCAGCGCCTCGGCGTCCCGGACCTCGCCGACGCGCGCCAGCTCCGCCGCCTTCTGCAGGGCCTGTTCGGAGTAGCGCTGGAAGGCGAGGCTCTCGGTGGCCTGCTGTGCATCGCGCGCGATGGTGGCGGTCATGGCGTTCTGCGGGCTGCGCTCGGAGAGCCCGACTTCCACCAGCAGGCGTGGCTCGGTCGGATGGATGCACGACAGGCCGCTGACGTGGAGATAGGGTCGCGTCGCATTCGCCTTGGCCGCAGCCTTGCGCGGTGACTTGTCTTCGGGCTCGCGCGCGGCCAGGGTGTGGCGGGCACAGCGCGTGCCGGCGTGTCGCACGATGGTTTCGTCGTGGCGGGTGACGACCCATCGCTCGCCGATCCGCGCATGGCGGTCCTGGGCCACCGCCAGCAATTCCGTGTCGGAATCGATCGGCTTGTCGAGCAGTTCGCTGACGATCACCAGCACCGCGGTGTTGGGCGGGGCGGCCGACAGGTTGCGCCCCATTGTGCCGCCGCGCGGTGTGCTGTTGGCGACGAACCACTGCTGATCGAGCGGAGTCGTGATGCTGAAGCCGATGAAGGACCACGGTGACCCGGGTGCTGTCTGCGGGATCTGTGCCACGTTGTCGTCCAGACCGGGGGCGGCGCGTTGTGCGAGCGCCGGACTCGAGAGGAAGAGGGCCGCGACCAGGCCCGGCACGACGAAGTTTCGATTCATGTCAGTGACGATCCAAGCGTTGACGCATCATATCGAGCACGCCTTCGGCTCAACGTCCAAAATACGGGGCAAGTGCCCCGGCCCGGAGTGGTCCCGGCCGCGGGCGAGGCGAACATGGCGCCAACGATGGTCCTGAGAGCCTTCACTGTCTGGCTGCTGATCTTTGCCGTCGAGGTGGCGCACGGTGTGCTGCGCACGCTTTATCTCGTTCCGCTTTTCGGGGACCTGCGCTCGCGACAGCTCGGGGTCGCCGTCGGCTCAGGACTGATCCTGCTGGTCACCTGGCTGACGGTGAAGTGGATCGCTGCACGGTCCCCGCGCCAGTGGCGCGGCGTGGGCTTCCTGTGGGTGACGTTGATGATCGGCGCCGAAGTGGCCGTGGGCCGTTGGGCGTTCGGCTATCCGTGGGTCCGCATCGTGGAGGACTTTGACCCGACTCGCGGCGGCTTCCTGGCCCTCGGAATGCTGGTGCTGTATCTCGCGCCCGGCTGGATGGCACGGCTGCGGGGTTTGTGACCGCCGCGGCTCAGGCGGGCCCCTCGCCGGGCGCCGTGGTGACCCCTCTCTCGGCCACCACGGACGCTTCCCTGGGGGGACGGCTGGCCATGAACTCCGCCAGCGCTCGCGCGGTCGGCGTCGACTTTGCGGCCAGATCCTCGGGCGAGCATTGCGCTACCGCGAGCCCGCCGCCGGCGCCGCCTTCCGGGCCGAGGTCGATGATCCAGTCGGCTTCGGCGATGACATCGAGATTGTGTTCAATGACGACCACCGTGTTGCCGCCGTCGACCAGCCGGTGCAGTACGTGGATCAGCTTGCCGACATCGGCCATGTGCAGGCCGACGGTCGGTTCGTCGAGCACGTACAGTGTCTTCGGCGGGAGCTGGCCGCGCCGCGTCACGTCATCGCGCACCTTGGAGAGTTCTGTCACGAGCTTGATGCGCTGCGCCTCGCCGCCCGACAGCGTGGGCGACGGCTGGCCGAGCGTCAGGTAACCGAGGCCGACGTCCTGCAGCAGTGCCAGCGGATGCGCGATCGCGCGCTGCGCCTTGAAGAACTCGGCGGCGTCGTCGATATCCATCTTCAGCACATCGCCGATCGAGTGGCCGCGCCACGTGATCGCCAGCGTTTCCTCGTTGAAGCGCGCGCCGCCGCAGACGTCGCACAACACCTTTACGTCCGGCAAAAAGCTCATCTCGATCGTGCGTACCCCCTGGCCCTCGCAGGCCTCGCAGCGGCCACCGGCGGTATTGAACGAAAACCGGCTCGCGCCGTAACCGCGCGTGCGAGCTTCGAGCGTCTCGGCGAAGAGCTTGCGGATCGCGTCCCAGAAGCCGACGTAGGTGGCCGGGCAGGAGCGCGGTGTCTTGCCGATCGGAGTCTGGTCGACTTCGAGCACGCGGTCGAGCTGCTCCCACCCCTCGATGGCCTCGCAGCCGGTCCATTCGGGGCGCGGCTTGCGCTGGCCGACGACACGCTTCAGGTTCTCCAGCAGCACTTCGCGCGCCAGTGTGGATTTGCCGCTGCCGGATACGCCGGTGACGACCGTCAGGCGCGCCAGCGGGACGCCGGCGTCGACGCGCCGCAGGTTGTGCATGCGGGCGTCGCGCACCGTCAGGCGTGGCGTGGCGCGCGTGACCGGGCGGCGCTCGTGCAGCGGATGTGCCAGCGGCGCCTTCAGGAACGCGCCGGTGGCCGACTCGGGTGCCGCCATCAGGTCGTCGACTGAGCCTTGCGCAACGACGCGCCCGCCGCGCACGCCGGCCGCGGGCCCGATATCGATCAGGTGAGCCGCACGCCGGATCGTGTCCTCGTCGTGCTCGACAACGATCAGCGTGTTGCCCTTGCTTTCGAGTTTCTGCAGCGCGTCGAGCAGGATGCGGTTGTCGCGTGGATGCAGGCCGATCGTCGGCTCGTCGAGCACGTAGGCCACGCCCTGCAGGTTCGAGCCGAGTTGCGCCGCGAGGCGGATGCGCTGTGCTTCGCCGCCGGAGAGCGTCGGCGCGGCGCGGTCGAGTGCGAGATAACCGAGCCCGACTTCCTCGAGGAACGCGAGCCGCGAGCGGATCTCGGCCAGCGCGTCGCGCGCAATCTCGGCTTCACGGCCCGCCAGTGCAAGCTTCCGGAAGAACTCGCCAGCCTCGATCACCGATTGCTGCGCGAGTTCCGCGATCGAGCGTCCGCGGAACTTCACCGCCAGCGCGGTGCGGTTTAGCCGCTGGCCGTGACAAGACTCACACGCAACCGCTTCACCTTCGTACCAGGCGTTCCACCACACTTCCTCGCCGCTCTGCTCGGCGTCGAATCCCGTGAGCTTCAGCCCCGTGCCGAAGCAGCCCTCGCACCAGCCATGCTTGCTGTTGTACGAGAAGAGCCTGGGATCCGGTTCCGGGAAGCTCTGGCCGCACGAAGGACACGCGCGTTTGGTCGAGAAGCTCTTCTGCGTCAGCGCCGGCCCCCAGTTGCCGCGAGCGATCGACTGCTGCAGGGCCCGCAGCGGATGGATCACCGTTGCGACGCCGTGTCCGTGCTCGAGCGCGGTCGCGAGCGCGCCGCGCAGCCGGATCTCGTTCTCTGCCGTGACGACGAAGTCGGCGACCGGCAACTCGATCGTGTGCTCCTTGAAGCGCTCGATGCGCGGGAACCTTGCCGTCGGCAGGAACACGCCGTCGACGCGCAGGTGCGAGTGCCCGCGCGCCGCCGCCCACTTGGCCAGATCGGTGTAGACACCCTTGCGGTTCACGACCATCGGCGCCAGCACGCCGATGTGTTCGCCCTTCGACTCGCGCATGACCTGCGCGACGATCGCGTCGAACGACTGCGGCGTCACCGGCACGGCGCAGTCGGGGCAGTGCTGCACGCCGAGCTTCATGTAGATGAGCCGCAGGAAGTGATAGAGCTCGGTCAGCGTGGCCACCGTCGACTTGCGGCCGCCGCGCGAGGTGCGCTGCTCGATCGCCACTGTCGGTGGGATGCCGTAGATCGCATCGACGTCGGGCCGGCCGGCCGGCTGGACGATCGAGCGCGCATAGGCGTTCAGTGACTCGAGATAACGGCGCTGCCCCTCGTTGAACAGGATGTCGAAGGCCAGCGTGGACTTGCCCGAGCCCGAGACGCCGGTGATGACCGTGAAGGTGTCGCGCGGGATGTCGACGTCGATCGACTTCAGGTTGTGCTCGCGCGCGTTGCGTATCTCGATGACATCGCGTGCTGCGCGGCGCCGCTCGCTCATCAGTGTCTGCAGCGGGCGGCCGGCGTCGTACGCGGGGCGCGGTTCGTTGACGCGTGGCGCGTGGCTGGCGAGCGCGGCGCGATATGCGGCGAGTTCGCGACCGGTGTGCGAGCGGGCGACCGCGATGACCTCGTCCGGTGTGCCGACCGCGACGACTTCGCCGCCGGCGTCGCCGCCCTCGGGTCCGAGGTCGATCAGCCAGTCGGCCGCCGAGATGACGTCGAGGTTGTGCTCGATGACGACCAGCGAGTGGCCCGCCGCCAGCAGCTTGCGGAACGCGCGCATCAGCTTGGCGACGTCGTCGAAGTGCAGCCCGGTGGTCGGCTCGTCGAAGAGGAACAGCGTCCCGCGCGTCGGCGGCTTGCCGCTGGCGGCCTCGGCGAGGAAGCCGGCGAGCTTCAGGCGTTGCGCCTCGCCGCCGGACAGCGTCGGCACCGGCTGGCCGAGCTTCACGTACTCCAGCCCGACGTCGGTGAGCGGCGTCAGCACGCGCGCGACCTCGGCGTCGTCGCGGAAGAAGGCGAGCGCTTCGCTGACCGTCATGTCCAGCACGTCGGCGATGCTGGCGCGCTTGCCTTGGCGATCCACCACGACCTCGAGCGTCTCCGGGCGGAAGCGCTTGCCGTCGCAGTCCGGGCAGCGCAGGTAGACGTCCGACAGGAACTGCATCTCGACGTGCTCGAAGCCGTTACCGCCGCAGGTCGGGCAGCGCCCGTCACCCGAGTTGAACGAGAAGGTGCCGGCGGTGTAGTTGCGCTCCTTCGCCATGCGCGACTTCGCGAAGATCGCGCGGATCGCGTCGAACGCGCCGACGTAGCTCGCCGGGTTGGAGCGCGTCGTCTTGCCGATCTGGGACTGGTCGACGAACGCGACGTCGTCGAGCCAGTCGTCGCCGAGCAGGCGATCGAAGGCGCCCGGGGTCTCGGTGCTCTTTCCTTTCGCCTTCGCGAGTGCGGGGTACAGCACGTCCTGGATCAGCGTCGACTTGCCGCTGCCGGAGACGCCGGTCACGCAGACGAGCCGCTTCAACGGAATCTCGAGGTCGATCGCCTTCAGGTTGTGCTCGCGGGCGCCCTGCAGTACCAGCTTCGGTGCATTCGGCGCGACGGGCAGCGGCCGCGAGGCGTCGACCGACTGGCGGCCGCCGAGGTAGCGCCCGGTCAGCGTCTCGGCACGGCGCAGTTCGTCGGGTGTGCCGTTGAAGACGATGCGGCCGCCGCGCTCGCCCGGCCCCGGCCCCATGTCGAGCACACGGTCGGCCGCCAGCATCACCTGGGGGTCGTGTTCGACGACGACCAGTGAATTGCCGGCATCGCGCAGCCGGTGCATCACCTCGATCACGCGGTGCATGTCGCGCGGATGCAGGCCGATCGACGGCTCGTCGAGCACGAACAGCGTGTTGACCAGCGAGGTGCCGAGCGCGGTCGTCAGGTTGATGCGCTGGACCTCGCCGCCCGACAGGGTACGGCTCTGACGGTCGAGCGTCAGATAGCCCAGGCCGACGTCAACGAGGAATGCCAGCCGGGCGCGCAGTTCGTCGAGCAGCATTTCGGACGCCTCGTCGAGCGGCGCCGGTAACGTCAGCGTGTCAAAGTAGAGCTTCACGCGCTCGAGCGGCAGCAGCATCAGGTCGTGCAGCGACAGGCCGGGCAGGGCATCGAGCTGATCCTGCGACCACGGCGCATGTACCGGCCGAAAACGCCGGTAACGGCCACCGGCAGGCAGCGCGTTCTCGGCCTCCTGTTGAGCCCCGACTCTCCACAACGTCGCATCGGGACGCAGCCGGCTGCCCGCACACACCGGGCACGGTGTGTAAGAGCGGTAGCGCGAGAGCAGCACGCGGATGTGCATCTTGTAGGCCTTGCTCTCGAGCCACTCGAAGAAGCGCTTGACCCCGTACCAGGTGCCGGGCCAGCTCTTCTTCCAGCTCTTCCATCCGGCGCCGCCGCCGATCACCCACTCCCGCTGCGCCGCGTTCAGGTCGCGGAACGGCACGTCGAGCGGGATGCCGTCCTTCGCGGCGCTTTTCTCGAGATCGCGCTGGCTTTCGATGAACGACTTGGTCTGGAACGGCTTGATCGCGCCTTCGCGTAGCGACTTGCGCTCGTCTGGGATCACCAGCCCGTAGTCGACGCCGATCACGCGGCCGAAGCCGCGGCAGGACTCGCAGGCGCCGAGCGGCGAATTGAATGAAAACGTCGACGGATGCGGCGTCTCGTAGTGGATGTCGCAGTCGGCACAGTGCAGGTCGGTCGAGTAGCGCCAGGTCGCCGTGGCCTCCGCTTCGCCCTGCGCATGCACGTCGACGCGCCCGCCGCCGAGCCGCAAGGCACGCTCGAGCGCGTCGGCGACGCGCGAGCGCTCGGTGCCGGCGAAGCGGAAGCGGTCCGAGACGACATCGAGCACCTTGGCGTCGGCCTGCGCGCGCTCGCCATGCAACTTGGTGTAGCCCTGCGCCTCGAGGTGGGCGCGCACCTCAGCCTCGGAGAAGTTCTTTGGCACGCGCACCGGGAAGGTCACCGTCAGCCGCGGGTCGCCGGCCAGCGCGGCGCGTGCCGCCAGGCTGGCGAGGATCGACTCGGCCGAGTCGCGTCGCACCGGCTGAGCACACTGGCGGCAGAAGAGCCGCGCGGTGCGCGCGTAGAGGAGCTTCAGGTGGTCGTTCAGCTCGGTCATCGTGCCGACCGTGCTGCGCGATGTCCGCACCGGGTTGGTCTGGTCGATCGCGATCGCCGGCGGCACGCCTTCGATGCGATCGACGGCGGGCCGGTCCATGCGGTCGAGGAACTGCCGCGCGTAGGGCGAGAAGGTCTCGACGTAGCGGCGCTGGCCCTCGGCGTACAGCGTGTCGAACACCAGCGAACTCTTGCCCGAGCCGGAGACGCCCGTCACGACGACCAGTTCGCCGGTCGGGATGTCGAGGTCGAGGTTGGCGAGGTTGTTCTGGCGCGCGCCGCGAATGCGGATCGCACGCCGCGTGTCAGTCGACACAGGCTTGGAGTCGTCGGCCATCGGAGGATTGAACGCGGGCAGGCGGGCGCCTGTCGAAGGTGATGTTACTCGTGGTGCTCCGCGCGCGATGCGAAGTTCCGGAGCACACGTGCTGGCGCCGATCACACGGGCAAACCGGCGGCCTCCGTGGGCACGGAAGCGGCAGCATGGCGAAAGCAGCGGGCGGCGTTGACATTAGAGTTCGGAATGATACTGAATAAAACTTCAGTATCGCTGACAGGGCAGTCGTGACGACGCGACCTGCGCCGCGTTCGCGGGGAGGGTGACGGCGTCTTCGTCGAGAAGACTTTGACCTGCGTCGATCGCTGCCGGGCCAGCCGGTCCGGTCGTTGATGCGGGTCAGCGCGCAGGGGCGGGGAAAGCGCACGCTGAATGCCGACCTCTGCTGAATGCCCGGCGCGGGTCGCCGGGCACCGCGCGAATATGGAAGACACTCCTCGGCCGCAGCTTCAGGCGGTCTTCACTGCGCGCGGCCTGACCAAGATCTATCGCATGGGCGAGGTCGAAGTGCATGCGCTGCGCGGCGTCGACCTCGACATCTACGCTTCCGAGTTCGTTGTGCTGCTCGGGCCGTCGGGCAGCGGCAAGTCGACGCTTCTGAACATACTCGGCGGTCTCGACACGCCAACGTCCGGATCGGCGCGCTGGCGTGACCATGACCTCGGGCAGGCCAGCGAAGCGGAGCTGACCCGCTACCGGCGCGAGCACGTCGGCTTCGTTTTCCAGTTCTACAACCTGATCCCGAGCCTGACGGCGCGCGAGAACGTCGCGCTGGTGACCGAGCTGGCGCCGCAGCCGATGTCGCCCGAGGAGGCGCTGTCGCTCGTGGGCCTGGGCGACCGTCTCGACCACTTCCCTTCGCAGCTCTCCGGCGGCGAGCAGCAGCGCGTCGCGATCGCACGGGCGATCGCGAAGCGGCCTGACGTCCTGCTCTGCGACGAGCCGACCGGGGCACTGGACTATGCGACCGGCAAGGTGGTGCTGCAGGCGATCGCGCGCATCAATCAGGAGCTCGGCACCACCGCCGCCGTGATCACGCACAACGCCGCCATCGCCGGCATTGCCGACCGCGTGCTGCGCATGGCCGATGGTCGCATCGCCGAGATCAGGGTGAACACCACGAAGCTCTCGCCCGAGGAGATCCAGTGGTGAACATGCTGGACCGCAAGCTAATGCGGGACGTCTGGCACCTGCGGGGACAGGTGGTGACGATCGCGCTGGTCGTTGCGAGTGGCATCGCGGCGTTTAGCGCGTCGCTGTCGACCTACGAGGCGCTCAGGCGCATGCAGGCTGAGTACTACGAGAGTGCGCGCTTCGCGCAGGTGTTCGCGACGGCGCGCCGCGTGCCGACCGGGGTCGCACCCCGCATTCTCGAGCTGCCCGGCGTCGCCGCGGTGGCAGCGACGCTGAGCTACGACGTGCTGCTGGATCTGCCGGGTGTGGTCGAGCCGACGGTCGGCCGCATCATCGCGCTGCCCGAGCACGGTTTGCCGGCGATGAACCGGCTGACACTGATGGCCGGGCGCTGGATCGATGCGCCCGAGTCGAACCAGGTCCTCGTGAACCAGACGTTTGCCGACAAGCGCGGGTTGAAGCCGGGCTCGACGCTGCGCGCCCTGCTCAATGGCAAGCGCGAGCAGCTCGAGGTGGTCGGCATCGTGCTATCGCCCGAGTACATCTTTCCCGCGGCGCACGGAGTCGGCGACGACGCCAGCTTCGGCATCTTCTGGATCGGCCGCAAGCGGCTGGCGGCCGCCTTCAACATGGAAGGCGCCTTCAACCGCGTCGCAGTGCGGCTCGCGCATGGGGCCTCCGAAGGTGCGACGATCGACCGGCTCGACCGGCTGCTTGAACCCTATGGCTCGACGGGAGCCTATGGCAGGGACGAGCAGCCGTCGCACAAGGCCATCACGCAGGAGATTGCCGAGATGCGCGTGTTTGGGCTGGTGTTGCCGAGCGTCTTCCTGGGGGTTGCCGTGTTCCTGCTCAACGTTGTGCTGACGCGGCAGATCGGCACGCAACGTGGGCAGATCGCGGTGTTGAAGGCGCTCGGCTATCCCAACGGCCGCATCGGCTTGCACTACCTCAAGTTCGTGCTGGTGATCGTGTTGCTCGGCATCGTGGCGGGCCTCGCCGCCGGTGCCTGGCTGGGCCGCCTGCTGACCGAGCTCTACGCCGAGTTCTTCCACTTTCCAACGCTGGACTTCGAACTGCCGCTCTGGGTCGTGGCGTACGGCACGCTGGCCTCACTCGTGGCGGCCGTTGCCGGAGCGCTGCGCGCGCTGCAGGAGGTCGTGCGCCTGGCTCCTGCAACGGCCATGCAGCCTCCGTCACCGCCGACGTTCCGTCGGACCGTGGCCGAGCGCTTCGGACTCGGGCGGCTGTATTCGCCGGCAGTGCGCATGGTCCTGCGCGACATGGAACGTCGACCGGGGCGCGCGCTCGCCACGACGCTCGGCATAGCCGGCGCGGTCGCGATCCTCATCTCCGGCACCTGGTGGCGTGACGCCATCGACTACTTGTTCGAAGTCGAGTTCCGCATGCGCGAGCGCCAGGACGTCAGCCTAGTGCTGGCGGAACCGGCGTCGGACAGTGCGGTGTACGAGCTGATGCGTTTGCCCGGCGTGATGCGCGCTGAGATCGACCGCTCGGCTCCGGTCAGGCTTGTGTACGGCCATCGCAGCTACCGGACGACATTGACCGGCCTGCCATCCGGAGCGACGCTGCGCCTCTTGCTGGATGACGATCTGCGCGATGTGCCGCTGCCCGATGAAGGCCTGGTCATCAATCGCACGCTGGCCGATCTGCTGGCCGTGCGACCGGGCGACCGCGTCCGGGTAGAGGTGCTGCAGGGCGCGCGCAAGAGCCTCGATGTGCCCGTGGTCGCGCTGGTGGCCGACCTGATGGGCACGCCGGCCTTCATGCACATCGACGCGCTGAACCGCCTGCTCGGGGAGGGCGATGCCATGTCCGGCGCGCGGCTGCGACTGGACGCGTCCGAGCGCGTGCGCTTTCTGCAGCAGGTGAAGGAAACGCCGCGCGTGGCCTTCGCCGTCGAGATCGGCCCGATCATCCGCAACTTCCGGGAGACCTCGGCGCGCAACATCCTGATCTTCACGACCGTGCTCAGCGTGCTCGCCGCCACGATCGCCTTCGGCGTCGTCTACAACAATGCCCGCATAGCGCTCGCCGAGCGGGCCTGGGAACTGGCCAGCTTGCGGGTGCTCGGCATGACGCGGGCTGAAGTGTCGTGGCTGCTGCTGGGCGAACTGGGACTGCAGCTGCTGGTCGCGGTGCCGATCGGCTGGCTGGCGGGGTATGGCCTGTCGGCGTTCATCGTCGAGCTGATCCACCCCGAGACCTTCCGCATCCCGCTGATCATCGAGCCGCGCACGTATGCCTTTGCCGCACTGGTCGTGCTGGGTGCCGGGGTGGCCAGTGCGCTGATCGTGCGGCGCCGTATCGACCGGCTCGACCTGGTCGCCGTGCTGAAGACACGGGAGTGACGGCGCCACCGGGCTGGAACAAACATCAAGGGCCAACATGAAACGCAAGCACTGGATCCTGACGGCAGTCGCGCTGCTGGCGCTCGCCGGTGTGCTCTTCTGGGCCTTCCGTCCGCAGCCGTTGCGGGTTGAAGTCGCCGAGGTGCGCACCGGTCTGTTCGAGAGCCTCGTCGAGGAAGACGGCAAGACCCGCGTGCGTGAGCGTTACGTCGTGTCGGCGCCGCTGGGTGGGCGGCTTGCGCGCGTGCAGCTGAAGGCGGGCGACAGCGTGCAGGCCGGCACCGTCGTCGCCGTGCTGTGGCCGTCCGCGCCAGCCATGATCGACGCCCGCTCGCATCGGGAACTGAGTGAACGCGCCGGGGCGGCCGCGGCCGCCGTCGAGCAGGCGCGTGCCAACATCGCACGGGACGAGGCGGCGCTCGACAAGGCACAGAACGACCTTGCACGCCATAAGAAGCTGCAGGGCGAGGGATTCCTGTCGCCGTCAGCGCTCGACCAGGCCGAGTTGGCCGTGCGCGTGCAGGCGAAGTCGCTGGAGGCGGGCCGCTTTGCGTACGAAGGCGCGAAGCACGATCTGGCGCAGGCGCGCGCGGCGCTGATGCGTGCCCAGGAAGGTGCCGCGGTCAGACGGCCGGAATCCGCCTGGCCGATTACGTCGCCCGTCAGCGGACGCGTCCTGAGGGTGCTGCAGGAAAGCGAGGCCGCGGTGGCTGTCGGCACGCCGTTGCTCGAAGTGGCCAACGCCGAGGACCTCGAAATCGTCGTCGACGTCCTTTCGACCGATGCCACGCGTATCCACGCCGGCGCGCCGGTGCGGATCGACGCCGGTTCAGGAGTTCTGCTGCCGGGGCGGGTACGTCGCATCGAGCCGGCCGCCTTCACCAAGGTCTCGGCGCTGGGTGTGGAGGAGCAGCGGGTCAATGTGATCGTCGACTTTGACGGCGCGCCCGGCAAGGTCGCCCCGCTCGGCGACGCCTACCGCGTCGACGTGCGCATCGTCACGTTCGAGCGTGGCGACGCGACAGTCGTTCCGGTGGCGGCGCTGTTTCGGCGCGGCAACGACTGGGCCGTGTTTGTGCTCGAGGGCGATCGCGCGTGGCTGCGGACGGTCGGGATCGGCGGCCGCAACGCGGAACTGGCGTGGGTCGATGCAGGCCTGCGGCCCGGCGAGCGCGTCATCGTCTACCCGAGCGACAGCCTGCAGGACGGAGGCCGGGTGCGCGTAGCGCGCGGCGGTTGAGTGCAGCCCGTCGCCGTGCTGCCCGGCGGCGTCAGTCGATGCGAACTGGCGTGGCGGTCGCGGCGAAGCGGACGAAGTCGTCAAACTGACGCGTGATCAACCCGGGCGTCGGACCGCGGCCCTTTTCATCGCGGCGGTCAAACACCATGTCGGTGCCCACCTGCAGCCGTACCCAGCGGGGGTACGCATACATGTAGCCCGTCAGGTGGTCGATCACCATCATGCTGCTGCCGCCCGGCAGCAGCAGCTGCGCGGGCTGCATGTTGACCGCGCGCGAAACGATGACGCCACGCGTCAGCGGCACGCCGTCGCGGCGGCACTCGACCACCAGAGCGGACGAGGAGCGGCGAACCTGCATGTCGAACATCGGCGTCACGCCGACGTAGTCGGCCGACGCATTCCCCGCGCGACAGCTCATGCCGTCGACGACCCGGCCGTCCTGGTCGACGGTCTGGATGCTGACCTTCTGCGTGGAATCGCCCGCCAGCGTCGCGCAGCCCGACAGCGCGCCCAGCGCGAGCGCGGTCAGCAGGGCGAGGCAGGGCGAGCGGAGCATCGGTCGACGACGGGTGGGGAAGAGGTTGATGCGGGCCAGCGTACCGGGCGCCACCCCTCGATACCCTCCGGCGAACGGATTAGCCGGCGCCCGTATTCAGCCCCTTTGGAGGTAGGCGCCGGGCCGATGTGATGCGCGTCAAGGCGCCGGCAGCGGGATCCCCGACGATGCGCGGGGATTCCACTGCCATGAACCTGTTGCGTCTGCTTCCCCCCGCGATTGCCTTGCTGCTCCTGGCCGCCCACTTCTGGCGCGCCCAGTGGTGGCCGCTGGCCATCGCGTGCGTGGTGCTGGTCGGCGTGCTTGCCCTGCGCCGGCCGTGGGCGGCCCGGCTGGTGCAAACGGCGCTGATGCTCGGGTCCATCGAGTGGCTGCGCACGCTGGCGGCGCTGGTCGCGGCGCGGATGGCCATGGGCCAGCCGTACGCCCGGATGACCCTGATCCTCGGCGTGGTTGCCGTGGCCACCTTCGCCGCCGCACTGGTGTTCCGCGCCCGCGCACTCCGCGAGCGCTACAACCTGGGCCGATAAGACGCGCGCCTAGCGGGCCAGATACTTCTCGACCAGCCGGATCCAGAACGTGGCGCCGAGCGGAATCAGCTCGTCGTTGAAGTCGTAGCTCG
>Ga0209254_10001683_pt1 | contig 19970 bp, 21 predicted proteins | sample FrelakmetDIP11DI_FD_187148 | JGI IMG/M metagenome (GOLD analysis project Ga0209254, IMG submission 187148) | Freshwater lake sediment microbial communities from the University of Notre Dame, USA, for methane emissions studies - DIP11 DI (SPAdes)... | ecosystem: Environmental > Aquatic >...
AAAAACCTGAAAGTGGTTTTAAATGACCACCTGGTATTGGACGATTTAAGCTTTAATCTTAATAAGGGTGATTCTTTAGCTATAATAGGCCCGAACGGCGCCGGAAAAAGCGTTCTTTTAAGAACTCTTTTGGGCTTTCTTCCTTTTGAAGGGGAAGTTAATTGGCAAAAGGGTATAAAGCTGGGTTATGTTCCGCAAAGGCTGTCCGTCGATAAAGATATGCCCCTGACGACTTATGAGTTTTTCTGCCTGAAAGATAAACGACGGGAAAAGGTCTTAACTTCCCTTTCCAATGTCGGATTTGATTTCGAGAAAGACGCCCATCATTTTAATAAACATATTCTAAATAACCGCCTTGGCGCCCTCTCGGGGGGAGAGCTTCAGCGGGTTTTGATCGCCTGGGCCCTAATCGACTCGCCGGGTGTTCTTCTTTTCGATGAGCCCACCTCGGGCGTCGATATTTCAAGCGAAGAAACCATTTACCACCTTCTTCACACCCTTCAGGAAAAACATAAATTAACGATGATTTTAATATCACACGAGCTTCAGGTCGTTTATAAATACGCCTCAGCCGTAATGTGTTTAAACAAAGAGAAAGTTTGCTTTGGTCCGCCCTTGGAAGTTTTGGATAAACAAACCCTTGAGAAACTGTACGGAAAGGACGTCGGTTTTTATAAACACAGCCATGCCTAAAAAATGACGACAGCTTTCTTATTTTTAATTATCGTTGGCGTTTTTGTTGCCATAGCCGCCTCTTACTTGGGTTCGTTTATGGTTTTAAAGCGGATGTCTCTGGTCGGTGATGCGCTTTCCCACGTCGCTCTCCCCGGTATGGCGATAGCTATTTCGCTTAACATTAGTCCCATTTTGGGAGCCTTGGTTTTTTTGCTGATGGCGGCGGTTATTATTTGGTATATCGGAGAAACTTCGGAAGTTTATCCCGAAGCCTTGGTCGGCATTCTTTTTACGGCAAGTTTGGCTTTGGGGATTTTATTAACCAAAGAACCTGATTTACTGGAAGCCCTTTTTGGCAATATTGAGGCAATAAGTTTTGTTGAAGGAATGGCCGCCATTGTTCTCTCGTTGGTTGCCGTTATTATTACCTATCTGATTTCGAAAGGACTGACGATAGCCGTAATTTCCGAGGAAATGGCGAAAAGTGCCGGTTTTAAAATCAAGTGGATTAACCTTATCTATCTGCTTTTAGTGTCTTTAATCGTGGCTTTGGGCGTTAAATTTGTCGGAACACTTCTGACCGGAGCCTTGGTGATTGTACCGCCCGCTTCGGCAAAAAATATCTCCGCCGGTCAAAAAGGCTATGTCATCCTTTCGGCCCTCTTTGCCTTAATTTCCAGCGTAACAGGAATTGCTATTGCCAAGCTGTTGGTTATCGAAACCGGACCGGCCGTTGTTTTGGTGAGTGTATTCATTTTTCTTCTGACCTATCTTTATAGCCGCTTCCGTCGGCCCTAATATATAGTTTCCCCTGTAGAAAAAGAAATCGGCCGGAAAGGGAGAGGGATAAAGAGGTTACTACGCAAGAATGCGTACTCTTTGTCCGTCCTTATCCGGCCGAAGGTTTGTCGAGACAGCCGAGGCTAGATGTATGCCCGATGGGCCACCTAAGGCGGCTTATGCGCTTTTAACAGGCCATGCGGTCCAGAGGAGGTATTCCCTCGGTTATTCTGGAACGCGGCCACGCGCTTTTGGGCAAAAGCCTGGGCTGTCCGGGCAAAAGACTTCCAGCGGCCCTACCGTTTGCAGGACTTGTAGTCGGGCATTCCCAACTAGCTGGTTTGTCTTTTGCCAAAGCTATACCACCTGGCCCGATCAGGAGCCGGATGATACCGAAAAAATATAAAATATGATAAGTGCGAGCTTAAGGAAAGCCGATTTGCTTGGTGACTCTCCCTAAGCCTCCTTCCGATCTTTTTCAGACGCATTCATTTTGTCTAAGGGTGAGAGGACTGGATCCTCATCTTGTGCCTCCTGGCACAGGCCCGTTTAGACGGATTACACCCAGATCGGCGAGTGTGGTAATTATAGGGTTAGTCAAAATAAAAGTCAAGATTTTCTGTTACAATTTTCTGGTATGCGCTTGGTAGTCCAACGAGTCAAAAAAGCCCAAGTCAGGGTCGTGGGCAGACAAGAAGTTGCGGGTAAAATCTCACAAGGTTTTTTTGTTTTGGTTGGAATTAAAAAAGGCGATCTTGAAAAAGATGCAGATATTCTGGCGGCCAAACTGGCCAAACTGCGGGTTATGGCCGATAAAGCCGGGAAAATGAATCTGTCGCTCAAAGAAGCCGGGGGTTGGGTCTTGGTCGTTTCCCAATTTACTCTTTACGCCGATACCAAGGGCGGCAATCGGCCGTCGTTTATTCAGGCGGCACTCCCCATGGAGGCGGAAGAAATTTACGGGCATTTTGTCGCTAAACTCAGGGAAAAAGAATTAAAAGTCGAAACAGGCAGCTTTGGCGATTATATGGAGATTGAGGCAGTCCTCGACGGTCCGGTAACCATCATTCTGGAATCTTAACTAATTTTCAATAACAAAAGGGAACCAGAGTTACCTGGCTTCCTTTTGCCATGTTTTCAAGTCGTCGGCCCAAGAAAATCCTGGGCGAAAAAATTAACCTCCGATCTTGAACATTGTCGTTCCGCAAGTTTCACAAACGGCCTTGGTTGCTTTCTTGCCGTTTTTCATGGTGACAGATTGGGCATTTTTCCCTTCTCTCTTTTGGCGACACTTTACACAGTACATCATTAATAGTCACCTCCCTTCCTAGGACAGGAACAGATTATTTGTTCCAGGCTAAGTATATCATCAGTTCCAGGCATAAAACGAGGCTGGACATTATTAGGCTTCTTAAGATGCTGCGCTTGATTGAGGCTAAATCATAAACTTGTGCCATAATCCTGGCTTTTTTTACAGACGTTAAAGGTTGAAATTCGCCATCGGGCGCTGTTTGAATTTGGCTATTGACACTAGGCACGACTGAGGCTTTTTTGGCTTCTTTCTCCCAAGTATAAAGAAAGTGATGTTTGGCTTCTTCTTTCTCACTTCTCGTTCTTCTTTTAGCCATATATAATAATAGTAGAGCAAACATAGCTTCTTGACACAATATTTTCAAGATGCAAAAATGTTTGAGTTCGTAAGTTACTCAAACTTGCCCGAGTTGACAAAGTGGAATTGCAAATAATCATATCGGTCTTGGTTGGGCTCTGGCTTTTGGGTTTATCGGCCGGCCTTTTTTGGATTTATAGAGTCATAAATCGCCTGACCAAGGATGTTCGCGGGGAAAGTTTGATTAAGGTTTTGGAAAAAATTCTTGCCCAAGCAGCCGAGAACACGGTAGAGATATCGGGACTTAAAAAAGAGATCTTAAAAATTAGGGAGTTAGACAGGTATCACGTTCAAAAAATCGGAATGGTTCGTTTTAATCCCTTTAGGGAAACGGGAGGCGACCACAGTTTTTCGATAGCATTCTTGGACGAGACGGATACGGGCGTAATTTTTACCGGTATTCATGCCAGGGAAAGAACAAGAATTTACACTAAGGCCATAAAAAACGGCAAGGGTGAGTTTGAGCTTTCCGACGAGGAGAAAAAGGCTTTAATAAAAGCCCAAAGAAAATAGAAAAATGAAAGAAACAATATCCAAATTACAAAAATTCATCCTTTCAAAAACATTTGTGGTTATAGCCAGTTTTTTGGGTCTGTACCTGCTTTCCTGCGGCGTATCTTTGGCCATTTTTTCATATCTCGGTGGAAGTCCGGATTATGACGTAGCAGGCGGCAACGGCCTTTCTTCCTCCCGTTCAAAAATCAAGGATCTTCCTAAAACCGAAGCCTGTCCAATAAACGGCGGCTTATTTTCCAAGGTAGAAAAGGGAATTTGGGAAGAAAGAAGGCCGATCGCGGCCATGATCGAAAATCATGCCGACTCCCGGCCGGCCTCGGGGATTTCGAAGGCGGATGTCGTTTATGAAGCGGTAGCCGAAGGCGGAATAACCCGATTTTTGGCCATCTTTTACTGCGGGGCGGCTGCCGAGGAAGTGAAAATTGCTCCGGTCAGAAGCGCCCGGATATATTTTATTAATTGGGCGCAGGAGTACGGCGATTATCCTATTTTTATGCACGTCGGCGGAGCCAATGACTATGGAGGTTACGGGGAAACGGCAAGAGACGCAAGAGCATTGGAATACTTGGAAACAATCGGTTGGCGGGTCCCGAAAGGAAACGATTTTGATACGACTTATGATACGGGTTTCCCCATTCTTTGGCGCAATTACGAACGGTTGGGGCATGAAGTCGCCACGGAACACACGATGATGGCTTCATTGGACGAGGCATATAAACAGGCGGAAAAAAGAGGTTTTGGCGCAAAAGACGAAGACGGGAAATCGTGGGACAAAAGTTTTACGGCCTGGCGATTTGCCGATGACAAAAAAGCCGATAGCCCCCAAGCTTCCGAAATCGCATTTGAGTTTTGGAGCAACAAACCCGACTATAACGTAATCTGGACTTATGATTCCGGTCAAAATAGCTATTTACGCCAAAACAATGGTCAGAAATTTGTCGATTTGGATACCAATAGCCAACTGGCGGCGAAGAATGTCGTTATTCAGTTTGTTAAAGAGACCGGGCCTGTTGACAAAAACTTGCATATGCTTTATACCACAATCGGCAGCGGCAAGGCTTTAGTTTTCCAAAACGGGAAAGCGATTGAAGGTACCTGGAAAAAGGAAATTAAAGGCGCGCGGACCAAGTTTTTCGATAGCGAGGCTAAAGAAATCTCATTTGTTCGGGGTGTAATTTGGATAGAAGCAATACCGGCGGGAAATGAGGTTAAATACTAACCCGACAGTTAACTGCCCCCTAAAATAAATGGCAGACCTTTCAGACATTATTACTTCGAAAGTACGCATAAAAGTACTGGAACTATTTCTTTCCAACCTGAAGGAAATGTATCACGTAAGAGGTATCGTGCGTGAGATTAAGGAAGAAATTAATGCGGTCAGACGGGAGCTGGAAAGGCTCGAGCAAGCCGGTTTTTTGAAAAAAGAAGCCAGAGGCAACAGGCTCTACTATTGGGTAAGAAACGACTACCCCTTATATGGTGATTTGATATCAATGTCGGCTAAATCTTCGGGTTTGGGTGCCGAGATTATCGACAATAAAAATAAAATCGGCAAAATCAGTTTTGTTATGTTTTCGGGTCGGTTTGCCAGGCGGAAAGACCGGAAAGCCGACGATGACGTCGATATTTTGGTCGTCGGGGAAGTTGTTTTGCCCGAACTGGCTGCCTTAATTCGTACCGAAGAAGGAAAGCGGGGAAAAGAGATTAACTATACGGTTATGAGTCGGGAAGAATATGAATTCAGAAAGAAAAGGCGCGATCCCTTCCTCCTCGGAATTCTTTCCGGAAGCAGAACAATGATTATTGGCGACGAGGAAGATCTTATCGGTTAAGAAAATATCCGCATGACCCCCATTAAAAAATTGCTACTGATATTTATTTTTACGCTTGTTGCGCTTTATATTAGCCTTCCGTCAAAATTTATCCTTTTCGGAAAAGAAATCAGCCGCCCCGGTCTTAATTTAAAAATAAAACAGGTTGAGATAAAAAAGAACTTCGATTTGGTCTTTGGTTTGGATTTGGCGGGCGGCAGCCATTTGGTTTTTGAAGCCGATATGTCGAAAATTTCAGACGATAAAAAAAAGACGGCTTTAACCTCGGTCCGGGATGTAATTGAAAAAAGAGTCAATCTTTTCGGCGTATCCGAGCCCAATGTTCAGGTTTCCTCTTTTGAAGGTAAAGACAGGGTTATTGTTGAACTACCCGGCATTAAAGATACCAAAGAGGCCTCGGCCCTTATCGGTACAACGGCTCAATTGATCTTTGCCCAAGTTGAGGGTGAGGGAGAAGAAGCAAAACTAATTCCGACCGGCCTAACCGGCGCCGATTTAAAAAGTGCCGATGTCCAATTTGATCAAACAACCGGCAAGCCGGTCGTTGCTTTAGAATTTACAAAAGAAGGTACCGTTAAATTTGCCGATTTGACGCAAAAAAATATCGGTAAACCCCTGCCGATACTTTTGGATAATCAGGTCATTTCCTATCCGAATGTAAATGAAGCAATAACGGGCGGCAAAGCCCAAATAACGGGTGATTTTACAACCGACGAAGCGAAGAAACTGGCCATTGAACTCAATGCAGGGGCTTTGCCGGTGCCGATATCCTTGGTTGAGGAAAGAACGGTTGGGGCAACCTTGGGCGGTGAGTCGGTCTCAAGAAGCGTGATTGCCGGCGTTATCGGACTTGGGATGGTTTTATTGTTTATGGTTTTATCTTACGGCAGATTGGGCTTGGTAGCCGATATGGGCCTTATTATCTTCGGAATTCTGACATTGGCTCTGTATAAATTGATACCGGTTGTTTTAACCCTACCCGGAATCGCCGGTTTTTTACTGTCGGTCGGCATGGCCGTTGACAGTAATATCTTAATTTTTGAAAGGTTTAAAGAAGAAAAAGTCAGGCGGGGTTTTTCCGATGCCCTGGAGGTTTCTTTCGGACGGGCGTGGGATTCAATCCGCGATGCGAATATTGCGACATTAGTGACTGCTTTTATTCTGGCCAATCCTTTTGATTGGTCTTTTTTACACACTTCCGGTCCGGTCAGAGGTTTTGCCATAACGCTGGCCCTGGGAATCGGTATCAGTCTTTTTACGGGTCTTGTTGTTTCCAGAAACTTACTCAGGGTGTTTATTAGGGAGAAAAAGGAGATGAAAAAATGAATTGGATGAAATATCGACCGCTTTATTTATTGCTGTCAATGGTTATGATCGGGGCTGGCTTGTTTAGTCTTTTTAGATGGGGCTTAAATCTCGGCGTTGATTTTAAAGGCGGGGCGATGGCCGAGTATAAGACCCAGAATGTCATATCAACCGAGGAGGCAACCAGAAAAATCGAAGAAAAAGGAATTGTCGTCTCATCAGCGCAGGCGATTGGGGCAGATGCCTATCTTTTCCGATTGGGAAATATAAATAACGACCAAAGGGGAATTATTAACACTGTTTTAAGCGATCTCGGCGGGACGAGTGAAGAGTTAAGATTCGAAAACGTCGGACCTTCGATCGGGCCGGAACTTATTAAAAAGACGGTCTATGCCCTGATAATTGCCGCCAGTTTGATTCTTTTGTGGGTAACTATCCAATTTAAGAGTTTCAAGTTCGGGACATCGGCCATACTCGCCATGCTTCATGATTCTTTGGTTCTTTTGGGCGCCTTCAGTTTGTTGGGACATGCCTTCGGAGCCGAGATCGACTTCCTTTTTGTAACGGCCATGCTGACAATTTTGTCTTTTTCCGTTCACGATACGATTGTTGTTTACGACCGGGTTCGGGAATCACAAAAGAAGCTGGGCGGAAGTTTATATGATTTGGCCAATCGGGCAATTACCGAAACAATGGTCCGTTCGCTTAATAATTCATTCACGATAATCTTTATGCTGGTTGCCCTGGTTCTTCTCGGGGGAACGACCGTTAAGTGGTTTGCCATAGCCCTTCTAATCGGGACCGTCTCGGGAACCTATTCATCGCCTTTTGTCGCCGTTCCTATCTTGGTTACCTGGGACGAGCTTCTTAAAAAGCTCAAACGGCATTAATGTATGATAGATCTTCCTCAAGTAGTCTGATGGGTTAAAATATATCAAACTTCTTTGAGGGCTTTAAGAAGAACTGCTTTTTCGTTGGGGAGTTTTTTGGCTACGACTTTTTCAAAAAGTGTATTTAAAATTTCGCCGACCTTAGGGCCTGGTTTAAGGTCTAGCTCCCGCATGACGTCATGGCCGTCGATTTTAAGGTCGCGGATGGAAAACGGTTCTTTTTGGACCTCAATCAGGCGCTTCTTAAATTCCTCAAGCCGCCAGCTCGTTTCGGTCGCTCCGCCCCCCAACCTATCGCCGACCCTCAAATCCAACATGTCGGCTACATTGGCCAGGCCGACGTTTCTGATAAAGCGCCTGATGGCCGAGTCGGTCTGGTCTTCGCCGACGCTGAACTGGTGCCAGCGGACAAGTTTGACAAATTTTTCTTTCTCCGAGTTGGAAAATCTTAAGCGTTCGGCCATCCGCCCGGCAATCATTGCCGAGACGACTTCGTGGTTGTAAAAAGTAATTAAGGGACCCTCTTTTTTATAAGTTTGGGCCTTGCCGACGTCGTGGATAAAAGTAGCGAAGCGAACCAAGGGATCGGTCGATTTGCAGTTTTTTAAAGACATTAAAGAGTGGGTGCCGACATCATAAAGATGGTGCCTGCCCGGCGACTTTTGTTCGATGCCGAAAGTTTTTTCCATTTCGGGTAGGACTTCGTTCAAAAGCAGGGTTTCGCGAAAAATAAGTATACCGTGGTAAGGATCGGGTGCGGCCAACATTTTAAAGAGCTCCTCTTTTACTCTTTCTTTGGCAATTTTATTAATAAGTGGGGCATTCGTTTTGATGGCCTCAAGAGTTTTTTCTTCAATCCGAAAACCCAACTCAGCCGCAATTCGTATTGCCCGCATCATTCTTAAGGCATCCTCGCTGAAGCGCTCATTTGCATTGCCCACCGCACGGATCAGTTTTGCCGCAAGGTCCTTCTGTCCTTCGTATGGATCGATTATTTCTACTTTTTTGCCTGCCTGCCCCTTCTCCTTACTTATTGCCATTGCGTTTATCGTAAAGTCGCGCCGGGCCAGATCTTCTTCTAAGCTTTTTCCCCATTCGACTTTGTCGGGACGCCTTAAGTCGGAGTAGCCGGATTCTTTTCGAAAAGTGGTAATTTCATAAGGGTTGGCTGAAGAGGGGTGGGAAAGGCCGACCGTACCGAAAGAATTGTCGTAAAATCCTTCGGGGAAAATTTTGAGAATTTCTTCGGGGTTGGCATTGGTCGTAAAATCCCAGTCATCGACCATCCGCCCGCATAAGACGTCACGGACAGCTCCGCCGACGATATAAATCTCGTAGCCGGCCTTTTCAAATTTCCCAACTATTTCCAAAACGTACTCTGGCAATTCCACATCCATTTCGTTACCATTATACTTCAATAAATGCGCATGGGTAATAAAGAGCGGCGTTGGGAGATTATTGAGGCTGTCAAAAAAAAGGCGGAAAAACTTACCACAGCCGAAATTATTGACGTTCTTTTAGCCGGTCGGGGCATCACTACTCCTTCCCAAAAAGAAGCCTTTTTTCATCCCCCAAATCCCAACGAATTAAACCTTAAAGAGTTGGGCTTAAGCGAAAAAGAGGTCGAAAAAGCTATCAAAAGAATTAAAAAGGCGATTGCCGGCAAGGAAACAATCATAATTTACGGTGATTACGATGCCGACGGTATTTGCGGAACAGGAATTCTGTTTGAAACTCTATATCAAAAAACCGATAAAGTCCTTCCTCATTTGCCGAACAGGTTTAACGAGGGTTACGGCTTAAATTCCCAAAGCGTACGAAATCTGAAAACCAAATTCCGGGATTTAGGCCTGATTATTACCGTTGATAACGGGATAACTGCCCTTGAGGCGGTTGATGCGGCAAGTGAATTGGGAATCGATGTAATAATAACCGACCACCATCTTCGGGGGGAGGTAAGCCCTAAAGCTTGTGCTTGTGTTCATACCGAAACCATTGGTGGAGCCGGAATAGCCTGGATATTGGCGAAAGAGTTAAGAAAGAGCTTAAAAATAAAAGAAGGCAACCTGAAGCACGGAGACGGTTTGGACTTGGCAGCCTTGGGGACAATTGCTGATGTCCTTCCTTTAGTAGGACCGAACCGTTCACTTGCTTGGCACGGTACCAACGCTTTACAAAATACAAAAAGACCCGGTCTTTTGGCTCTTTATCAGGAAGCCGGAATAAAAAATCCCATCGGGTCTTACGAAGTCGGATACATTATTGCTCCCAGAATAAATGCTGCCGGTCGTCTGGAAGACCCCATTAAAGCCCTTCAGCTTTTATGCACGGCCAGTTTTAAACGGGCAAGCAGTTTGGCAGGAGAGCTCGGATTAACCAATAGAAAACGACAGGAAACTCAGGAACAAATTGTTGTTAGTGTCAAAGAAATGGCCGCCCAAGTTTCGGATAAAAAAGTCTTTGTTTTTGCCAAGGAGTCATATCACGAGGGCGTTATCGGCCTTGCGGCAGCCAAATTGGTTGAAGAGTATTACCGCCCCGCCATTGTGATTGCCAAGAAAGGGAAGGATTCGAAGGCTTCAGCCCGCTCTATTCCGGGTTTTAACCTTATCCAAACTCTTAAACAACTTGAGGATGAATTCAATCTTAAGCTTGGCGGACACGAAATGGCAGCCGGTTTTTCCATTGCCACCGACCGGATCGATTTATTTTCTACCCGCTTTGAAGAGGTAGCAGGTCCTTTAATAACTGATGCAATGCTTGAGAGAAGTTTAAAAATTGATTTAATCGTCGAATTTTCAAACCTGACCTTGGATCTGGCCCGTCAACTACGAACATTCCGGCCGTTTGGGACGGGGAATCCAACCCCGACTTTTGCCACCAATGATGTTTCTGTTATTTCGGCAAATAGTGTCGGGCGGGATGGTAATCATCTTAAATTAAAATTAGAAAAAGACGGCATAGAAATTCAAGCCATCGGATTTGGGCTGGGACAATTGACCTCCAACCTAAAAAGTAAGCGGAAAATTAATATTGCCTATGATTTGAGAATTTCAGAATGGAGCGGACAGGAAGAGTTAGAACTTACAATTAGAGATGTTAAAATGGCGCTCTGAATGTCAAAACTTACCTTAAGTGAAAAATTCACAACGCTTCTTGCCAAGATTCAGGAAACACAGACCGAAGCAGATCAGGCCTTAATTAAAAAAGCTTGGGCCTTTTGCAAACTGGCTCATACGGGGCAAAAAAGAATGACCGGCGAGGCCTATGCCAATCATCCTTTAGAAGTCGCCTTAAGGCTGGCCGACTGGAAACTCGATAATACGACGATTATTGCGGCTCTTCTTCACGATACCATCGAAGACGGTGGAGCAACCCGCCAAGATATTATTAAGGGTTTTGGGCGGGACGTTTACTTTTTGGTTAACGGGGTAACCAAAATTACCAATTTGAGGCTAAAAGGCAGCCGGGAAGCGGAATTTACGGAAAACCTCAGGAAAATGCTTCTTGTCATGGCCAGGGATTTGCGCGTCGTTCTTCTTAAATTGGCCGATAGACTGCACAATATGCAGACTCTCTATGCTCTTTCTCACGAAAAAAGATTAGCCAATTCACGCGAAACTTTGGAAATTTATGCGCCTTTAGCGGAAAGATTGGGTATGGGACGGATTAAAGGGGAACTTGAAGATTTGGCCTTTCCATACGTTTATCCGGAAGAATATAAAAAAGTATTTGAAGAAGCGAAACCTTATTTTAAGGAAGCCGAAGATGACATAGGGAAGATGAAAAAGCGGATTCTAAAAGAGCTGGCCAAAGATCACATTAAAGCCCAAATCCACGGCCGGAAAAAACATCTTTACTCGCTTTGGCGAAAACTCCAAAGGCCCGAGATTGACGGCGATTATGACAAGATTAAAGATATTGTCGCATTGCGTATTTTGGTTGATTCAATTGCCCAATGCTACGGAGTCTTGGGTAATGTTCACGGTCTTTATAAACCGGTTCCCAGAATCGGTATATCGGACTTTATTGCTCAACCCAAACCCAACGGCTACCGTTCCGTCCATACCAAAGTTTTCGGGCCAAACGGGCGGATTGTCGAGGTTCAGATAAGAACGTATCAAATGCACGAGGAGGCGGAATTCGGGGTCGCCGCCCACTGGGCCTATTCGGAACAGAAGGAAATTTTAACGGACGATGTCAGGGAAAAAATGGGAAGTTTTGTTTCCAAAGAACAACTGCCCTGGATGAAGCAGTTGGTCGCTTGGCAGAAGGAGCTGGTTAATTCCGAAGAATTCCTGCAGGCCGTTAAGTTCGATGCCCTAAGACACCGGAATTTTGTTTTTTCACCCCTCGGGGACGTTTACGATTTGCCGACCGGAGCCACCCCGGTTGATTTTGCCTATGCGGTTCATACGGAACTGGGAAAAGTAATTGCCGGTGCTAAAGTTGACGGCCGGATGGTGACTTTGGATTATAAATTATCAAGCGGTCAGGTCGTGGAAATTATTAAAGCCAAAAATCCAAAAGGTCCGAATCCTGACTGGTTGGAATTTGTGGCAACCCAGCTGGCCAGACGGGAAATAAATAAGTATTTGAGAAGAAAAGGATAAGAGGTTAAAATTAAACTCAATGGAAAGAACACTAAGCTTGGAAACGCTGGAAAAGGTAGGCCAAAAAGTAAAACTTCAGGGTTGGGTAGCCAGTGTTCGGGATCACGGCCAAATTTCCTTTCTTGATTTAAGGGACAGAAAAGGGATTATCCAGTGCGTGGGTCAAAATCTGCCCAAAGTATCGACCGAGTCGGTTATCGAAATTGAAGGGACGGTTGTGGAAAGACCGGCCAATTTGGTTAACAAAAATATTGCGACCGGTACAGTTGAAATACAGGTTGGCAAATTAGAAGTTCTGTCGCCGGCCGACGAGTTGCCTTTTCAAATCGACAACGACGGTTATGATCTGGGTGAAGAGGTAAAACTCAAATACCGCTATTTGGACTTAAGAAGAGCCAGGCTTCAACGTAACTTGCGGACAAGGTCTTCTTACGTTCAATACGTACGGGAATACCTTTTTAGCAAGGATTTCGTGGAAATTGAAACCCCTCTTTTGACGAAATCAACACCCGAAGGTTCGCGCGATTTTATCGTGCCCTCACGCCTCAACCCGGGTAAGTTTTTTGCCCTTCCCCAATCTCCACAACAGTATAAGCAGCTCTTGATGAGTGCCGGATTTGAGCGCTATTTCCAAGTTGCCCGCTGCCTTCGGGATGAAGATCCGAGGGCAGACCGGGGCTTTGAACATACGCAGATTGATTTGGAAATGAGTTTTGTCAGCCGGGAAGAGGTAATGCGGGTGGTTGAAGAAATGACGATTTTCGCCTTGGAGAAAATAGGTGCCAAAATAGTCAAAAAACCTTTCCCGGTTTTGACTTACAAAGAAGTCATGGCAAAGTATGGCTCGGATAAATTTGATTTAAGAAGCGACGAGGATAAAAAGGAAAAAAGATTGGCTTTTGCCTGGATTATCGATTTCCCCTTCTTTGAAAAGGATGCCGAAGATAAATGGACCTTTACCCATAATCCCTTTTCCCAACCGATTCCCGAACATGAAAATTGGCTCCTTGCGAAGGAAAAAATCGGGGAAATTTTAACCTCCCAATACGATCTGGTCTGCAACGGCCTTGAAGTTGCCGGCGGTTCGATCCGTTCAAATAAAGCCGAAGTCTTAAAAAGCGTTTTTGAAATTTTGGGCTATCAGGAAGAAGAGATAGACAATAAATTCGGCCATATGCTGACGGCTTTTAAACTGGGGACTCCTCCGCACGGCGGCTGCGCCCAGGGTTTTGAAAGACTTCTTATGGCTTTCTTCGGGGAGGAATTTTTGCGGGAAATGCAGGCTTTTCCCCAGACCGGACGCGGCCGGACTTCGGTCATGGACGCCCCAAGCGGGGTGGACGCGAAGCTATTAAAGGAACTTGGCATAAAGGTTTTATAAAATGAAGCTATCTTCAAGAGAACTGATTTATTTGTTAATTGTCTCTTTTTTTTTAATCGCCAGCTGTAGTTTGGCGCTTTCGAAGAAAAATCCGGAAATAATCATCGAAACATCGGTTGTAAATACAAAAACCCTTTCACCCCTTCCGGTTTTATCCGAATTGGCCTCTTTCCCGGTTGTCTCTGCCCAAGCTGTTCTGGCGGTTGATTTGACTTCCGGTGTTACTTTGTATGAAAAAAACCCGGATACGCCGTACCTTCCCGCTTCGACGACAAAAATAATTACGGCTTTGGTCGCTCTGGATACCTTCCGGGATGAGGAGGTACTTAGCGTTGGAAATATTAAAGTAGAAGGTCAAAAAATGGGACTTGTAACGGATGAGCAAATTACTTTTGCCAATCTTTTGGACGGCCTTTTAATATTTTCGGCCAACGATGCCGCCGAAGTTCTGGCCTATAATTACCCGGGCGGCCGGTACGCCTTTATTACGGCCATGAATCAAAAAGCTGCCCAGTTTAATTTGGAGAGGTCTTATTTTGTCAACCCGACCGGTTTGGATAAAGAGGGACAGCTGGCAACAGCCAGGGATTTAATCAGGATCGGCGAAATCGCCATGCAGAATCCCGAGTTTGCCCAAATAGTCGGAACAAAAGAAAAAATCGTCAGAAGCGTTGACGGCAAAATTGCCCATCGTTTGACAAATATCAATAAATTGATCGGCGAAGTGCCCGGAGTTTTGGGCGTCAAAACCGGCTGGACCGAGAATGCGCGGGAAAACCTGGTGACTTTGGTTGAAAGAGATTCAAAAAGAGTCATGATCACCCTGATGGGAAGTCAGGACAGGTTTGGCGAAACGAAGGAATTAATCGATTGGATTTTTGCCAATTATTCCTGGCAGGAAGTTTCTTATCCGGCTTACTAGACGGTAAATCTCCGGCTTACTAGACGGTAAATCTCCGGCTTACTCTCCGTAATAATCATCGGTCACGGCCGGAACGTAAGCCATAAATCCGTTGTCTCCTTCAAAAACAACAATCGGTTGGAAAAAATCAATTGTTAAAGGCGGGTCAAAATAGGCCAGGTAGATTCTTCTGACGGTAATATTTCCGTTGTCATTTTTGCCGAGTTTTACATATCCTTTATTGGCTTTAAGGTCTTCCAACGCCTGCTCACCGTTTTTTATCGGATAAGTCGCAAATTTGGTCTCATCGACGGAAAAATAATGATATTCGCCGCCGACAATTTGCCGGTCGGAAATGCCGCTTTCGATAAACCAGACATTGGCTTCATCCGGATTTAGGCTCATGGAGGGCATTTTGTCGTAGTCTTTTCTGAAAAGATTGACCTTAATAAAGTTGGCGTCGGCCAAAGAGAGGACTGAGACAAATTGACCGCCCTCGACCTTTAGAAATTCGTGTTTGGTCGGACCCGTTAAGTCACTCGGGAGCAAATTGCCCCTCGAAAGAAAACCGCGGGCCTGCGAGATGGCAACATCAGGAACCGGCGGCTTTTTATCAAGGAGTGAAGTATCGGCCGTGATATCGTAATTGACACTAAAGATACCCGTGACGATGTCGACTTCAAGGCTGGAAGGAAAATTTTTGTGGGGGAAAAGATAGAGCGTTTCGCTTTTGGCTTGTCCTTCCGGGTTAAAACCGAGACCGTTGACCTTTTTCTTGGTTTCCTCCAAGTTAAGCTGTGTTTGTGAGGGTTTCGGCATAAAATAGACTCTTGTTTGGTTGGAGACGTCTTTAAAAGTGGGAATTTTTCCGTTCGGAGTTTCCACCGTGATGTTTAAGTCGGGCAGGTTCTGGTTTGGGGGAAAGGGCAATTTTGGCAATTTGCCGAAGGCGACCGTCGGCGGAGGCGCGGGTGGCGGAAAGACAATTCGATATACTCCCAAACTCAGATCAAGAACGATTTTTCCGACAATCAAAAAGGCCATGAAGTAGAGTAAGTAGCGGATAATTTTCCGGGCCAGAATCGCCGTTTGGGTCAGGGAAGCCATGCTTTGAGTATAGCTTCATCCAATGGTAGAATTCAATCAGGATGAAAACGATCAGAACCCGCTTTGCTCCCAGCCCGACAGGCGCGCTTCATATCGGCGGTTTAAGAACCGCCCTTTATTCCTATGCGCTGGCCAAGTCTACCAAGGGCGATTTTATTTTAAGAATCGAGGATACCGATAAAAAAAGGGAAGTTCTGGGCGGCGTTGCCAATATCTCAAAAATTCTCACCGCGTTTGGTCTATCTTGGGACGAATATTATATTCAGTCCGAGCTGGCCAAAGACGGCCGGTATTTGGAGGCTGCCGAGAAGCTGGTCAGTACGGGACAGGCATTTTATTGCGACTGTCAGCCAAAAAATGCCAAAGAGGGTTTCTCAAAAGAACTCCGTGACCCCTGCCGGGATAAAGGAAAAAGCAAAGGGGCCGTTAAATTAAAAGTGCCCGATAACCAAAAAGTAGCCTATGTCGATTTTGTTTTGGGCAAAGAGATTAGTTGGGAGACGAATGTTGTTTCCGATACAACCCTTTTAAAATCGGACGGTTTGCCGACTTATCATTTGGCCGTAGTTGTTGATGACAACCAAATGAAAATTAGCCATGTCTTAAGAGGGCACGACTGGCTGCCCTCGACCCCGATTCATCTTCTTATTTATAAGTTTTTGGACTTTGACGTACCCGAAATAGGCCACTTAACCGATATTTTGGACCCGGAAGGCGGGAAGCTGTCAAAAAGAAAAGGCTCAACCACCTGTGAAGCATTATTAAAAGAAGGCTACCTGCCGGAGGCTATATTAAATTTTGTCATGCTTCTCGGTTGGGCGCCGAAAGACAACCGGGAAATTTATAGCCTTAACGAATTTGTCAAAACTTTCGACATAAACGGACTTCAAAAAGCCAACCCCGTCTTTAACCGCGCGAAATTGGACTGGTTTAACGGTCAGTACATAAGGTCAATCGAGCCGGCCAAATTGGCTTCATTAATCAAAGATTTCAGCAAGGAGAAATTAACGGAGCCACAGACAAGGCGGATTTTGGATTTGATTAAAGACCGACTTATAAAACTAGCCGATTTTGATGAGCTGGCCAAATTTTTCTTTGCCGCCCCGGTTTATTCCGCCGATTTATGGGAAAACGGCAAAGAATCACTTACTTATCTTAATGAGGGATTGGCCGTTATTAAAAAGTGTCCTTGTACAAAAACCGATTTGGAGGAGGGTCTGCAGGGCCTTGTGAAGGAAAAAGAATGGCCGATGGGTCAATTCTTCATGTCCTTAAGAATTGCCGTTTGCGGAAGCCGGTTTACACCGCCGATCATTGAGACGATAGTTGTCCTTGGTAAAGAAGAATCGATAAAAAGAATTACGGCTGCCATAAGTAGCCTTTAGTCTAGTCAATCGAAAACATGTCCGGACAAAAGCCTACCCAAACTTACAACGAGATAGACAACGAACGGGTTGATTTTGAGTTTCTCCGCAATAAATTAAAGATCAAGCAACAGGAAGCAGGCCGGGCTTTTAACGATAAGTATCCGCACGTAACCAGGTTCTTGTCGGCCAGGGGGGTAGAACTTGGGAAAATCAGGGAGCATTCGGTCAGGATATTAAGCACCGGGGCCATCAGCGGCGGTTTGCTTTTATCCTCTCCCGCGTCCGTCAAGTCGCTTCCGCCGCCCAATGAAATTATCGAAAAAATTAAATCGTCGAATATGTTGACCAATATTCCTCCACAGGAATCACTGATCGATAGTCTTCGGTCGGTCTTGCCCGATAGGATCGGACCCATTAGTAGGGAAGAAGAAAAGTTGTTGGAAAAGGTATTTGAAGAAATTATCGGTATTAAAGCCAAGGCGACTTTGGAAGGCGAACACTTAAATACTACCTATGGCAAGATCGGGGCGGAACAGCATTTAAAAAGATACCCGGGCGACAGTGTCGTAAATCACAAACCTTATCTGGAAGAAGGAATTGCTCCGGGTCTTGGCGCCTGGGGTTATTTTGCACAAAGCAGGCAAAAATTTACCCCCGACTTGGAAGAAACTGAAAAATGGTACGCCGTTGTCCAGACGCTTTATTTGCCGGATTGGAACAAGCGCCAGCCGTACCTGAGAAACTGGTATAAATACCGCAAAGTCTTAATCGTCAATACCGATAACGGCAACGCGGTCGTCGCGGCCATTGCCGATTCCGGCCCGGCCGCCTGGACCGGCAAACACTTCGGGGGCAGCCCCGAGGTTATGGAATACTTGGGTGGTCCCAGGTATAAAAAAGGACCGGTTCTCGTCTTTTTTGTTGACGATCCTGACAATAAAGTACCGCTTGGACCGGTAGAGTACAATAAATTGTCGTTTCCCTTAGCCCAAATCTAATATGAGTAAAATATTTTACGATCACTTAATAATTTTGGAGGATGTCGAAAAGGAAATTGCCAAAGCCGTAAGTTCCGAAGAGGAGCGGCATGAGCTTTGGAAAATTGTCGACGAAGTCGTTCACCACCGCGTTATGGGCTGCATTTTGGATAAACTGCCCCACGAGCATCACCATGAATTTTTGTCTAAATTCCACGCTTCACCCCATGACGAAAGCCTGATTGGTTACTTGAAAGAAAAAATCGGCGATAATTTCGAAGAACTCATAAGGCAGGAAATGGGCGATCTGTCTTTTGAGCTTCTGGAGGATATTCGGAAGAAAAAATAATAACTATTTTCGTACTCCTATGAAAGGATAGTATCTTTCTTTCTGGTCAGCATCAAGGCCGTATCCTACCACATATTTATTTTCTATCGACGTTCCGAGATAATCGATGGGAACATCAACTTCCCTTCTTTCGGGTTTGGATAGAAGGGCGCAGGTTTTAAGGGAAGCGGGGTGTCTGGCTATTAGGATCTCAAGAAGGGATTTAAAACTGTATCCTGTATCAACAATGTCCTCAACAATTAGAAGGTGACGGCCCTCAGGGTTGGTTGAAAGATCGGATTCGATTTTTGGTTCGCGGGAAGACTCCTCTTTTGCCCCATAGCTAGCTACTTTCATAAAATCTATCTCTAAATCGTCTAAATCAAGTTCTCTCATCAAATCCGCCATAAAAACAAATGAACCTTTAAGGATTCCCACCAGAAGAAGATTCTTTCCTTTATAATCTTCCGATATTTTCGAAGCAAGGCCCCGGACTAATTCCTGGATTTTCTCGGCCGGAATTAGTATTTCAATATGTTTGGGTACTCTTTCCACAGCAAATTTATAACACAAAAAGGCTATACTTTGAATATGGATAAAAATTTCGGGGGAGTTATTTGGACCAATCATGTTCTTTCCCGCATGAGCGAGAGAAAAATTTCCCAGTCCGACGTCTGGGCAACCTGGCGCAGTCCCCAGAAGAGCCGCAAAGCCAAAATACCGGGAGCCTGGGTTTACTATCGCACTTTCGGCAGTGAAACAATTGAGGTCGTTGCCAAGCAAAATGAAAAAAAAGAGTGGCTGATCCTTTCCGTTTGGTCAAGACCGAAAGGTGAGGTCAGATATATAGCGGATAAAAAAGTAAAACCCGTCCCTTTTTGGAAATTGGTCTTCAGGCAGATTTTAGGTAAGTGAGTTAATTCTTGGGCGGTAGGTTTTTCGGGATAGGTTATAATAATTTGGATTGCGGTTGGGGGGTGATAAAAATGAAAGCTTTCGCAAGTAACATCGAGGATTTGACAGAAGCCAATCAATATTTTAGACAAGTGCTTTATACCGGTACTCATGCTCAGTTGGTACTTATGTGTCTTGGGCCGAAAGAAGATATCGGAATGGAAGTCCACAATACGGTTGATCAGTTTTTCAGATTTGAAAAAGGAGAAGGGAAAGTAGTCATCAATGGGGAAGAAACTATTGTTAAAGACGGTTTTGCCGTAATTATTCCGGCCGGTTCGCAGCATAACATAATTAACACTTCGGAAACGGAAGAGTTAAAACTGTATACAATTTATTCTCCGCCAAATCATCCTGACGGAACAATACACAAAACCAAAGAGGAAGCTTTAAAAGCTGAAGAAGAAGAGCACCACGAATAGTTTTCCTTTTGACAGGCAACTAGCGCTTGTTTTAAACTACCTTCATTATGAATCCGGAAAGAAAGGTGGCTGTTGTCGCCGATAGTGGTTCTTCGGTAAAGCCGGAAGATTTACTGGCCAGAAAAAACCAGGTAACAATCATTCCTTTGGAACTGAAGTTTTATGAAAATGACCAGTATGTCAGCTACTCCGACTTTGAAGTAACCAGTGCCGATTTTTACCGCAAAATGCGTGAAGGGAAAAAACTGCCCAA
>Ga0209254_10001684_pt1 | contig 19952 bp, 18 predicted proteins | sample FrelakmetDIP11DI_FD_187148 | JGI IMG/M metagenome (GOLD analysis project Ga0209254, IMG submission 187148) | Freshwater lake sediment microbial communities from the University of Notre Dame, USA, for methane emissions studies - DIP11 DI (SPAdes)... | ecosystem: Environmental > Aquatic >...
TCAACACTTACATCAATTAAAAAAAGACTATACAATCAAGGATACTATAGAACGTTAACAGTGCCAATACTAAATAGGTTAGGTGCTGAACTTCTAGCAGTTATATATACTACTTTTAATCCAGTAATACCACTAAATGAACGTGTTAAGAAAACTAAATCAACTATTGAAGTTTTTGAAGAAATATTTTTTTCAGCAGGAGAACAAGAAAAAGGTTTCTCAATAAGTCTTTCAAAGAATTACACGAACATCGGAAGAATCAATGAAATTCGTACAGAAACTTTTGGAAAAGTAGGTCTTTTAGAAAATGATTATCCTAACGAGATCATTTTTCCTTTTCAAATAAGTCACATACACAGATTTTTTGATTTCGCTCGTGTTTTAAAAAATCTTTTTTCAATCCAAGATATCGATGAAAATAATAATTACCACGAGTGGTTCAAAGATATAGAAAAAATACATTTAACTGAAAAAGAAAAAAAGGTTTATGTAGAACTAGTTAAAAGCACTCAGGCTACTGCTCAACAAATTGGTGATAAAGTTAGTCTTTCACGTCATACTGTTTCAAGAATGAAAAAAAGTTTTTATGATGAAAATATTCTAAAAAAAATTACTCTTCCTAGTCTAAATCACTTAGGATTTGAAATACTTGCCTTTTATTCAATTAAATTTAATCCCAGCAAAGCACCCAAAAAAGAAGATATCGAAGCTCTTGATACATATTCAACTGTTTTTCTTGCTCGTAGACAGTTTGAAACTGTGATTATCTCAACTTATCCTACATATCAAGATTATAAAGAAGATAAAATGAATAAAATACGTTATCTAAAGGAGAATAATCTTATTTTATATTCTCCACTTGTTAGCAGATTTATGCTTGAAAAAATGACCTTGATTAAAGATTTTGATTTTGCACCTATCTCAAATAAAATCTTATCCAATAATCCTATTTGAATAATTATATTTTACAATTATAATTTATAATAAATATGGAGAAAATATACAAAAAATACTTATACTTAAATAGTATTCGAGCAACCCGTTTAAGGTTTATTTTAACCTTAATTTAAGTCTTTGAAAATAATGGGGAGTTCTTTAAAAAAGAAACCATAGATATAATAAGAAATTGATAAGGAGTGAAAAAAACATGCCTGTAGAAGAAACAATTCCGGTTTTTAAACCGCGTAACGATTTTAGCTCAAAAGCATACATTAAAAGCATGGATGAATATAAAAAAATGTATGAAGAATCCATAAAAAACCCTGATAAATTCTGGGGTAAACTTGCTGAAGAGCATGTAAGCTGGTATAAAAAATGGAACAAAGTACAAGAATATGATTTTAAAAAAGGGACAATAAAATGGTTTGATGGAGCAAAACTAAATGTTTCATATAATTGTCTTGATCGTCATATTGAAAATGGTCATGGTGATGATATTGCAGTTATATGGGAGGGAAATGAACCAACCCAAGATAAGAAATTTACATATAAACAACTTCTTTCTGAGGTTCAGAAATTTGCAAATGTATTAAAATCCAAAGGTGTAAAAAAAGGGGATCGTATTTGTATTTATTTACAAATGGTACCTGAGCTTGCAATATCAATGCTTGCATGTGCGCGTATTGGTGCGATTCATTCTATTGTTTTTGGTGGTTTTTCAGCTGAATCACTTCGTGATAGGATTAATGATTCAAAGTGTAAAATGTTAATTACTCAGGATCAAGGATTACGTGGAGGAAAACCACTTCCAATGAAAGTAACAGCTGATAAAGCAATAGAAAGCTGTCCTTCAATTGAATCTGTTATTGTTGTTAAACGTATCGGTGAAAATGTTGCTTGGTCTAGTAAAGACTACTGGTGGCATGAAGAAATGAATAAAGCAAAACCAACTTGTCCACCTGAGAAAATGGATGCGGAAGACCCATTATTTATTTTGTATACATCTGGTTCAACAGGTAAACCCAAAGGAGTATTACATACAACTGGAGGATACCTTGTTTTTGTTGCTGTATCTCATAAATATATTTTTGATTATCATGAAGGAGATATATACTGGTGTACAGCTGATATAGGCTGGGTTACAGGACATTCATATATTGTTTATGGTCCACTATGTAACAAAGCAATAACTATTATTTTTGAAGGTATACCAAACTATCCTGACCATGGTCGTTTCTGGGCAGTAATTGAAAAACATAAAGTTAACATATTTTATACAGCACCTACCGCTCTTCGTGCTCTTATGAAAGAAGGGGATGAATGGGTTAAACAACACAACCTTAGTTCACTTAGAGTTCTTGGTACTGTTGGTGAACCAATTAAATCAAAAGAATGGAACTGGTATTACAAACTTGTTGGTGGCGGACGCTGCCCAATAGTTGATACCTGGTGGCAGACAGAAACTGGTGGTATACTTATTACACCTATACCTGGTGCTACACCACTTAAACCTGGTAGTGCAACTTATCCATTCTTTGGTGTTGAACCAGTATTACTTGATGATTCAGGTAAGGAATTAAAAGGAAACGGCGTCTCAGGTAACCTTGTAATTAAGACTGCATGGCCTGGTATAATGAGAACTGTTTTTGGTGATCATGCTCGTTTCAGAAAAACTTATTTTTCTATGTACCCAGGTTACTTTTTCACTGGTGACGGTTGTCTTAGAGATCAAGATGGTTATTACTGGATTACTGGTCGAGTCGATGATGTAATTAATGTTTCAGGTCATCGTATTGGTACTGCTGAAGTAGAAGGTGCGATTGGTAAACATCCAAAAGTTGCAGAAGCAGCAGTTGTTGGTTTCCCTCATGAGATAAAGGGACAGGGAATCTATGCTTATGTGACTTTGAAAACTGGTGAGAGAGCTGATCAGAATCTTACAAAAGAACTTATTAATACAGTTAGACTGGAAATCGGACCTATTGCAACTCCGGATAAAATACAGTATGCTGATGGTCTTCCAAAGACTCGTTCTGGTAAAATTATGAGACGTATTCTGCGTAAAATTGCGGATGGAAACGTTGACCAGATTGGTGATACAAGTACACTTGCTGATCCAAGTATTGTGGATTCTCTTGTTAAAAATAGGCAGTAAATTATTCTGCTTAAAAACTCTTTTTTTTTATTTTTTTACACAAAATCTTTTCAACACTAATTGATATCCTATTGTCTATAAAATGGCTTATGAAAATATTGTAGAAGGAGTAGTTGAGCTTATCCGTAAAGCTGTAATTGTGCTTCCAGATGATGTTGTAAAGGCTTTAAAACAAGCTTGTAAGATGGAGAAGGGTATTGCAAAAATTCAGCTTGAAAATATTTTGAAAAATGTTAAAATTGCTAAAAATACTGGTAGACCTCTTTGTCAGGATACTGGGGTTCAAACTTTTTTTGTTAAAGTTGGTAAAGATTTTCCTTATGCTGGTAAAATTAAGGAAATAATTACTGAAGGAGTCAAGAAAGCAACTGATGAAATTCCTCTTCGTCCTAATACTTTTGATCCTTTTACTCATGCAAATCATAAAGATAATGTTGGTGATTTTATTCCAGCAATAACCTGGGATTTTGTAGATGGTGATTCTGTTGAAATAACTGCTATCCCTAAAGGTGGTGGCAGTGAGAATATGAGTAAACTTGTGATGCTTAAACCTGGTGAGGGTATTGAGGGTATCAAAAATTTTGTTGTAAAAGAAATGATTAGTGCAGGAGGCAATCCTTGTCCACCTACAGTTGTTGGTATTGGTATTGGTGGTGGTGCAGATTTAGCTATGAAACTAGGCAAAACTGCACTTTTGCGTCCTATTGGAGATAGTCATCCTGATAAAAATATTGCAAAAATTGAAGGGTATATTAAAAATGAGATTAACAAAAGTGGTATAGGTCCAATGGGCTTAGGAGGTGAGACTACTGTTTTGGATGTGCATATTGAAAAAGCACCTCGTCATCCTGCAAGTCTTCCAGTTGGTCTTGTTGTTCAATGTTGGGCTGATAGACGTGCAACAATGGTTATCAAAAAAGATGGTTCTTGGGAGGTGAAATAATCTCTGAGTATCATATGACTATTCCTATTGATTCTAAGGATATAAAAAAACTTAGAGTTGGTGATATCGTTTATGTTTCTGGAACTATTTTTACTGCTCGTGATGCTGCCCATGAGATAATGCTTGAAAAAAAGATAGATGAGATTGCTTTTGATCCAAGCGTTATGGCTTTGTACCATTGTGGTCCACTAATGAGGAAAAAAGAGGGTATGTGGCATGTTGTTTCTGCAGGTCCTACTACTAGTTCGCGTATGGAGCTTTTTGAGGATAGATTTATTAAAAAGTTTGGTATTAATCTGATAATTGGAAAAGGAGATATGGGTAAAAACACACAAAAAGCTTTACAAAAATATATATGTGTATATGCTTCTTATACTGGGGGTGCAGGTGCACTTGCAGCAGATAATATTAAAAAAGTAAAAGACGTATTTTATCTTGATGAACTTGGAATGGCAGAGGCAGTCTGGATATTTAAAGTAAAAGATTTTGGACCATTAGTTGTTGCAATGGATTGTCATGGTGGTTCAATTTTTAAAGACTCTACCAGATTTGATTAGATGAGGTGATAAAAATCGCACTAGATTATAACGAAGTTTCAATAATAATTAAAGATTTTATTAAAACGTATGTTGAAAATTCTGATTGTAAAGGTGTTGTCATTGGTCTTTCGGGTGGTGTTGATTCAGCAGTAACAGCTGTTCTTTGTAGACAAGTGCTTGGTAAAAAAAAGGTTTATTGCCTTTTTATGCCTGATGATGCAACCCCCGAATCTGATATAAAACATCAGAAAATTCTTGTTGAAAAATTTGATTTGTTATATGAAACAAAAAATATATCAGAAATAGTAAAAAATACTGTATATAATTGCTTTATTAAGCCTGATAAAAAGACAATAGCTAACATGAAAGCTCGTATTCGTATGGCTCTTTTGTTTGAATATGCAAATATGACCGGATTACTTGTTTGTGGCTCAAGTAATAAATCTGAATTATTGGTCGGATATTTTACAAAGTATGGTGATGGTGGTGTAGATATAATGCCGATAGGTGATCTTTATAAAACCCAGATTTATGAGCTGGCAAAGTATTTAAAAATACCAAAGGAAATTATTTGTAAAGCACCAACTGCAGGTTTGATTAAAGGTCAAACAGATGAAAAAGAACTTGGGTTTACATATGAAATTATTGATAAAGTTCTTATGGGTTTAGAACGTAAACAAGATGTTTTTGATATTGCAGAAAATACTGGTTTGAAAAAATCTGATGTTGAAAAAATTAACTACATACTAGTTAAGAGTCAGCATAAAAGGCGCAGTCCTTTAATTCCTAAGATTGGTCTTAGAACTCCGGGTCTTGATTGGCGTTCATCTGTTATATAATTATAGATATATTTTGATATATACAAAATCATATTCTATATAATATACTTTTTAGTATATCTGAAAAACTTAAGTAAACTTCAAAACTGCGAGATTTTGATTTATATTCAACTTTAACATTTTCTTCTAAATAGATATCTCCATTTATTACAGATATATTTCTATAATTACAATCTGGGTTATAATTTTCATCTACTTTATTAGCCTTTGATTGAACAAAAAGTGTAGGATACTTAGTAGTATTAATTGGATAATCTAAATATTTATTTTCAGCACTGTCAAAAACTCTAGAATTATGTGTATGACCAGCTAAGACGAGATCAACATTATTTTTCTCACAAAGATTAATAAAAACTTCTCTATTGTTTAATAATACATCATACATTTCACCATCACTGTATCTATCATTTATCGCGGGATGATGCATTAAAACAATTTTTTGTTCTGAGTTACAGCTATTTAATTGTTCTTCAAGCCACATAATATCTTCATCCTCTAAACCACGAGCAAAAATATCTAACCAATGTTTAGGTTTCATCATATAATGTGGACCTGAATCCATGAAAAATAGAGTTAAATTTTCATATGTTATAGTATATCTTCTATCTTGGGTTATATACTTTTGATAATTATCTAAATTCCAATTAAAATAATAATCATGATTACCAGGTGTAAAATAAACAGGAATCAAATGTTCAGAATCGATATAGAATTGTCTGTCTTCTTCAAATAAACAACTTACCAAAGTCTCATAATTAAGTGCACCATATTTGCCACTTCCCCATTCTACAAGATCACCTGTTATAACTAGAAATGCTGGTTTATATTCAAATGAATTAATTTTATTTAAAACTTTTAAGAAACGATCTTTACTATATTTATTATAAATATCTCCAAATGATTCATTCATAAGATGAGTATCAGTTACATGAATAAAATAAAAATTAGAATTTACTTTTTTTGATATATTTATATTATTAATGTTTAGACTACTAACAGAAAAACTAGTTAAAAATAAGATACAAACAAAAAAAATTACAATGAAACTTGAATTCTTTCCAATCATTAAATAAAATATATAGAATTTAATATTTATATATTTCTTAAATTAGAAATTAAATTTCTTCCCAGTAATCTTTTCATATGCTTCCTGATATTTACGCTGGGTTTCAGTAATTACTTCAGTAGGTAAATGTGGTGGAGTACTGTTTTTATCCCAATCAGTACTGCTTAAATAATCACGAACATATTGTTTATCAAAACTAGGTTGAGATTTACCAGGTTTATATAAATCAGCAGGCCAAAAACGAGAACTATCTGGAGTTAATACCTCATCAACAACAATTACTTGATCACCAATTTTACCAAATTCAAACTTTGTATCAGCAATGATTATACCTTTTTTACGAGCAAATTCTGAACCTTTTTTATACATTTTAAGAGAAAATTCTCTTAGTTTTTCAGCATCTTTTTTACCAATAAGTTTTTTCATTGCATTAAAAGAAATATTAATATCATGGCCAGAATCTGCTTTTGTACTAGGTGTAAAAAGTGGTTCATCAAATTTATCAGATTCTTTTAAACCTGCTGGTAGTTTAATGTTACAAACAGTTTTATCTATTTGATAACTATTCCAAGCAGAACCAGAAATATAGCCACGAACAATACATTCAATAGGAAAAACCTTTGCTTTTTTAACAAGCATACTTCTACCCTTAAGAATATTAGTATGTGGTCTGATTTCTTCAGGAAAATCTTTGATCTCAGAACTAATCATGTGACTTGGAATAGTATCTTTGAAAAAATCAAACCAGAACTTAGAAATCTGAGTAAGACAAATACCTTTATTTGGAATAGGTTCATGAAGCACAAAATCAAAAGCACTAATTCTGTCTGTGACAATTAAAAGAAGTTTATCGCCTAAATCATAAACATCGCGAACTTTTCCTTTTTTAAAATCCTTTAAAGGTAAATCAGTTTTAATTACAACAACCATTTTTCTCTCTCCTTAATTATAATATATTTGCACCTTTCTCAACAGGTTTATCCGATACTACATCTGTTTTTTCAGCACACAATACTTTTTTATTATAAGTAACTTTTCCAAACTCATCGATAACAAGTTTTATTTTCTTAAAATCTTCAAACTCTAAAACACTTGCAGGTTTTTTAGCAACTCCTTTTACTACTACTTCTGAGCCAGGAATAGAATCTCCTGGATTGAGTAGTGCTACAACACCTTTACTGTCTTCTGCAGCAAGAAGCATGCCGTTGGATGTAACACCACGAATTTTTACAGGTTTAAGATTTACTACAACAACAATAGATTTACCAGTGATTTCCTCATGGGTATAATATGGTTTCATACCTGCAACAATTACTCTTTTCCCAAGTTTACCAAGGTCAATATGCAGAATATATAGTTTATCTGATTCAGGATAATCTTTTACACCGATTACTTTTGCAACACGAAGATCAACTTTTGAAAAAGGATCTTCCTGGGTTTCAATGATATCTTTTATATCAAGTTTTTTAAACAAAGGTTGAGGCCTTTCAAGCTCAAAACCAGTCTGTAAATCATCAAATGCAACATCCCATGTTATATCATGAATATATCCTTTTTCACCTAGTAAACACCATATTTTATTAGATGAAAACGGTAAATAAGGTACCATAAAAACAGATAGTGCTTTAATAATTTTAAGACAAATATGGAGAACACTACCGCATGCTTCTTTATCAGTTTTAACTAATATCCAGGGTTGTTTATGATCAAAATAAAAATTACCAAACTGAGCAAGAGTCATTGCAGCACGAAGACCTTTTTTAAATTCAAATTTTTCAAGAGAAACAGATATTTCTTTAGATATTTCTTTTATTTTTTCTAAAGCTTCTTTATCTAGTTTATCAAGAGTACCAAGTTTAGGAATTTTGCCAAAATTTTTTTCTGTAAAAGTTATTACTCTATGTATAAAATTACCATATGCTCCAACAAGCTCATCGTTGTTTTTTGCAACAAAGTCATCCCAGAGCCAATCAGTATCTTTGTTTTCCGGCATGTTAATAGAAAGATAATATCTAACTGCATCAACATCAAAATTTTTAATTATATCAGGAACCCATATAGCAATACCGCGGCTTTTAGAAAATTGTTCACCTTTAAGTCTTAGATACTCGTTTGCGGGTATATCATAAGCAAGATTTAGTTCATTATTATAACCCATTAGAATAGAAGGCCAAATAAGAGTATGGAACGGAATGTTATCTTTTGCTAAAAAATAATAATGCAAAGTTTTAGGATCTTTCCACCATTTTTCCCATTGATCTGGTTTACCTTGTTTATCAGACCATTCTTTACTTGCTGAAAGATAACCAATTACAGCATCAAACCAGACATAGATACGTTTATCATCAAAGCCTTCTATTGGAACTTTTATCCCCCATTCCATATCTCGGGTTATTGCTCTATCCTGCAGACCGTTTTCAAGCCAATTCTTGGTAAATTTTAGCACACTAGGTTTCCAATGTTTTTTATCTTTAATCCAACTAAGAAGTTTATCTTCAAATTTAGAAAGAGCAAAAAACAAATGATCACTGTTTCTAATCTCAGGGGTGCTACCACAAATTTTACATTTAACGTTTAATAAATCCTGTGGATCAAGAAGCTTTCCACATTCATCGCACTGATCACCACGAGCGTTTTGACTGCCACAGTTTGGACAATTACCTTCAATATATCTATCTGGTAAAAACCTATTACAATTATTACAATAAAAAGCCTCAATACTTTTTTTGTATATATATCCTTTTTTGTATAAAGTTAAGAAAATATCTTGGACTAATATTTCATGATTTTTTGTAGTAGTTCTAGTAAAAAGATCAAAGGAAATACCCATTTGTTTCATGTTTTGTATATGCTCTTTATTGTAACGATCAACTATTACTTGAGGTGTTGTTTTTTCTTTATCTGCTGTAATTGTAATTGGAGTTCCATGTTCATCACTACCAGATACCATTAAAACATCTTTACCTTTCATCCGGGAATATCTAGCAAATATATCCGCAGGTAAATAACAACCTGCGATATGACCAAGATGAAGTGAACCATTTGCATAAGGCCATGCAACACCGATATAGATTTTTTCCTTCATATGAAACTCTCAATGCGATATATAAACACAACATTTAAATATGGCGTATGACTAATAAATAAATAACAATAAAGTAAATATAGTAGAAAAATAGCACTTTAAAAGGTGCATTAATCAATTTAGATTAATTAGTATTTAACCGCTTAACTAATAATTCATAACTAATAAATGCATAAGAAATAAATAATTAGGACGGGTAAAAAAATCCACCTATTATTTGCTACAGGGCGGATAAGGGTGCTATTTTTCATAAAGATAAAAATATAGATGTAAAAAGGTGATAATTAATGGTAATAGATCCAGCAACAACGAAATATTTAATTAAGGCTCATATAAAAGCTGATGGAATAATTGAAAAATCCGATGTGGTCGGAGCAATATTTGGCCAAACTGAAGGTCTTCTAGGTGATGAATTAGATCTTCGTGAACTTCAACGTTCAGCCCGTGTTGGAAGAATTGAAGTAGAACTAGAATCAAAAAATGGTAAAAGCGAAGGTGAAATAACTCTTCCAACGTCTCTTGATAAGGTTGAAACTGTAATTCTTGCAGCAGCCTTTGAAAGCATTGATCGGGTTGGTCCTTGCAAAGCAACTATTAAAACAGAACGGGTAGAAGATGTAAGAGTAGTAAGAAGAAAACAAGTAATAGATCGTGCAAAAGAACTATTAAACCAAGTAATTGAAGAAGGAAAAACTGAAGGAGAAAGCATTGCAGATAACGTCCGCCAGTCAGTTCAAGTGGAAGAAATAACACACTTTGGCCCTGATCATTGTCCAGCAGGTCCAAACATTGACAAAAGTGATGCAATAATAATTGTAGAAGGACGAAGAGATGTTTTAAACCTTTTAAAATATGGTATAAAAAATGTAATTGCTGTTGGTGGAACAAACATTCCAAAAACAGTAATAGAGCTTACCAAAGAGCGAATTACTACTGCTTTTGTAGATGGAGATCGTGGTGGTGAACTAATACTAAAAGAACTTTTACAGACCGCAGATATTGATTTTGTATCTCGTGCACCACAAACTCGTGAAGTGGAAGAAATACCCCAAAAGTTAATAATGAAAGCTTTGAAAAACAAAATACCTGCTGAGCAATATGCTGAAATGTATGATATAAAAATTGAGAAAAAAGACAAGAGTGGTCCAATAGGTAGAATACAATCTTTTTCTTCTAAAAAAGAAAAAAAAGAAGAAAAAACGCCTAAAATTGAATCAAGAGGTGAAGAGAAAAGAGACGAACAAGAAAGGGAAGAACAAGAAAGAGAAGAAGAAGAGGATGAAGTAGAAATAAGAGAAGTAAAACAAGAAAAAGAGATTAAAGAAGATAAAAAAGAATCTGAGAAAATAGTTACTGATAAACAGGAGAACTATAGTAAGATTCTTGATGATATCTCAGGTAGTCTCAAAGCTGTTTTATTTGATGCTAGTAATAAGGAAATTAAAAAAATACCTGTTCGTGAGCTTACTGATTCTTTGAAGAAGAGTAATAATATTACAACTGTTGTTTTTGATGGTATTATTACTCAGAGACTTTTGGACATTGCCAATAGTAAAAACGTAAAAGAAATTATCGGTATAAAACTTGGTAATGTTATTAAAATTCCAAGTTCAGTTAGGGTAATAACAAAAAAAGATTTAGATTAAATTTTTTTTATTTTTTTCCTTTATAAAATTTTTATTAAACCCGTATCAATTTATTATATTTAAATTTTAGACAGAAAATCATAAAAAGCTATACAGTTATGTACTTATTTAATTGTTTTGAGAATTGAGGAAGGATTATAATGCAGAAAGATGAATTGATACAGCTTCATACATTTTTATTACAACTAAAAACTCATTTAGAGGATATGGTTAAAAACAATGGTGGGGCAGAATTTATCCCCTATAAAAAACTTGATGTTACTCCATATCAGGTGTATAAGTCAAAGCGTGAGCATAAACTTGCGGTTTTTACGTTAAGTCGTGGTATTGCGACTTTAATGTCTAATAACAACTGCCCCGGCCTTGAAAAAGTCTCAAGTAGACTCGATCAAATGGCTGAGCGTTTTATGACTGAAAAAGAAAAAGAACTTCTTCGTTGTACTATAGAGTTAAAACCTTAATTGCATCGTATAAGCATCCTTATTATCCTGATAAAATTCTTTTATTTTTATTATTTTTCTAAAGCCATGTTTTTCATAAAATTGTATTGCTTTAAGGTTATCTATTCTTACTTCTAATTCAATTGTATTTATTTCTTCTTTTTGTGTTCTTTTTATGAATTCTTCTAGTAATTTTGTTCCAATTTTTTGTTTTTGATGTTGTGGTGAAACTGATAACATTAATATTTTTGTTTTTTGATCGTTTATTTTTATTCCTATTAAAAATCCTATTATTTTGTGGTTTAAGTTTGCAACTATGAAGCCATCTGGATTTATTTCATAGAAATATGCAAATAAGCCTGGGCTGTATTTTTCTGTTAATGTTTGGTTTGCTATTTTTATTACACTAAATGTATCTTCTGGCTCAAAAGTTCTTATTTCTGTCACTATTTTTTGTAATATTTATTTGGTTTTTTAATTGTATTGTTAATTTTTTTTCCAATAATTTTATAAATAGTTAATAAATTTGCATTAATGATTAATATGCCTGTTGAGGTATTCCTTATCCGGGGAGAACAAACGATACATCTAAAAAAAGCAATAGCAAGAATACTATATAGTAAAAAAATAGAGCAATCAAAGATATCTATACTTCTAAATCTTTCCCAACCAATGGTTAGCAACTACTGCAGCTCTAATGAAAAAATATCAGATAACATTATGAAAATAGCTCAGGAAATAACAGAAAAAATAAATGATAAACAATCTATTAACTTTCAAACATGTATAACGTTTTTGGATAAAAACATTGAAGGTAATTTTTTAATCGCAGATAAAAACGAGATACTCACGGATGAAAACAGTAAGATAATTGATAACTTAAAACAGGCGTTTTATAAATTAAAAGAAAAAGATATTAATAGTCTTATCCCTGAAATTAAAATTAATGTCGCAATGAGTAAAAAAAATGCAAAAAAATCTGATGATGTAGCAAGTTTTCTTAATGGCCTGATAATTACAGATGGTAAAATTACGGAATATAACAGTATACGATTTGGTAAAAGCAGACACCTATCTTCACTTCTTATAAAATTTGGTAAAAGTCTAAATGCAAATGCAATTATGAATATAGCATACATAAAAGAAATAGAAAAAACAAAATTTAAAACTAGTTTTTTAACAAAAGATTTCAAACTAAAAAATGCAAATAAATATTTTGATATACTAATTCACAAAGGAGATTTTGGAATAGAGCCATGTGCATATATCCTAGGAAAGGATGCAATTGAAGTAACAGATAAACTTTTAAAAATCGCTGAAGAGGTAAAAAAATGAAAAATAAAATTGCTATTATTGCAAATGGAACAATAACAAACTATGATTTTTATAAAGAAATTTTACAAGATTTTAATATTATTATATGTGCAGATGGTGGTGCAAATATAGCAAAAGAATTAGATATTATTCCTGATTATATAATTGGAGATATGGATTCTATTAAAACATCTGTTTTTAATTTTTATAAAGAACTTAATAAAACAAAAATTATCAAAGATACAAACCCGGATAAAACTGATTTAGAACTAGCAATAAAACTAGCAGAAACACTTAATCCTTTTAAGATAAATATTTTTGGTGCAATTGGAAATCGCATTGACCATACTCTAGCAAATATATACTGTCTTGATAAAATAAAACCAGGTATAAAAGCAGAGATCATTGATGAAAGAAGTACAATACAGCTTGCAGAAGAAAACCTTGAAATTACTGGTGAAAAAAATGATATTATATCAATTATACCACTTTCTGATATTGAAGGTTTAAACTATACTGGTTTTAAATGGAATGTAAAAAACCTTGATACAAAAATCGGATGGTTTGGAATATCAAATAAGATTCTAAATAAAAAAGCAAGCATTAATTTTTCAAAAGGAAAAATACTTATTATAAAACTAAGGAGCTAGAAAAATGTGCTTGAATTAACAATATATGACTATGCGGTAATACTAGGATATTTTGTTTTATTATTTGCTATAGGGTTTTTTATAAAAAGAAAGGTTCATGATTTAAATGATTATTTTCTTGCAGGAAGAAGACTGACACTACCTATTTTTGTCGCAACACTTGTATCAACATGGTATGGTGGGATACTTGGTGTAGGTGAACTATCTTTCAACTATGGACTTGTAAACTGGCTTACACAAGGAATATTTTGGTATCTGGTTTATTTATTTTTTGCATTTTTTTTGGCAAACAGAATACGCAAATCAAATCTTTATACAATACCTGACCTACTAGAAAGTTTCTATGATAAAAAATCGCGTTTTCTAGGTGCTATTTTTAATTTTATAATGGTGACCCCCGCACCTTATGTTTTTTCAATGGGTATAATTTTTAGTATCATGTTTGGATGGGATTTATGGATTGGAATATTACTTGGGACAATAGTAATTGTATTTTATACAATACGCGGTGGTTTTCTTGGAGATATATATACAGATGTTATTCAGTTTTTTTTAATGATGATAGGAGTTGCTATGATAATACCTATCGCTGTTCAAACATATGGTGGCTTTGATTTTTTAACATCAAATCTACCTGAAACACATCTAACACTTACTGGTGGCTGGACTGTTCAGATGATACTAGTATGGGGTTTTCTTGCATTTTGGACACTTGTTGACCCAAGTTTTTACCAGAGATGTTATGCTGCAAAAGATGATAAAATACCTAGAAAAGGAATATTAATATCTGTTGGTTTTTGGCTTTTATTTGATATATGTACAACTTTTACAGGTATGTATGCTGCAGCTGCATCAAATGCAGGGGTTTTAGTTGTTGAATCAGCAGCAACTTCCTATATTTCAATAGCTAGTGCTCTTCTGCCACCTGTACTTATGGGTTTGTTTTTAACTGGTGTAATTGCTACTATTATGAGTACTGTTGATTCATTTACTTTCCTTGGTGCTATGAATATTTCTCATGATTTATACAAAAATATATTTAAAAAAGATGCAACAGAAAAACAAGTTATGAAGATGACTAAGATTGGTATTATTATAACTGTTGGTTTTGCAGTTGTTATTTCATTGTTTTTTAATTCAATAGTTACTATGTGGTATACAATTGGAACAATAGGTATTTCTGCGTTAATTGTACCTATTCTAGTAGGTTTTTTTTATAAAGGTAAAAAATCGCCTCTTGCATCGATATCGTCAATGGTTGCTGGTTCAGCAACTTCGCTTTTCTGGTTGATTAATGGATATCTAAATCTTGATATATGGGGGTGGCCACAGTATATTGGTGGTTTTGAACCATTATATCCTGGGCTTTTAGCATCACTTCTTGTTTTTATAATTGTAAATATAGTTCATATGCGGAGGCTGAACTAAAATGGATTTAGCATATCTTTTGATTGCAGATGCAATAGGCCTTATCGTTGCTACATTTGTTTTAATGTATTTCTTTTTTAAAGAGTTACTAAAACAAAAAAAGCTTTAGGTAAGTTTAAACAAATAAGATACTAAACACAAATATTAGAGTTATTACAATTGGAACACAAAAAATTGTTGTCCATGTAATTGAAAGTGCTGTCACTTTTTTATCAATTCCATATGGAATAAGAAACATATTTGTACTAGTAATTGGAAGTATTGAATTTATAAAAATAACTGCAAACCAGTTATTTGGAATAATTTTTATTGCTAGTAAAATACCAAATATAATAATTGTTATAATTGGTGTAATTACAACTGTTAAGAAAAAAATATTTCTAACCAGCGGCCAATGATCTTTAGTTTCATGTTTTATAGAAAATAATTTTTTTAATTCTTGAATCTTTAAATCATTAGGATGTATTCCAGCACCAACATAATAAAGCGCAGCAGGTATTGTTAGTTGTGTAAAAAATATAAAAATTGTGTTTCCGTTAATTCCAAAATCATTGGTTGTTAGTCCCATTTTAACATGCAAAAATATTGCAGTAAATGCAAATATTAATAAAAACCAAGGATAAAGTTTAAGATACCACGGTAAGGCTTTAATTTTTAAGGAAGATTCTTCTTTATTAATTTCCTTTTTATGTAAATACGCGAGGATATATGGAATAAATGCAAAAAGAAAGATTGCCCCCACACTCATATATATTGCAGCTTGTACTCTCCATTCTGATATTGCTAGCATGGTTCCACCAATAAATGCGGAGCTTCTACCTTGATTTGTAAGAATTGTTTTAATAAAATTAGACTTTTCGCTATCTAATAATTTTGCCGTTTTTGATTTTGCATAAATATATGCAATAGAATACATTAAACTAAATATTAAAAAACACGCAATAGTAAATAATATTTCATTTCTACTAAAATCTACTCCTAGAAAAATTCTAAAAAGTAAAAGTGGAATAAAAATATAAAGTAAAATTAGACCAATTTTTCTCATTATTTTATTTATTTTTTCTTCCCCAAAGAATTTTGAAAGTATTATAGTTACTATAAAACCTACAAGTATCCAAGGAAGAGTATTTAATCCTTGGATATAAGGTAAAATTGAATCTAGTAGTTCAATCATTTATATTCTCTCTCAATTACTCTTTTTGCTTTTCCAGTGCTTCGTGGAATAGATTTAGGTTGAATTGCTTTAACAGGAACATGTAGGTTTAAAATACTGTAGATTTCATCTTCAGCCTGTTTTTCTAAATCATCAAGATGCCCTTCTTTATATCTCCCTTCAGTTGGTTCGAATTCAACTGATAATGAAATAATCTCTTTTTCTTTAGTTTTCACAATTTGATAGTTATCACTTACTCCATGAACTTTCATTAATGCTGCTTCTATTTGCGATGGGAAAACGATGACTCCTTTTACTTTCATCATGTCATCACTTCTTCCTCTGATCCGTGATTGAATAGGTAAGGTTCTTCCACAATTGCATTTTTCTTCATAATATATAGCTAAATCTCTTGTTCTAAATCTAATAACTGGAAAGGCTTCTTTAGTTAATGTAGTGAACACCAGTTCCCCCTCTTCTCCAGTAGATAATTTTTCCCCAGTATCTGGGTCAATTATTTCTGGGAGAAAATGATCAGCATTAATATGTAGTTTTTTTTCTTTACATTCAGAAACAATACCTGGACCAATGATTTCTGTTAACCCATAATGTTCATATGCTTTTATCCCCCAACGTTTCTCGATGTTATTTCGTATTTCATCACTCCATGATTCTGCACCCATTGTCCCTATGCGTAAATTAAAATCTTTGGATGGATTAAATCCCATTTCTTCTGCAACCTCTGCAATATGAAGGGAATAAGATGGTGTACAAGCTAAAACTGTGCTTCCGAAATCTTTCATAACATTTATTTGACGCTGAGTGTTTCCAGAAGAAATTGTTATAACCATTGCACCTATTTTTTGAGCACCTTTTTCAAAACCATGAGCACCAGTAAAAAAACCATATCCGTACGCGTTTTGCATCCTATCATTTTTACGAACACCATTGGCCCATAGAGAACGAGCCATAACTTCTCCCCACAGTTCAACATCTTTTCTAGTATAAGAGCCTACAATAGGTTTTCCAGTTGTACCACTAGATGCATGTATTTCAACTATTTCATCCATTTGAGTACATACTAAGCCAAATGGATAATAATTTCTTAGATCCTGTTTTGTTAGAAAAGGAAGTTTCTCTATATCTTTTAATGTTTTAATATTATCAGGTTTTATTTGTGCTTCTTTTAGTTTTGTGTTATAAAATTTATTATTTTTATAAACATAATTTATTAATTTTTTTAATTTTTTTAGTTGCAGTTCTTTTAATTCATTTATAGGTTTTGTTTCAATTTCAGAATCCCAGAAATCTTTTTTCATAATATTATCCCCAATTATAGCTGTTTGAATAAAATCTTAAGATATAATAATTTTGAAAAAATAAAGAAATTTATAAATAAGATAAAAGTTACCAGTTTAGAGTTTATTAAAAATAATGATATTTATTTTGGAGAGTATGAGAATATGAGTTTAATACTTGGAATGGATATGTTAGTATTCATAGCATGGATTGGTACAATATTAGCTACAATACTCTGTGTTATATATGGTATTTATTATCGATTTTTCAAAAAAACTATTAAAGAAAAACCCCTGAAAGTAAAAGATGAAAAGTCTCAGAATGAGGAGGTTGAATAAACAATGGATATTATTTTATTTATTATTTCTATGTCCCTTTTTTCTGTAATGTTTATTTTTCTAGGTTATCTTGGTTATAAAAAAACAAAAACAGCTGAGGATTATTTTGTTGCTGGTAGATCAATGGGATCTATTCTTATAGCCTTCTCTTATGGTGCAACCTTTATTAGTGCTGTTGCACTGATAGGTTTTTCTGGTATAGCCTCTATATATGGTCATTCTATTTTATGGCTTGCTTTTCTTAATATTTTCGTTGGTATTTTTATAGCATTTGTAGTCTATGGTTTTAGAACAAGAAAGATAGGATTATCGCTTAATGCGGTGACTTTAGCAGAGATATTAGGAAATAGATTTAACTCAACAAGATTACAGCTAGTGTCAGGTTTAATTATTGGTATTTTTATGATAGCTTATACATCAGCTGTATTTCTTGCTGTTGCTAACCTTTTCCAGGTCACTTTTGGGATATCCTATGAACTTTGTGTAGTGATATTTACAATTGTTGTAGGTTTTTCATTGATTGCTGGTGGTCTATACGGTGTTATTTGGACTCATGCAGTTCAAGCTATACTTATGATTATAGGTATGGTTATTCTAACTGTTGGAATTTATAGTATGCTTGGTGGCATTGGTCCAGCTCATGAGGCTGCTGCTGCTTTAACCCCTGAGGCGCTTAAAGGTATTGGTAGTCCAGCAGCAACTAATGCACCTAATGGTTTAACATCTATGCCTACGTTTTTATCAAAACCTTTTATGATGATTTTAACACTTATTTTTGGTGTAGGTATAGGTGTTTTAGCACAACCTCAGCTTATAATACGGTATTTAACTGCAAAAAATGAAAAAGCATTACGTCTAGCAATACCATATGGAGGGATTTTTATACTTATAATGACATTTACTGCTTTTAGCATTGGACCGTTATGTAATGTTTTAATGGTAAATAATGGGATAATGTACCCTACAAAAATTGTGAATGGTGTTGTAACAGCAAACCCTGATGCGGTTATTCCTGTGATTATAAACCAATTTTTCCCACCCTGGTTTATTGTAATATTTTTATTTGCAATATTAGCAGCAGCGATGTCCACGGCAAGTTCACTGTTTCATACAGCCGGAGTATCTATTAGTAGAGATGTATATGAAAAAGGATTAAAGAAAAAACTTACTGCTAAAAAGTCTTTATTTATAACTAGAATTGCAACTTTAATTATTGTGATAGCTACCTTGATACTTACTTTAAAACCAGTAGATGTTGTTGCTTTCATGTGCGCGTTTTTCTTTGGACTTATGGCTTGTACATTCCTTGCGCCTTACACACTTATGCTTTATTGGAAAAAAACAAGTAGAGCCGGAGCTTGGGCTGGTATGCTTGGTGGTTTTATATTCACTATGCTTTGGTATTTACTTATTTATTTTAAAACAGCACCAAGTATAATAGGTTCAACACTAATAAATGATTATATAATAAATATGCTTGACCCTATTTTTATAGGACTTCCACTATCATTCATCTTAACCTATATATTTAGTGTGATAATAAAGCAGGATAATGAAGAACAAAAAATGATGAAAAAATCCTTTGAAAACATTTAAAGCACGTTTATTTCATTTAAATTGTTCATCAGAAATCATAAATCTTCAAGGAAATATGATTTATGAATATAATAATTCTCGGCGCAGGTTTAATGGGTCGTGCAATTGTTTTTGATTTGAATAAGTATAGTAATTTTGAAAAAATCACACTTATAGATAATAATAAACTCAATTTAAAATTAGCAAAAAAATTATTTAAAAATAAAAAAATAAGCATTGATTTGTTAGATATCAATAATAAATTTTTAATAAGAAAAAAATTAGAAAAAAACGATATTGTCATTTCTGCGATACCTTATAATTATAATTACTTTTTAACAAAAATAGCTATTGATATAAAAACACATTTTATTGATCTTGGTGGAAATAATATTATTGTACAAAAACAAAAAACTTTAGATCAAAAAGCAAAGGATGCTAAAGTTATAATTATCCCTGATTGTGGTCTTGCGCCAGGCCTTGTTTCAATTATTACACGTGATATTGTTAGCTATTATGATAGTGTTGATTATGTTAAACTAC
>Ga0209254_10001685_pt1 | contig 19952 bp, 20 predicted proteins | sample FrelakmetDIP11DI_FD_187148 | JGI IMG/M metagenome (GOLD analysis project Ga0209254, IMG submission 187148) | Freshwater lake sediment microbial communities from the University of Notre Dame, USA, for methane emissions studies - DIP11 DI (SPAdes)... | ecosystem: Environmental > Aquatic >...
AAAAAGATTAGTCTATCGATTGGAACATCTGGGTTATCAAGTTTCATTGCAACAATTGTCCGTTCCAGTATCCGTATGATTTATTTTCAGATCAGGATAAACCATTGGGCTTTGAAGCTTCCTTAGTAAAGAGCATAGACCATGCTGTTTTTCAAAGAGCGCTTTAATTACTTGTTTAAGTCCACCAAAGGCCTGATCCTGGTGGCAATTGCCATGATCGGACTGGAAACTGCCATATTTGGTATGCTTTCTGGACCCATGGCGGAGTTTGGTGTCCGGGATGTGGTCGTGAGATTGTTCGGGATGGATTTAGTCCAGGCTGAGCGTGAAGGCCGTATTATTATCCTGTACCATTCGATCGCCATGGCGGTGGTTGCCATTGAAGTCTATATGATCACTGGCATATTGAAGATGAAGGAATTCTATCGGGTAGCCGCGCGTGCACTGGTCACCATAGGCTACCTTATGGCAATGATTTTTGGGATGGGATTTGCCTACTGGGGACATACTTGGCCATTGCATGGATTGTACATTGCCGGGTTGACCCTCATCTTCTTTGCTGGTCTTTTTTTGGCGATAGCCCTGTGGCCATGGAACAGGGAGGTCTACCAGCTGGATAAAGTCTACTCACGCACTAAAAATGGGGTCGATATTGAGCGGGTGGCTTTTTTTGCCACGGCTGTCACGACCCTGATTTCTGCCTTTTTTGGTGCCATTCCTGGCTCATATTTTGGTAACGGATTCGAAGTTTTCCTGGCTGAGAATATCATCCGTTATCCTGAAAAGACGACCATGGAATACTCGGTCATCGGACACCTACATATCATGCTGGCGCTCATCGCCATCATGCTCACACTCATTATCGGTCATTGGTTAGATTTTAAAGGTATCTTTCACAAAATTGCCATGCCCCTGATGATTTTGGGTACCATCGTCCTGAACCTGGGAGTATGGGGAGTGGTGACTCCGCTTGAGCCGGTTGCCCACATGATCATCTATGTTGGGGCGACCCCATCCATGCTGGCAGCCTTGATGCTGGTCATCTTTGGCTGGGATAAATTCATCCACCAGGGGATCGCAGGGATCCAAAAGCCATCTCCCTGGCAAAAACTCAAGGCATTAGTTCACGATCCACTCAAGTTTGGTCCACTCTGGCAGATGGTTTTTATGAATTTCACTGTCAGTGGCATCGGTATCATGATGGCAGTCAAGCTGGATGAGATTTTCCGTATCTGGCCTGCCCGGGAAGAACGCATTGAGCTTACTGGGCACTGGCACATCCTCTCAGCGATCATAGCTACCATTATCCTGCTTTATTATGGCGACCTGATCGGGTTTAAAGGAAAAGTCCGCCAGTGGTATGGCTGGGGCATCATCCTCCTTTCCGACCTGGCCTTCGCTTCCATGACCATCTTCGAGATGAAGCGTCTCTTCATCAGCGAGGCTGAACAGCAACCATTGGTAAATACCGTGATGCTGCTGGCTGACTTTGGCTTGGCCATGCTGCTGGTAATCCTGGCAATCGTCATGCTCTGGCGCTTATTTGACCTTTTCAAGAAGAAAGGGCGTTGGACAATCGAAATGGATCAGGATGACCTGGTGGGGGAGGTGGAGAAATGAAATCCACTCCCTGGTACCTCATCCTGATATTTATATTTCTGGCTTCCTGCACATCGGTGGATTTGGATGCTCCCATTCCAACCTACGACACGGGCGTGGATCCTGAAGCCTGGGCTAGCATCCCAGCTGGTGAATTTCTATCTGGGCAACACAATGATCCTGAAATGCTCGACTACGATTATGAGATCATGGTCACAGATGTAACGGTTTACCAGTATGTTGAGTTTCTCAATACTGCGCTGGCGGATGGAACGCTTCAGGTAGAGGCAGATAGCATCGTCGGATTTTACCCGGGGGATGAATTCCATGGGGTCAAGCATGAAGTCGAAATTAGCGCCGCAAATTACATCTTTATTCCATTATATGACCCAGTATCGCGTTATAATTTTGATGGCAGGACCTTTACTCCTAAACCAGGCTATGAGAACCACCCGATGACCAACGTATCCTGGTTTGGAGCCTGGGGCTACTGCGGTTATAATAATTATTGGCTGCCAACTGAATTCGAATGGGAAAAAGCGGCGCGTGGCTCTGGGGATGATCGGCCTTTCCCCTGGGGTGATCAGATCGCCCGAAGTAACGCCAATTTTTACGCCAGCCGTGACCCTTTTGAAGATATGAGCTCGTATGGATCAAGAACATCACCGGTGGGTTTCTACAATGGCCAGGTGTACGATGGTTATGAGACCCTCGATTCAGCCAGCCCGTATGGCTTGTACGATATGTCTGGCAATGTATGGCAGTGGATGGGCGATATATACGAAGGACAACACTATCGCTACTTGCGTGGAGGTTCAAAGGATACATACGATATGGACTTACGCATCTGGGTAAGAAACAATGCCACCCCCACCTACTTCAGCCCTGGTGTAGGATTTCGATGTGTTAGAGACGGAGAATAACTGCATGTTGATCGTCGATAAAATCAAGTCAAAAGCTAGAGCCTACCTGCCGCTGATTAAAACCTGGCAGACCGGCTTGCTCTTGTCCACCGGTATCGCTGGATACTTAAGTGCTCACACTACGCCGGACTTGGGTGTTTTATTAGGTCTTGTCGGCAGTCTTTTTCTAGCCATCAGTGGTTCAACCATCTTGAACATGTGGTATGACCGCGATATTGATACGGTGATGAACCGCACGCATAATCGACCATTGGCATCAGGGAAAGTGTCCAGGCGAGAAGCACTCTGGCTGGGAATATTTTTGTCGTGCAGCGGTGTGGGTTGGGCAGTCATGCAAGATTTGCTATTCGGATTGGTGGTGTTTGCCGGATTATTCTTCGATGTGGTCGTATATACGATCTGGCTTAAGCGACGCACTAGTTGGAGCATTGTGTGGGGTGGCATTTCGGGTGGGATGCCCATCCTGGCTGGACGTGCCCTTGCCATTGGGCAGATTGACCTGGTGGGCATATTGCTGATGATGGCAGTGTTATTTTGGATCCCAACCCATATCCTGACCTTCAATATGCGTTATTTTGATGATTACCAGGCTGCCAAGGTTCCAACCTTCCCTTCCACCTACGGATTTGAAGCCACCCGAGCGATCATCGCCTTGTCGGCAATCCTGGCAGCTGCTTCCATCGGTGTGGCAGGTGTGATGATCGGTATCCAGGCCGGTAGTCTCCGCTTGATGGCTGTTCTTTCTACTGGATTACTCCTGCTTTCATTTGCAACCGTCTTCCGTCCTTCCGAACAGGCGAATTTTAGCTTGTTTAAATATGCTTCTATATATATGCTGGCATCGATGATCTTGCTATCCTTGTAAGCCAAGGATAATGAAGACAACTCCTCTGGATAGAATTCTTTTACTGATCACCTGTCTCCTGGCTGCTTATCAGGTGGTGGTGGGGATCAACGGGCTGGAAAACATACCGACCATTGCTTATACCATTGCGTTTGGGGTATTACTGGTGGCCAGCCTGCTGATCATCATCCTCGGTTTTGATGTATTGAACAGCCCCGTGGTAGTTGTGGTATCGACGATTATCCCACTCAGTTTGTCTCTTGGATTGGTATGGGAATATGGTACTGCCTGGCGAGTTCCCTATTTGATATTTACCATCTTTGGTTTTCTAGCGATCATTATCACCCGTTTAGCCCACATGCCTGGGCGAATTCCGACCATCGTCCTGGCATTTGTGCATGGTATGGCAGGCTTGGTTGTCTTTCTTTTACCCTGCATATTGGCAGCCCAGGGTGTTACCAATCCTGGATTCGCCCTGGTTGGTTTTGGTGGTGCACTGATCGGGCTGGGGGGGTTAATGCTTTCATTTTTAAAAGTGGGGCAACCCATCGTATCACGTGAAATTATCTTACGTATTTTTCCCTGGATTCTGCTGTTAATGACTACATCGTTTGTTGCAGGCTTTGCACTTGCCTGAAATTATTAGATTCTGAGGAGCTTATTATGGGAAAAAAATGGTGGGCGAAAGTATTACGGGTAATCGGAATTATATTGATGGGGTTAACAGCCGTATTCACTATTTTGGGCGGTGTAGGGACCACCTGTGTGGCACTTAACCCGACCGGGTACGACGGTAAATTTGCAGGTATTGCTCCTTATCAATGGCTGTATGTCCTGTTTGTCACTGTCACCTTTGCCTTTGGGGTAATGGGTGCCCGTGCGACCTGGCTGCTCATCCGCAACAAGCCCAATGCCTACCGCTATTCGGTCATCGCTTTGCTGGGAGGCACCATCATTGGGGTGATCCATGTCTGGGTGTCACGTGCCTTACGTGGCGGGTCGATGCCTGTTGACATGGTCACCTATATGAATATTCTCACCCTGGTTGTATTCTTGATCTTTCGCATCCCACCCCTGTGGAAGGAAATTGGTTTTGGACAACCTGCTTCTTCCAGCACTGCCGGAGTGGCTGGAGGCATGGTTTCTATTACCGCCGGTGCTATTGCCCTCACCATCCAGTATTGGATGGGACCCACCCATACCATTGCGGGATTGAACTATGCAGATGTCTGGCATGTTCAATTACAGCTCATCGGGTGGTTGTTGATCGTCTTGGGTGTAGCAACTCTTATGTGGGCCACTGGGCTGTTTTCAAGCCGGGAAGTTTCCACCGAGGTTGCCTCAGCGCTTGAGTAAAACAAAACTTCCTGGAATGGGTTGGATTCCAGGAAGTTTTATTCTGTTTGGTTTTTCTAGGGGCAAACCTGTAAGGTCACATCATCCACATACATGGCGCTGATTCCACCACCGCCATCATTATACGTTCCCCATTGAAGCAGGATGGTCCATCCACGATATTTGCTCAGGTCAAATTGCGTGGTAAGCCAGGTTTGGTTATCAGCGAGTTGCCATAGGAGTACTTCCAGGATGTTGTAACTTTGATCCATGACCAACAGGTATTGGACATCACCGGCTATTTGCGAATCAATAAATCGTGAACCAAGCGTAGGTTGGGGTGGCAGCGGTTGCCCCAAAACTTCTCCACTCAAGGGGTAATACCACATCTTCAAGGTGGCATGACCGGCACTCGAAGGTATAGAGACAGTTTGCCGGAAATCTGAGTAACTGAACCTGTTATCACCCGCATATACGATCCCCGTTCGCATCGAACGGAAAGCACTGTGGTATTCCGAGTTGGAATAACCAGCCGGGTACTCGGTGAGGGGAACTACCCAACCGTTAGAGCCTTCAAAGTTGCTGTTGACGATATACTCTGAACAAGGTCGAGGAGTGGGGGTTACAGATGGTGTTTGGGTGGGTGTGGGACTGGGTCCCGGGGTGGGTGTGGTTGCACAATCATCCAGGCTGACATCGTCCACGTACATGCTGGTGATGCCGTTATATCCATCATTGTAAGTACCGAATTGCAGGAAGATCGTATATCCTGAATAGCGCCTCAGGTCAAACTCGTAGTAATGCCAGTACCCCTCATCCGCACGCTGCCAGACGAGGGTATCGATCCAGTTCTGGTATTGATCCAATATCAACACGTATTGCAGGTCGCCACTTAAAATCGTCTCATTAAATGAACGCCCAGTGGGAGTGATTTTTTCCGGCTGTGATAACCCCATTGCTTCTCCACTGAGTGAATATAACCAGAACCGGGCTTTGGCAACCGAAGCACCCGATGGGATGTGAACCGCCTGGCGGAAATCTGAGTAGCTGTACCTGTTATCACCAGTAGATGTGATGCCTGTGCGCATGGACCAGGAACCGGTATGTCTTTGCGCGCTTGAATAGCCCGCAGGATAAGCCGTGATGGGAATTTCCCAGGCACTTACCGATTCAAAACCAGAGTTTTGGAACAGATTGCTGCATGGACCCGGGGTGGGTGATGGGGTGGGAGAACCTCCCGGACAAATCTCCAGTGAAACGTCATCCACGAACATCGAAGTGATACCATAATACCCGTCATTGTAGGTTCCGAAATGCAACCAGATGGTCCGGCCGGTATACGCAGTTAAATTGAACTGGTATTCGGTCCATGTCTGGTTATTGCTCAGGTGCCAGATGAGTGTGTCAATGATATTAAATGCTTCATCTAATACAAGCACGTACTGGACATCCCCTGCCATTTGAGTCTCATTCAGTTGTGCACCAATGATCGGTTTGTCAGGCAGAGATAATCCGCCAGCACCTGCGCTAAAAGACTTGACCCAAAATGAGAGATATGCGCTGGAAGTACCGGTGGGGATGCTTACCTTCTGGCGAGTGGATGAATAGCTGTACCGGTTGTCCGCCGGGTTGGTAATACCCGTGCGCGCCGATCGGCCTCCGCTATGAGCCTGGGATGTGTCGTACGCGGCAGGATATTCAGTGACAGGAAACTCCCAACCCGAATTGCTTTCAAAACCGCCATTTACAAGTGCCTCCCCGCATGACACGTCTGCGGTGAAGTTCAGATAGACCACGTCGGGTGGGACGACCACAGCAGAGGAATAGGGAGAAAATGCGGTTCCACCCAAGGATGGGGTGAGTGTATACGTACCTTCAGCCAACCCATCCAGCGAATAATTACCGTTCTGATCGGTTAGGGCTGACTGGCCAAGATTTGTCTGGAGCTTAACCCCCGAGATAGGTATGTTTTGAGGGCTGAGCACTCTTCCGGAGATTTCATGCCCGGTAGGTCCGCTGTAAACCACCGGAATATAAACGGATTGACCAGCCCAAGGTTGATTATCCTGGGCTTGTGCCGCGATGATGCCTGCTGTTAGTAATAAGATCACACAACCAAAACCGATAAAAATCTTTAGATGCTTATTGTTCATGGTTGACTCCTCTAGGCAAGGGGTTGTTTGCCCAAACCTAAATCTATATACAGTTTAAAGTAAAATATGACAATAATCAAGCCCCAAATGGGGTATCAATATATAGACGTCCCCTACCTGTGGGGTGTTCCCGGATTTAATTCATGGGTATAATAGACCCACTTTTTAATTTGAAAGGAAATTCATAATGTCCAATAAAGTTTTCTACGGCTCTCCACGGCAGGCACGCCTGGAAGCAAAAGAGACCTTGCCTGCCAAGCTTGAGCTGATCCTTGAACAGCTTCATCTTCGAGACCGGGTGAAGGATGAGACGGTGGTCATAAAAATGCATACCGGGAATAATATGGTTTACTCCACCATCCACCCGGTTTTTGTTCGCAGGGTGGTCGATGCGATCAAGGACGGAGGTGGCAAGCCATTTATCGCTGATGTGAGTTGGGATGTTCACGGGGCGGAGAAGCGAGGCTACTCCCACGAGGTGGTCGGCTGCAATATATATCATTCAGCTGGAGTGGACGAAAAATACTTTTACAGCTATCACCGACCCTATAAAAACATCCAGGATTGGAAATTGGCAGGCATGATCCAGGATGCCTCCTTCATGGTAAACCTGGCGCATGTCAAGGGGCACCCCAGCTGTGGTTTCGGTGCCGCATTCAAAAACCTGGCGTTGGGTTGCATGGTAGGTGAGACACGCAGTGCCATGCATGATACCATGCAGTATGATCCATACTGGTTTCCAGAGAAGTGTCCGGACGAAAAGGTACGTAAAGCCATTACCCAGGTCTGCCCATTCGAAGCGCTGGTTGAGGATAAGGAAAATGTCGAGCACCTCCATCTCCACCCGGAACAATGCAACGCTTGCGGCAGGTGCTTGCAAGTGGCTCCTGCAGGAAGCCTGAAAATCGATGCGGTTAACTTCCATTCCTTTATGGAGGCATGTGCCATCAGTGCAGATATTACATTATCCACTTTTAAACCAGGGAAAGCCGTGCACATCAACCTGGCAACCCACATGACCCCGGTGTGTGATTGTTTTGGTTTCACCAGCATGCCCATCTTACCGGATGCGGGGGTATTTGGTTCGGATGATATCGTCGCCGTTGACCAGGCAGTTCTGGATATGACAGCACGCGCAAAGCTGATCGAGGAAAATCTGCCCTGTAGCCTGGAAGTGCATACTCGTGAAGGTCACCCGTTCCGTTGGCTGCATGGACCACTCAAAGACCCCTATAAGATTACCGAGTATGGCGAACAATTTGGCCTGGGCAGTCGGGTTTATGAGCTGGTGGATGTGTTGCCAGTGGAAAAGATCGAACGGGCACCCTTGGGATATATCCCGGCGCGATAAAAGCGTTCACACGTTTAACGCGATCACGTTTATTCATCAGCTGATTCAGATAATCAAAATAGTAAGCTAACCCATATGCATACACTCCGTGATCTACGCGCGGTCAAGGACAGATTTGGCGGTTTCACTTTCCTGGATCTAAAAGGCTATGATTTGCAGACTGCCCACCGGCACCTGGGAAAGCACGTCCGCCCGCAGGTGCGCAAGATCCTTAATCAGCGCCTGGACCGGTTAAATCCAGCAAAATTCAGCCTTCTATTGAAGCAAGCTCAATCATGTGCTGAGCTGCTTACTGACAAGCTTGCAGATCTACGATGGGATTCAGTGATACGCGGAGCACTGCAGGAGTATGTAGATTGTCTGACAGCCTGGGGAGACGGGGCGGGGTTGAATGATTTTGACCATCCTGCTTTGGCTGCTCATATCCCGCTTTGCACGTTAGATTTAGCACTTTTTCTCCAGCATGACAGCACCGGATGCCAGACAGGCATGTACAGGCAGATGGATGGGTCGGTCATTCTATGGCATACCGAAGAGGATATTGAGTTTGAAGATGGCAGCGGATTCGACCAATTACGCCTGGCTGCATTTAATGTTGGCGATGAAAATGACCCTATCAGCATGCATGCCTTCATCTACCCTGACCTGTTGCCCGGACCGGCCTTTGGGTGGCGCAGCGATGGGTATGCCCAGGCAGTGGATACACTGCATACGCGCGAAGTCCCATTCCTTAAAGGTGGAATGTTAGCAAATATTGCCACCTGGATCACCCTCAGGTTGGGGCCAGGTTATGATACATCAAGGGTGATTGAGAGCTTGGGACCTTACTTTGATGGGTATGCGCTGAACGTTGTATCCGTTCAGGGTGGAGAAGTACGGGCAGAGAAATATGAGTTCGCCGAAAACCATATCCTGCCGAATGTCCTGGGTGGGCAAACAGGTGATTATTTGTTCCAGGTGAACATTTTTTCCCAGGATGAGCCTGACTGGGTGAAGCAAGTGGAGGAACTACCTTCCACGGATCACAGGTTGTACATGCAGCGCGTTAACCGAACCCAAAAAGCCATGCAAAAGAAGGATTCCCCGGCTGGGGAGGTGGGTGATATGCCCTTCTTCCATGACATGATGAAGACACGTTCTGGGAGTATCTGGTCATACGCCAATATCCATGTCAAGGCATATATCATCCTGCGCCAAACAACACTGGGTGGGGAGATCTGGTTGGGCAATGGACCCGCGTTACCAGGGGATCATTTCTTAATTATTAAAGTTCCGTTAGCTTGAGTCTGGAGATGTCAATTCTCTAATATCCTGTAGAGACGCCCCACCGGAGTGTCTCTACACCTGAAAAAACCTTACGGTTGTATGGTGATATCCGTATACGCACCGACTTGCTTGTCTGTAGGGGTACCATCCTTATAAATTGTGCCTATGACTACAACTCTCATATCTATTGGGTTTGAAGTCTTATCTAAACCTGGAAGAGCAGAGACAAGGAGTTGACTTAAACTGCCCTCACCGAGCGGCGAAATTTGTTTATTCTCTTCTGGAGAATATTTTTCGAGGTTTTTTACTATTATCCATGTCTGATCTTCATTATTATACAAGTACATTTTCAAACCATAGTCTGCTGGAAAGACAATAACTTTATTGGATTGGTTGTTTAATTCCAATGTAATAAATTCGCCTATTTTCGGTTTATAAAATCCTCTCTCCAAACCCGGAAGAGATAATTTGACCTCATCGTTCATATCACCCATCGGGATGGGTATTAATTTTAAAAACGCATCCTCCTTTTGCTTACTCACTTTATTAGAACAGGCTGCCAAACTTATAAGCAGTGATAGAACAATGATAAATTTGTAAAATTTTATCTTTTTCATAATATATTATCCAACACAAGCTATTTAGAAATTTTCACAATGAAATCTGGATGGATTGCATTTGAATTTACAAGAATTAATCGTCCCCATAGGCTATTTAATGGTAGCATCCTTCGTTGTTTTCCACCAGCCCATCAGTACCCAGGGCAGCATTGCGAAGATGCCTACCAGGGCGGGACCAGACAAGCCGAAGAGAAAGTCCGTCAAAATCGTGCTGATCCCGACGATGGCATAGCTCCAGACAGCCATTTGTTTGAAGGAATCGCCCGAGGTGTCTGAATCAGGATGGATGCGTGCCAGGGTCAGGAATAGCCAGAAGGTGACAAACGTGGTCACCCACCAACCCAGATAATTCAAAATTGGGATACCAAAATACGCCCCAGGCTCCTCCCACACCCAGTGGTCTCCTGCCACCATCATGGGGTCCATCACCAGGTCCCAGGCGGTCATGACCATTGCTCCAACACCAGCAACCACTAAGCGCCATATCCAAGGGGATTTATATTTTGGAACCAGGCGCTCAGCAATCACGTAGGAGGGGTAAGTCATCATGAACCAGGCAACCGGGATGATCAGCGGTACCAACCCCATGAATTTATAACCCAGCTTGTCGGTATAGTAGTAGGGACCATAGATCTTGCCCGTTGCTACCCCCACGCATTCGAACAGCATGCTGATGGAAAAGGTTAATATGAGAAGTAACAACATCTGCTTCCAGCCCAGGTTTTGCGAGCCATGTTGCACGGCGAAGGTGAAGGCGAGCAAGGTTAGAAGGGGGGTGAAGAAGGGTTGGTAGGGAACTCCGGCATACAGGCTGACAAGGTTGTATATGGTGAGTGTGGCGAAGATGATGAGGATCAGTTTAGTCAGCCTGTGGGTGGACATGGGATGTGTGCCTTGGGGTTAGAGTTCAGGTAAGTATTTGAGAATCATACCATTATTATGTGAATGGTGAGATAATGCTGAGCGCGAAAAAATCCCCCAGATGTGTAGAATATTTGGAGGATTTATATTTATCAGATCTGGAATAGTGGGTAATATACCCGCCCTACAAAACACTTCGAAGAATCAGGATTACCGATCCCGGCTATAAAAGAAAAAGGCAGGGAAGATACCCGCCGTACATATGGATAGGAATGCTTCGGGTTGGAGGCTCTTTCCAACCCGAAGCATTATTAAATAGCTTATATTTGTTGCACCTTGCGGATCGGCTCCAGGAAGAGCTTTGTGCGTTCATCCTGCGGGTGGTGGAAAATTTGGTCGGGAGGACCGGATTCAACGATGAGACCTTTGTCGACAAAAAGGATCCGGTCAGCAACATCACAGGCGAAGCCCATTTCATGGGTGACCACTACCATGGTGGTGCCTTCAAATGCAATCTGCTTCATCACATCCAGCACCTCACCGATCAGCTCAGGGTCCAGGGCGGAGGTGGGCTCATCAAATAGCATCACCTTGGGCTCCATCGCCAGGGCACGCGCGATAGCAACCCGTTGCTTCTGTCCGCCCGAAAGCCGGATTGGATGCACATCTTTCTTCTCCTCCAGCCCCACCTTTTGGAGATATTTTATCCCAAAGGGAATAGCCTGATTTTTGGGCATCTTCTTAACCGTCACCAACCCCTCGATGACATTTTCCAGGGCGGTCATATGGGGGAACAGGTTAAAATCCTGGAAGACCATGCCAGTGTTCAAGCGCATATCGACCGCCTTACCCTGATCGAAACGGATGCCGGGACCCATGGTCATTGTATGACCTGCTACGGTGATCGTACCTGCCGAAGGTTCTTCCAGGAAGTTCAAACAGCGCAGCAAGGTGCTTTTACCAGAGCCGCTGCGACCGATGATGACTATCACTTCCTTGGGGGTAACTGAAAAAGACACACCTTTTAATACATGCAAGAGATCGAACCACTTATGCAGGTTCTCAACACGGATGATGTCATTATCGCTCATATGCGTGCCTCATACGTTTTTCCACATATCCTACTGCCCAGGATGAGGCGATGGTCAGGACCCAGTAGAAGAAAGCCGCAACGATGAACATTTCCATGAACTTGCTGTCCACACGGGCGAACCGGCTGGCACGGAAGGTCATCTCCCACACACCCATGACCGATACCTGAGCGGAATCCTTCTGCATCGCAATGAACTGATTACCAATATCCGGGATGATCACACGAATTGCTTGTGGCAGGATGACACGGCGCATGACCTGCCAGCGATTCATACCAATTGATTCAGCGGCTTCACGCTGACCGCCGCTAATGGACTGGATACCGGCACGGAATATCTCGGTCATATAAGCACCATAGTTAAGGCTAAGCGCTAGAACACCGGTTGCAAAAGCGCTAAGGATAAACCTTTCGCCGATTTGTGGATAACCTTTTTCGATTAGCACCGTGCCAATTTGGGGTAATCCGTTGTAAATGATAAAGATCTGTACAAGCAACGGTGTGCCACGGAAGATGGAAACATAAAGCCCGGAAATGCCCATGGCGATGGCGTTATTCGAAAGGCGAGCCACCGCTCCCAATAAAGCCAGAATGGTGGCAGATGCGATGGAGAGAAATGAAAGTGCGATGGTTATCCACAAACCTTGAAGCACAAAATAGTAGTGCTCAAGCATGTATTTGGGATCAAAGTTGAACTGGAGCAGGATTAAGATTAAAAAGAAGATCAGCACGACCCAGACGACCCCAATTTTGACCGTCATGATGAGTCGTTCCCTACGTTTTTGAGCCATCAAGGCTTGCCCCATGTCTAGCTCAGGGTCATAACCTGGTTGCCCGGGTAACTTCATGGTGTCTACAGCCATCGGTACCTCACAATCCTAAGGGATATAACAAAGGGGCTGATTGATTATTATTTAGAGCTTCAATCAGCCCCTTTGTCTTATCGAGACGCCTCTATTTGACCAACCAAAATTCTGTGGAGCGGATACGATCCAGGATAGTTTCCTGAATAGATGCCATCCATTTTTACAAAAGACCAGACTGAAACCACTCCAACAAGTTCCATTTATACTGGGATTTTACGGCCACTGGTTCAGTGCAGCCAGGTCAAACGAAGCAGCAGGGGTAGTCAGATCCAAACCATAATACTTGTTGGAGAACTTAGCCAGTGTACCATCGGTATTCAATCCCTGGATAACCTCGCTGACTTTCTTGAGGAAGGGAACCGGGTCGGGAGTGCTGGCTTTATCCACCGCACCAGCCAGGTATTCAAAGTAAACTGGCTCACCTAATTGCTTGAAAGGCTGTCCATTATTGATCTCACCTGCACCAGTGGGCTGGGCGGTCAGAACCGCGTCCAGTCGGATGCCGTCGCCTAATGAAAGGTCTTGCAACGCATAGAGATCGGTGTCATAGCCCATGAATTCAGCATTTTGAACGACGAAGTTGATTGTTTCACCGGGGATGGACAACGTGCCAGCAATGTAAGCATCATAAGTACAACCTGTGCAAGCACCGACCTTCTTGCCAGTGAGGTCACTGGGTTGTGTCAAGGATGTATTATCTGTATGGACGAAGAAGGCTGCCGGGGTAGTGTAATAGGGCTGTGTGAAGTACAGTTTCTCCATACGCTCGGGGGTGATGGTCATTGATCCAATGCTGAGATCCCAGCGATTTGCCCAGCTGCCAGCCGTGATCAGGGACCAATCGACGGTAAGGAAGCAGGCTTCCACGCCCATCTTATCAGCGATGGCGATAGCGACATCAATATCAAAGCCTTGCATCTCTGTGGCAGTTTTTTGGTCACCCGTACATTTCGTGTTGGCGACGGGTGTGGCACCTTCAACCAATTCTGATTGAGGAGGGTATGCTGGATCGGTGGAAACAATGAGCGTGCCCCGGGCAAGGATCTCTTCCAGCTTATCTTTGGGAGCCTGGGTTTCTTTTGCACAACCTGATAGAACAAAAGAGAAAACCAAGAGCAGGGATACAAAAATGTAGAGCTTTTTCATATGTTCCTCCTAAAAGAGTTAATAATTTTCTATGCACTGAATTTAGATACCTGATGAAATAACACACTCCATTAAGATCTTATACAATGCCTCCTTTTTCAATTACTCTTTTCTTTGCAAGGAATAATACCCCTCCTATGAATCAGGATGATTGTATTCGAATCCATTCCAATTCCAGGATTAGTACCCTTATGCAAAAAACTCCAATGGATTTTATTATCAATCACCTCATGCTTGCCAACTTCGACCTTATTATTATAGACGAAATTTTATCAGCTTTGCAAGTGAATCATTGGTTTCCTTCCAGGTATTCAAGTAAATCATCAAAATGAGCTGAGGCGCTCAATAATAACTCCGCGGGCAAGTATTGTTCTCCTAGATCCTGCCTGTGTGTGGCTTAAGTCCCAGGCATGTGGCTGATTGGGTGGAGTTGAAAATATTAATTATTATTATTCCAATCATCTATATATGATTGGCAGATAAAAGCATAATATTGGAGCAGGGGGCTGGGTCGGTGAAGGGCTTGATGTGTTAGTCCTGGTTGGTGAAGGGCTTGATGTGTTAGTCCTGGTTGGTGTAGGGCTTGGCGTAATCGTCCTGGTTGGTGTAGGGCTTGGCGTATTCGTCCTGGTTGGTGTAGGGCTTGGCGTATTTGTCCTGGTTGGTGTGGGGCTTGATGTGTTAGTCCTGGTTGGTGTAGGGCTTGGTGTATTCGTCCTGGTTGGTGAAGGGCTTGGCGTATTCGTCCTGGTTGGTGTGGGGCTTGGCGTATTTGTCCTGGTTGGTGTAGGGCTTGGCGTATTTGTCCTGGTTGGCGTGGGGCTTGGCGTATTCGTCCTGGTTGGTGTAGGGCTATCAGCAACAGGCCACGCCAGAGTTTTATTGGTTTGGGATGATATAACGTTTATTGGAAAAATTATTGAGATAGTAAGTGCTAACACAACTACAACAAGTGCCTTACTAGATAATATACTCTTCATAAACCCCTCCATACATAAATGCCAAATTATAAAACCACCCAGACCCTATCATTAGCGTGGCATATGTGCCGTGCTTAGCTAATTATCGTAATGAGAATGAATTATTTTATCTCATATCCATAAAAATACTAATAAAACATCAAAGTATTAGAATAAGAATTACACCCCCTCCGATATCGTGTTTAATCTCTCATTCCTGAGCTCCCAGGGAATGGGTTATTTACCAGAAAAAAGGCGGGCAGCCATGCATGAGTTCATAGGATCTTCATCATAAATCTGCTTACAATCCTGTCCACAGAAGAAAACTACTTCATCACGATAATATGTATAGGGCGTGTCGGAGGTGACAAGGATGCTGGATCCGCAGGCAGTCTTTCCAGGCATACCTGTGCTGGGGTTCATCGGTGATTCAGTGGGGTTCATTTTCTCTCCTGATCCAATTCCCTGAGCATTACCAATTGTCGTTTTAAATTCCGTGTACGAACTACCAGGCTGATAATGTAGAGAGACATTATGCCAAATATTACCGTGTAACCAGCAACCAGATAGCGGGTGGTTTCGGCGGGTGCTTGCAGTAAAAGTGTGTTGATCATGATCATCTATCCTTTATTGGAGGGTTTTCAAACGTAGGTTTTCGGCTTCTTCAGCCAACTTACCCAGGCGGATACGGTGCCAAAGCAGGTCAGCGAATATGATGGAGAATGTGATCAGGCTGAAGATGAAAGTCTGCAACATCCTCGGGGACATATCAAAGCTGCCCTCTGCTCCACTCCCTCCGCTGCCGATGATGACTGGATGGATTGTGCGAAAGATACGGATTGATATGAAGGTGAGCGGAACGCTTATGAAGCTCAGGAGAGCGTAAACAGCCCCAAAACGGGCACGACGGTCAGGGTCGTCAATACCCTGGCGCAACAAGAAATATGCAGCATAAACAAGCTCGCAGATAGCGGCTGTAGTCAGGCGTGGGTCCCAGGTCCACCAGGTGCCCCACGAGCCACGCGCCCAGATGGAACCGGAAACAATGGCGGTAAAGAAGAATACAAAGCTGATCTCAATGGCAGACAAACCAACGATATCCCATTTACGGTCACCTTTCCGTAAATAAGCGATTCCGGCGATGGCAGCAACCATGAAACCCAACATCCCCACCCAGGCGTTGGCTACATGAAAGTAGAAAACCCGCTGAACCTGGCCCATAACAGCTTCAAGGGGAGCATAAAAAAAGACCATGCCGACTGCGGTTAGAAATAACAAGATGGTTATACCATCCAGAATGGTCAACATTCGAGGCTTAGATTCCATATTTCATTCCTCCACTATATAATCAAATACCATAAACGCTACTGCGATAAAAATGACGTCATAAACAAGCAATAGATTGATCCACGGACGAATATCCGCAATATCCACACCCTGTAGAAAACCAGTACTGCCTTTAACTGCAGCAATGAGGATCGGGATTACCAACGGAAAGAGCAATACGGGAAGCAGAACATCACGGGTGCGGGTTTGCACAGCCATGCTGGATAGTAAGGTACCTACAGCCACATAACCGATCGACCCTAGCAGGATGATCAATAGCAGGCCTGGGTTGAACAGATTTACTGTATACAGCACACTGTAGACGGGCAGCACAATGGCTTCAACAATCAGCATAAATATCAAATTACCGATAGCTTTTCCAAAGTAAATTGCACTGCGGTCAACCGGGGCGAGGAGCAATCCATCCAGGCAACCGCGGTCTTTTTCCATAGCCATGGAACGGTTGAGCCCAAGGGTCCCGGCAAATGCAAAGGTTACCCAGAGCACACCTGCAGTTACCGCGGCACGTGTACCTGCATCCAATTCCAGGGCAAAGTTGAAGACCAGGATGACTAAAAGAGCGAACACAAGCATCGCCGATAACAGTTCGCGGCTGCGTAACTCTGCTGCAAGGTCTTTCCAAATAACAGCCGAAACCGCCCGTATGAACTGGCCGAGGCCAGGTGCAGAAGATTTCCGTGTGAGCTGTTTTTCAGCCTGGGAAATGGGCTCCATCCCTATGCCTCTGCAATCGCCTGACGGTAATAGGCGAGTAAATTATTGGGGTCCATATCTGACCGTTGGATGGAAGAGGTAATTACCCCACGCGAAAGGATATCAAAACGCGAGGCGAGGTCACCCACGCGGGCAAGATCATGAGATGTCATCACGACAGTTCGGCCGCGCGCTGCCACTTCTTGCAAAACTGTATCGAGCATCTGGCAAGCATCCTGGTCCAAACCTGTGTGGGGTTCATCAAAAAGCATTACTTCCGGATCGTGCAGCACCGCGCGGCCAATCGCCAGACGCTGCTGCATCCCACGCGAAAAAGTGCGCACCAAATCCCGCCGGCGAGATGCTAGACCAACCATCTCCAGCACATCTGAGATACGTTCATCAGCATGGGCTATATCGTACATCCTGGCAAAAAAGCGCAGGTTCTCATCGGCGGTCAAATCTCCATACAGTAAAGGCAGGTGGGATACCACACCCAACCTGCGCCTGACGGCAGCTGCCTGGTGCGGTAGTGAAAATCCAGCAATACTCACCTGACCCATGGTTGGGCGCGATAGGGACGATAGGATTCGTAAAAAGGTTGTCTTTCCAGCTCCATTGGGTCCCAGCAAAGCAACAAACTCTCCCGAAGCGACGGAGAAATCCATCCCACGTAAAACTGTCTTCAACCCAAAGCGTTTCACCAATTTACGAACCGTAATGATCATAATAAAGCCAACCTGTTATAAAGCTCCAAACCTGTCAGTCAGAGTCCTGATTGATTTTTCGTAATTTCTCTTTCAGTTCAGATCTGCGTTGCAGGTACGCTTCTTCGGGTAAATTACCGGCACGGTATTGGTCGTCCAGGGCAATGATGGCATCCATTAATGTATCCTCATCTTCCACCAAGGCATCCACCTGAACGTCTGTCTCATCAAAGGCGGCTTCAGCGGATTGTTGCCTGGCGTTTTTTGTGCGATTCTGGCGGAACAACCATAAACCAACAATAAGAAGGACCACACCAAATACACCCAGCCCGATGGCAAGGTTTTGCATGGTTCCGGTACTGATACCAGTCGAGGCTGCCTGCTTGGGTTTGCCTGACAGGGTGAACTCAAGCGAGCTCCCCGCAAGTAAGTTGCTGCCATTGTGCATATGGTAAGTACTTCCACTGATATCGCGTGTACCGCCATCCACCAGCTGGTCGCTTTTTACTTTTACACTATTCTCGGGTATCATCACCACTACAGCGCTGGTTGGAAGGAACATGGTTTGGACAAAATCAAGGTTTCGATTGTAGGGCATTTGAAAAGCAAAAATAACCTGGTACTCACCCACCCCAGGTTTCACTGGTATGGTATCTGCAAATCCCTGGTCAACTTCCACATAACGGGCTCCAAGCTCACCGTCCTGGAATTGCAGGTTGGTATAACCTTCTGGTAATGGGAAGGTGACCACAATTCCGTCTTCGGAGGGTGAAACAACAACCTGATTTGTTGGATTGGAGATGATAAAGACCTCCATGATCTGGACAGTGTCAGGGTTACTGAAATCCAGAAAGATGTGAACCCGATCCGTGGTTAAAACGCTTTCATCCGTGGTCGAGTCATAGACAATCAATTGAAGTTGTAAGTCTGGATTGGCTGGGTCAACCGAGACGATATCTGAACTATAAGGAGCTGAAGCGTACTCAGTACCTGCTAAAAATACCCTGCCTTCCGGCATGTAGACCTCAGTGAAGATATAAACCCCATCCACCCCGGTTTGAAGCGTCTCAGAGTAGGTATTTTGCATTTGGTCAAAACCGTACAAGGTGACCGGTATATCTGAAGGCGAATCGGTTCCCGAGCCATTGATCAATTGAACTAAAACGGTTCCATTGAAAGAAGTTGTAGATGAGACCTCGCTGGTTGAGGTCAGCTGTGGAACTTGTGTTTCAAGAGGTAGCGGGTACGCTTGTGGATCAGGGTAAGCATCCAGGGATTGGCCTGAGGCGGAACTATCGCTGGGTGCGGGATAAGCATTTCCGGTTGCTTTTTGGTTGGGAAAGGTTAATGAGCGTAGATAACTGACCAGCGCCCAGCGTTTTTCATCGCCAAGAATACTTTGGTAAGCAGGCATATCCGGAGCGATCCCTGATGAAATTGCCTGGTATAGGTTGGTAGCAGACTTTTGTGCCATTATGGATTGGTCGGTGAGGTCGATCAGTTCAGCGGAGAATTTGCCAGCTTCTGGTCCATCCCCTTTACCATTCAAGCCATGACATGCAGTACAGTTTTCCTTGTATATCTGCTTGCCCGTTGAAATTACTTCATTCGAAGTGCTGAGGCTCAATGCATAAGCGACCACATCCCAGCGCTGACGGTCAGTCAGGTTTGAAAAGGGAGGCATGAATTTTTCCATGTTGCCCTGTGTGACCACTGAATACCACTCGGCTGGTGTATAAAGGCGGGAAAAATCGGATAATCCCAGGGCAGCAACAGGTGCTGACAATAGGGTCGCCTGCGGACCATCTCCAAGACCTTTCGGTCCATGGCACTGAGCGCATTCCTGGTTATAAAGTTTTGCTCCATTTTCCGGATCGGGTGGGACAATTGGATAAAGTGAAGCGGGAAGTGCTGTTTTAGTGACTTGTTGAGGAGGTTCTAACTCCGTTCCAGGTGGTGGGGTTATGTCTTCGGCTAATGAAATCGAGCAGGCAGATAACAGGATTGCCAGACCGATGAATAGGAATGATCGGGGAGTTTTAAGCATTTTGTCTCTCAAGATATGCAGATTAGATCAAATCAAAGGAGCGCCACACTTGGGGCAGAAGTGATCGATTTCTTGCACCGGTCTGCCACATTTTGGGCAAAAACCGCCTGCTTTGCTTTGCCTGAGTCGGCGGCGAGAAGCGATC
>Ga0209254_10001688_pt1 | contig 19943 bp, 19 predicted proteins | sample FrelakmetDIP11DI_FD_187148 | JGI IMG/M metagenome (GOLD analysis project Ga0209254, IMG submission 187148) | Freshwater lake sediment microbial communities from the University of Notre Dame, USA, for methane emissions studies - DIP11 DI (SPAdes)... | ecosystem: Environmental > Aquatic >...
GCGCGCGCGCGGTCGGTCGACCCCACGCGAAGCCCAGATGCACCAGCCGCCCAGCATCACCAGCATGAGCAGCCCCGGCAGCAGGCCGGCACGGAACATTTCCTCGACCGCCAGCGGCCGGTCGGTGACCATCTGCTGCGCCACCACCGCGTAGATGATCAGCGGCAGCGAGGGCGCGAACAGCAGCCCGAGGCTGCCCGAAGTGGTCACCAGCCCGAGCGAGAAGCGCTCCGGATAGCGCGCGTGGCGCAAGGCCGGGTACAGCACGGCGCCCAGCGCCACGATGGTCACGCCGGTGGCGCCAGTGAATGCGGTGAACAGCGCGCAGGCGATCAGGGCGACGATGGCGAGCCCGCCCGGCATCCAGCCGAACACCGCATCGCTCAGGCGCACCAGGCGCTGTGGCGCGCGGCTCTCCCCCAACAGGTACCCGGCGATCGTGAACAACGGGATCGCGATCAGTACCGGCATGTCGGTCAGGCGCCAGAACTCGGCCGCCATCAGGGTCAGGTCGGTGCCGCTGGCGTGCACGCCGATCATCGCCAGGCCCGCAATGACCGCGAACAACGGCGCGCCCAGCAGCGCCAGCAGGACCAGCAGCGCCACCAGCAGCCAGGTCATGGCGTGGACGCCGGCCGCGCGACCAGCGCGCGCAGGAAGAAGCGCAGCGCCATCAGCCCGAACACGACCGGCAGGCACAGCTCCGCCTGCCAGGCCGGCACGTTGCCGAAGATCATGCTGCCGCTTTCGTGGTCGAGCTGCACCAGGCGCCAGCCATACCAGGCCAGCGTGGCGCTGATGCCCGAGGCCAGCAGCAGCGTGGCCGCACGCGCAACCCGTCGCAGCGGCCCGCGCAGGAAGACCGAAGCGATATCCAGGCTGATGTGGCGGTCCTCGCGCACCGCGGCCAGCGCGCCCAGCAACGCCGTCCACACCACCAGCACCCGCGACAACGGATCGAGCCAGGGCCAACCGGCATTGAACAGCAGGCGCGCCACGATCTGGGTCGCCGCCAGGACGATCAGCGCCACCAGCAGCAACCCGATAAGCCCGTCCTCGACGCGGTGCAGGACGTGCAGCGGGCCGGAATTCGGCGCCGCCGGCGTTGCGCCGGGGGCATCCTGCATCAAGGCGCGGCGCCCTGGGCGACGGGATGCGCGGCGCGATACTCGGCCAGCGCAGCCTGGATCTTCGCGTACAGCTCCGGCGAGAATGCCTGCCGGGTCGCCAGCGTCTCGCGCGCCGCTTCGCCGATCGAAACCCAGAACTGGCGCTCCTGCGCGTCCGGGCGGAAGAACGCGATGCCCTGCCTCTGCAGGGCCGCGAAGGCGCCCTGGTTGTCCTTGCGCGTGGCGGCATCGAGGCGCTCCATGCCGCCATTGAGTACCTCGCGCGCAATCTCCTGGTCGGCCGGCGCGAGACGCTCGAATGCCTTCTTGTCGACCGCGAGGATCCCCATCACGTAAGTCAGCGGAAAGTCGACCACGTGCTTGACCCGGGTGTGCCACTGGAAGGCAATGGTGCCGGCGTGCGTGTTGCCGACGGTTTCGATCAGGCCGGTAGTGAGCGAGGGATAGACGTCCGAGATCGGCAGCACGATCGGCTGGATGCCGCCGGCCTCGAAGGTCACCTGCGCGTACACATCGCCCTGCGGGGCCCAGACTTTGGTCGCGATGAGTTCGTCGCGGCTGCGCAGTGGGCGCGTGCCCATCAGGTAGGCGAATCCGGCGCCGGCGAAGCCCAGCGCGACCAGTCCCGCCTGCTCGAAGCCGGCGCGATACTCGGCATCGACCCTGGCGCGCACGTAATCGACCTCGGCCTGGTCCTGGAACAGGAACGGCAGGCTGTAGATCTGCGCGTCGACGTAGACGCCGCTGAGCTCGGCGCCGGCGAAGGCGCCGCCCTGGAGCTGGCCCAACTTCATCTTGCGCAGCACCGCGACGTCGTTGCCCATCACCCCACCCGGATAGAACTTGAGTTCGACCCGGCCCGCGGTGCGCTCCTTGAGCAGCGCCGCGGAGGCACGCATCTCGCGCATCCAGCCGCTGCCCTCCGGCGCGATGGTGGCGAGCTTGAGCACCTGCGCGGCGTGCGCCGGCAAACCCGGCGCGGCCAGCAACGCGGCCACTGCGATGAGGCCGGCGCGCAGGCGGGAACGGAGTCGGTTCATGTCAGAAATAGTCCTTGCCGGATTCCAGCAGTACGCGTGCCTGTTGCTGCGCCAGGGTATTGGAAAGCGTGAGTCCGGGCGCATGCGGATCGGCCGCCAGGACCTCGTTGAGGAGCCGGTCGTGGCGCTCGCGATCGAAGCTCAGGCGCGCGCAATATTGCGCATCGAGCACGCGCGCCATCTGGTTCTTGCCATCCGACCGCGCCACGGCCTGCGCGAACCACTGCTCGCCGCGCGCGGGACTTCCGCCCAGGCTCTCTGGTCGCAGGCAATTGAGCACGCCCAGGTACATCGCGGCCGTGCCCGAATCGAAACCCGGATCGAGCGTTTCGATGCGCCGGAACGCGGCCTCGATCTGCGGTAGCCGCGCGATCCGGTCCCAGTCGGAGGCATCGGCCTGCAGCACCGTCGCCTGTGCCGCGGCGTAGGCATGCAGCAAGGGCAGCGTCGGACGCTGGACGCGCTCCAACGCGCGCTCGAAGTCCTCGAAGGGTGCGTCCAGCGCTGCGCACAAAGGGGTCGACCCCGCGCAAACGGCACGCCGTGCATAGTGGTCCGCGCGCAGCGCCAGGCGCTTGCGCCGCTCGGGGTCGTCGACAAAGGAACCGGCGTAGGCGGCATACAGCCGCGACGCGGCGAGCAGCAGGTCGGTGCTTTCGGGGTCGCCGGCGATGAGTCCGTCGAGCAGCAGGAGGTACGCCGGCAGGCCCTCGGCAACCGTGGCCGGATCGTCCTGGTCGGCGATGCCCTGCGACAGGTCGGCGCCGAGGCCGGCGCCGGCGCGACTCACCAGTCCCGAACAGCCCGCCAAGGCCAGCGCAAGGGCCGCAACCAGCCCGGCGCGGTAACGGCCCGACATCAGGAAACCCAGGGGAGCGAAAGGCGACCGCGACATGTGACCCGAGTGTAGCGGGAGCCAGATGGCGGATTCACGCTGGCGTCGCAACCCCCGTATCCTGGACCTCAGCCGCCTCCAGCGTGTTCTGGACCAGCATCGCCACGGTCATCGGACCTACGCCGCCCGGCACCGGCGTGATCCAGCTGGCGCGCTGCGCCGCCAGTTCGTGCTCGACATCGCCGACCAGGGTGCCATCGGGGAGCCGGTTGATGCCGACGTCGACCACCACGGCGCCGGGCTTGATCCACTCGCCCTTGACCAGGCCGGGCCGCCCCGCCGCCACCACCACGATGTCGGCGGCCGCCACGTGGCCCGGCAGGTCGGCGGTGAAGCGATGGCAGCAGGTGATGGTGCAGCCGGCGAGCAGCAGTTCCAGGGCCATCGGGCGGCCGACGTGGTTGGAGACACCCACGATGGTGGCATCGCGTCCGCGCACCGGCCGGTCGGTATGCGCGAGCAGGGTCATGACACCCTTGGGCGTGCAGGGGCGCAGGCCCGGCTGGCGCAACGCGAGCTTGCCGAGGTTCTCGGCGTGGAAGCCATCCACGTCCTTCCACGGATGGATGCGCTGGATCACGGCATTGGTGTCGACATGCACGGGCAGCGGTAACTGGACCAGTATTCCGTGCACCACCGGATCGGTGTTGAGGCGATCGACCAGGGCCTCGAGTTCGGCTTGCGTGGTGGCGGCGGGAAGGTCGTAGTCCTGCGAGCTGAAACCCACCCGCAGGCAGGCGCGGCGCTTGTTGCGCACATATACGGCCGAGGCCGCATCGCTGCCCACCAGCACCACCGCGAGGCCCGGCGCCAGGCGTCCGGCCGCGACCCGTTCGGCCACGCGGCGCCGGACGCGGTCGAGCACGCCATCGGCGATGCGCTTGCCGTCGAGGATCTTGGCGCTCATGCAGTCGGTCGCGGGCCAGGGGGGGGCGAAGGATCGATTATCGGGGCTGCGCGCCCGCGCCGCTAGAATGCCGCATCGACGACCGGAGCACGGCCATGCCCCTGCAGCCGCAGTACGAAGCCATCGCCTTCCGCCGCCTGGTCGAGCACCTGCGCGCGCGCAGCGATGTACAGAACATCGAGCTCATGAACCTCGCCGGTTTCTGCCGCAACTGCCTGGCCGACTGGTACCGGGAGGCCGCCGCCGCCGATGGCGTCGCGTTGGCCAAGGACGCGGCACGCGAGCTGATCCATGGCATGCCCGTGGCGCAGTGGAAGGCGCTGCACCAGGGCGAGGCGACGCCACAGCAGCAGGCAGCGTTTTCCGCAACCCGGCCAGCTCACACCGACGGCGGCTGAGCGGCGCAGATCGCAACGCCATCGGCCAGCACGATCCGCCCGGGATGCGCGCAGGCCGGACAGGCGGGATCGCGTGGCAGGCGCACTTCGCGAAAGCGCGCACCCAGCGCATCCACGCCGAGCAGGCGGCCGACCAATGGCTCGCCCAACCCGGTCAGGAGCTTGATCACTTCGTTGGCCTGGAGCAGTCCGACCAGGCCCGGGACCACGCCCAGGACGCCGGCTTCGGCGCAATTGGGTGCCGCGTCTGGAGGCGGCGGCAGCGGGAAGAGGCAGCGGTAGCAGGGTCCACCCGTGCCGGGACGCGCCGGCCAGAACACGCCGACCTGGCCCTCGAAGCGATGCACCGCGCCGTAGACCAGCGGCTTGCCGTGCTTCACGCAGGCGTCATTGACGAGATAGCGCGCGGCGAAATTGTCGGAACCGTCCAGCACCACGTCGACGTCGCCGACCAGCGCCTCGACGTTGGCGAGCTCGACCCTGGCATCGATCGGCTCGATCCGGATGCGCGGATTGAGCGCCGCCAATGCACGTGCGGCGGAGGCGACCTTGGGCTCGCCGACGCCGTCGTCGCGGTGCAGGATCTGGCGCTGCAGGTTGCTGCGGTCGACACGGTCGAAGTCGACCACGCGCAGGTGGCCCACGCCGGCGGCCGCGAGGTAATAGAGGGCCGGCGAGCCGAGCCCGCCGGCACCGATGACGGTGACGCGGCCGCGCGCCAAGGCCAACTGGCCGCTCTCGCCGAACTCGGGCAGGAGCAAGTGGCGTGAATAGCGCACACGGGCATCGTCATCGAGCAGGGAAACGTGCTCGATCGGCAAACCCTCGGCGCGCCAGCGCGTCACCCCGCCCGCCACCGAACGCACGTCGCGATACCCGGCGGCGGCGAGTTGGCATGCCGCCAGCGCGGAGCGCTTGCCGCTCGCGCAGATCATCAGCAGGGTGCGATCGGCCGGCGCGCCGGTGATGGCCGGCACCTCGTGCACGCGTCCCAGCGGCACGCGATGCGCACCGACCGGCGAGCCCAGCGCCCACTCGCCAGCCTCGCGCACGTCCACCAGCGGCACGCCCGAATGCTGCAGGGCCAGTGCCTGCACAGGCACGATCTCGATCGCTTCGCGGGAACTCGGATCCACGCTCAGGTCCACGCCTTGATTGCGTGCACGGGCAGCACCTCGCCCGCCACATAGTGCCGCGCGGGCGCGGCGAACTCCACCAGCACCTCGGACTGCACCACGCTGCGCAGCGCGCCGGAGCCGGCATGCGGATGGAGCGCGACGTGCAGGCTGCCATCGGGGTCGCTGCGCAGGCTGCCGCGGCGGAATTCGAGTCGATCGTGGATCTTGTCCAGCGGCGCCGCGAGGCGGGCGTGCATCGGCGGCGGATCCAGGGCCGGACACGCGCAGAGTTGCGCCAGCAGCGGCTGCACGAGCATGCGGAAAGTGGCGTAGACCGAGACCGGATTGCCCGGCAAGGCCGCCAGCGGCGTGCCGTCCACCGCGCCGAACAGGACCGGCATGCCCGGGCGCATGCGCACCTTCCAGAACCATGGCGTGCCGATCCTGGCGAGCACGCCCGGCAGGAGGTCCGCCTCGCCGGCCGATACGCCGCCGCTGCTGACGACGAGATCGCTGACGGCTGCCGCGTCGCGCACGGCCTGCACCAGCGCGGCCTCGTCGTCGCGCACGCGCGTGCTCGCGACCACGTTGCCGCCAAGGGCCTGCACCAGGGCCGTCAGCAGGCTGCGATTGCTGTCGTAGCGTTGGCCGTGCGCGCGCGGCGCGCCCACATCGACCAGCTCGTCGCCGGTCACCAGCAGGGCCACGCGCGGGCGCGCGCGGACAGCCAGCGTCGCCTGTCCCAGGCTGGCCGCGACCGCCAATGCACTCGCGTCGAGCAGGCAACCGGCCGGCAGCGCCTCGTCGCCGGCGTGCCAGTCGTCGTCGGCAGCGCGCACATGGGCGCCGGGCGCCGTGCCCGGTTCCAGTTCGATCCATTCGCCCTCGACCCGGGCGCGCTCGCGGATCACGACCGTGTCGGTCCCCTGCGGCAGCACGGCGCCGGTCGTGATCCGCACGCAGTGGCCGGACCCAGGCGGCGCCACGCCCGCGGCGCCAGCCAGCGCGACGCCCGCCAGGTGCAGCCGCGTGCTGCGATCCGGTGCCAGGTCGGCCGCGCGCACCGCGTAGCCATCCATCGCCGAATGCACGAAGCCCGGCACGTCGCCGCGCGCGTGCAGCGGCGCGGCGAGGACGCGCCCCGCCGCCGCCGCCAGCGCGATCGACTCGCTCGCGAGCACGCGTACCCCGAGGCGCGCACGCAGCAACGCGCGCGCCTCCAGGTAGTCGATCCGCATCGGGCAATCCAGCGAGTCTGGCTGCGCAACGGTAGGCATGCGCCTAGCCTAGTCCAGCCTGGTTGAGGTTGGAGAATCCGGCGCCCTCGAATCGCACCGGTCGCGCATCGACCGCGCGCAGGAATCGCCACACCGCCAACTCGCCGGCCAGCACGGCGGCCGCGACACGCGGCGCCAGGCTGCGCGGATAGAGGGCGAACAGGGGTTGCTCGCGTACGGAGTCGGCGGCCACGCAGGCGTTCCCGTGGCCACGCGCCGCGTCGAGCAGGCGCGGCGCGAGATCGGCCGGATAGTCCGGGGCATCGACCGGCACGCTCAGCACCCAATCGGCGCGGCTGGCGCTGAGCGCGCGCGCGATGCCGGCGAGTGGGCCACCCGCGCCTGGCGCGCCCTCGGCCAGCACCGGTGCACCCAGCGCGGCGTAACGCGCGAGCTGGCGGTTCGCACTGATCCAGACGGTATCTGCGTCGATGCGCAGGCGCTCCAGCGCCAACGCGACCAGTGGGCGCCCGCCATGGATCGCCCAGCCCTTGTCGATGCCACCTGCGCGACTGCCGGCGCCGCCGGCGAGGATCACGGCATCGATTCCGGGCGCCGGCACCCTGGCGCGCCTCAGCGTTTGCCGCGCCGCGCGTGGCGCACCAGGCGCTGGCGCTTGCGCTGCTGGCTTGCGGTCAATTCGTTCTTGCGGCCCTTGAACGGATTCTCGCCTTCGCGGAACTCCAGCTTCACCGGCGTGCCTTCGAGCTTGAAGCGGGTGCGGAAGAAGTTTTCGAGGTAGCGGTGGTAGGAACCCGGCAGGCTGGCAATACGGGAGCCATGGATCACCACGCGCGGCGGGTTGCGTCCGCCCTGGTGCGCGTAGCGCAGCTTGGCCACGCGGCCGTTGACCAGCGGCGGCTGGTAGCCCTCGTAGGCCATCTCCAGCGCGCGGGTGAGGTCGCTGGACGAGATCTCGCGCGTCGCCGCGCGGTAGGCGCGATCGACCGCCTTCATCAGTTCGCCCATCCCGGTGCCGTGCTTGGCCGAAATGAAGAGCCGGATCGCATACGGAACGTAGTCCAGGCGCCGGTCGAGTTCGGTCTTGCAACGCTCGCGGGTGTAGGTATCCAAGCCATCCCACTTGTTGACCGCGATCACCAGCGCGCGCCCGGCTTCGAGCGCGTGCCCCAGCACGGTGGAGTCCTGGTCGGTGACGCCCTCCGAGGCATCGAGCATCACCACCGCGACATTGGCCGCGGCCAGCGCCTGCAGGGTCTTGATGACGCTGAACTTCTCGATCGCGTCCTCGACCTTGCCGCGGCGACGCACGCCGGCGGTGTCGATCAGGGTGTAGCGGCGTCCATCGCGCTCCAATGCGACCGAGATCGCGTCGCGGGTGGTGCCCGGGATGTCGGAGGCCACGACGCGGTCTTCGCCGAGCAGGCGATTGACCAGCGTGGACTTGCCGACATTGGGGCGCCCGATGATCGCGACCTTGATGCCTGCGTCAACGGCGGCAGCGGCAGGCTCTTCCGGCGCCGGGAGCAACTCGATCAGGCGCAGCGCCAGCGCAGCCGTGCCGCGCCGGTTCGAGGCCGACATCGCCAGCATGTCGGGCAGTCCCAGGCGCGAGAACTCGGCCAGCGCGCCGGCCTCGTCCACGCCGTCGACCTTGTTGACCGCCAGCAGCAGGGGCTTGCCCTGCTTGCGCAGCGCGTCGAGGATCAGGCGGTCGCCCGGCAGCACGCCGCCGCGCGCGTCGACCACCAGGACCAGGACCGCGGCCTCGTCGATCGCGGCGCGGGTCTGCTGCGCCGCGAGCCCGACCAGTTCGTCGTCGGCGCCATCGAGGCCGCCGGTATCGACCACCACGAAGCTGCGATCGCCCTCGCGGGCAATGCCATAGTGGCGGTCGCGCGTAACGCCGGGGCGATCGGCCACCAGCGCCTGCATCGAATGCGTCAGCGCGTTGAACAGCGTGGACTTGCCCACGTTGGGGCGGCCCACGAGGGCGACGACCGGGATCACGCTGGGTTCATCTGCCGAAGTGCCGGTCCGCGGCGGATGCCGCCGCGGCCTCAGCCGCCGACGCGGAAGGCGGCGATATTGCCTTCGGTATCGGCCACGAACAGATCGTTGCCGACCGCCAGCGGCGCCGCGCGGATCGGCTGCTTGCCCACGCGCGCGCGCGCCGCGAGCTTGCCGTCGCTGGCGTCGAGCCAGTGCACGTAGCCCTCGAGGTCGCCGATCACCACGTGGTTGCCGATCGCGACCGGCGACGACAGCCAGCGGAACGCCAGTCCTTCCTGCTTCCAGGTCGAACTGCCGCTGCCGGCATCGAGCGCATGCACCACGCCGTCGATGTCGGCGACGAAGACCATGCCGCCGGCCACGGCGATGCCGGCGAAGGCCGACATCTCGCGCACCCATTGCTGGCGCCCGGAGTTCGAGGCCAGCAAGCCGACCTGTCCGCGATGCGACACCGCAAACAGATCGGTGCCGGAAAGACCGAGTTCGCCATCGACGTCGACCATGCGGTCGAGTTCGGTGCGGCCCTCGGGTTGGGCCAGCGCCTGCTCCCACAGCAACTTGCCATCGGCCAGACCCAGCGCGACGATCTTGCCATTGTCGTAGCCGGCGAACACCGCGCCACCACCGATCACGGGCGTGCCGTTGCCACGCAGGCTCAGGAGCGGCACGCCGCGATCGAAGACCCAGCGGCGCGTGCCGTCGGTGGCCTCGAAGCCGAAGATCCGGCCATCGCTGGCCCGCACCACGACCACGCCATCGCCGATCGCGGGTGCCGCAATCACTTCGGACGAGCCATTGGCACGCCAGCGCTCGCTCCCATCCGCGGCATCGAGCGCGACCACGTCGCCGTCGATGGTGCCGACCGCGACCAGGCCATCGCCCACACCGGCGCCGCTCGAGACCGTGGAACCGATCTCGGCCGTCCAAACCGGGGCTCCGCTCTCCGCATCGATCGCGGTCACCGTGCCCGCGTCGGCACCGCTGGCGAAAATGCGGCCGTCGGCAAAGGCCGGACGCAGGCGCAGGCCCGCGCCCTCGCTGTCGCCACCGACCTTGCGCGACCACAACTGGCGCACATCGACGGTGGGCGCGAACTCGGTCAGCTCGGTCGGCGGCTCGACGTTTTCCTTGAGCGGCGATTGCAGCCACTTGCAGCCGCCCAACGCCAACAGCGCCAGGCCCAGGACGATCCAGTTGCGCATCAGGAATCCTTCTTTTCCACCGCTGCCGCGGGCGTCGCAGCCTGCGGCGCCTCGTCCCGCTTCATCTCGATATAGGCCCGCTGCGGCACGCCGGCGTCGAGAGTGGCCAGCGCCTCCTCGTAGGCCGTGCGGGCCTCGGTCCCGCGATCCAGCGCCACCAGGGCGTCGCCACGCAGTTCCGCGGCCAGGCCCTTGTAGCCGCCAGCGCCGGCCTCGCCCGCGAGACGCAGCGCCTGGTCCGGCTGGCCCTGCGCCAGGCGCACCTGGCCCAGCCGCAACGCCGCCAGCTCCTTGAGCGCCGGAAACACGGCGTTCGCGTAGGCCCACTCGAGGGATACTGCCGCTGCATCGAGGTCGCCACGCTTCACCGCGTCGGCGGCATCGCGCAATGCCGACAGGGTCGCGTACGCCGACTTAGCGTGGTCTGAACGCAGGGTGGCCGCCAGCTTGCCGGCATCCTCGGGCTTGCCCGCGTCCACCGCCTTGACCAGTTCACGATAGTCGAGCTGGGCCTGCTGGGCCTGGGTCTGCTGCATGCGTTGCCATTGCTGCCAGCCCACGATCAGGCCGAGCCCGATCAGCACGCCGACCAGGATCGAGCCGACGTTCTGCCGGATCCAGTTGCGCACGAGCTCGCTCTGCTCGTGGTCGTTCATCAATTCGAGTGCCATCTAGGGAGGTTTCCAGGTGGAGCGGGACGCGACGCCTGCGGCGCCGCGCGGTCAGCGGGTGGCGGGTTCTGCGCCCACCTGCACCCGGGCGACGTTGCCGTCCGAGTGCACTGCCAGGTCGACGGGTTGGCCGTCGATCTGCAACGCGGCGCCGCGCGCGTTGCCGATGCGCAGGTTGGCGGCGCCCGAAATCTGATATTCGCGCATCGTGCCGGCCGGGAGCAAACCGTATTCGATGCGCTGGCCGGTGGCGCCGGTGAGTTCGATCCAGCTTTGCTGCGAAAGCCGCAGCACGACGTGGCGCGACGCCGCTGCGCCGGCAGCGGCCGGCTCCGGCATCGAAGCCATCGATGCCATCACCGGTTGCTGTGGTTCGTCCACGCTGCCGGGCGCGGGAGCCGCGACTGCGGCAACCGGCGGGCCGGCCTCGATCGCGTCACGGCTGGCCAAGGGCTGCGGTGTCGCGGCCGTCGGCGCCTTCGGTCCGGCTTCCGCCGCGTTGGCCGCCACGCCCAGTTCGGCGCTGCTGCCGTCGATCGGCTGCAGCATCGGCGAGGCCACCGGGGCCGGTGTCAGCGCCGGGCGCAGGCTCATCACCAGGGGTACCAAAACCACCAGCGTCAACAGCGCATAGGCCAGCGGCGGCGCATATCGAGAGGCGAGGTAATGCGTGCGCGAGGTGCGCTGGGTCGCCACCAGCACTGGCGGGTTCACGACGCGTGCCTCGAGCACGCCCGCGACCGCGGCTTCCGGCAGGTCAACGGCCCGCGCATAGGCGCGCAGGTACCCGCGCGCATAGATCGGGGCCCCCAGCGCCGCCAGGTCGTCGGATTCGATCGAGGAAATCACGCCTGCGCCGATGCGTGAGCTGCGCGCGACATCCTCGATGCTCAGGCCGGCCGCGTTGCGCGCGGCCCGCAAGCGCATGCCGATCGAGGTCGCGGCGTCGAGCGGCAACTCGGGCTCGGGTTCGCGCGCTGCCGCGCGTGCGCCACCACTGGTCGCGGCGGCTTCGAGCGGCGCGCCCGTGGTGTCGGCGCCGGTAGCGCCGGACACCGGACTACCCGGGCGACGGTCATTGCGTCGGCGTTTGCGGCTCATCGCGGCGACTCGCTTCGTTCGATGGTTCGGGCCTGCTCGGAATCGGGAAACCCGTTGAGCAGGCGGCTGCGGTATTCGTTGCTCGCGGCGCTGTCGCCGAGGCCCTGCTCGATGCGCATGCCCAGCAACAGCGAGTCCGGGCTGTCGCCAGCCAGCGCTTCGTAGCGCTGCGCGAATGCGCGCGCGCGAAAGAAGTCCTTGCGATCGGCGAGGATGCTGGCGAAGTCATACAAGGCTTGCGCCGAATTCGGGTCCTTCTGCAGCGCCGTACGCAGGTATTGCTCCGCCAGCTCGGTGTTGCCGGCCTTGAGCGCGCAACTGCCGCGATTGGCCCAGGCCACGGCCGGGGTCTCGTAGAAGGGCACCGTGAGCGCGCGCTCGAAATAGGTGTCGGCCTCGACGTAGTTGCCCTGGGAGCAGAGGAAGGTGCCGTAGTTGTTGTTGGTCGCGCCCGACTTCGGCGCCAGCTGCACCGCGCGCCGGTAGTGGATCTCGGCGTTGGCGCGGTCGCCGATGCGCTCGTAGATCAACGCGATCACGGTGTGGGCGGACGGCAGCTTGGGGTCGAGTTCCAGCGCATGCTGCAGCTTGTCCATCGCGATCTCGAGCTTGCCCTGCTCGAGGTAGCCCTGGCCCAGGCTGACGTTGATCTCGGCCGGCGAGGGCTCGGCGCCGACCCGCGAGCGCGCGCCCGATTGGTTGCGCGACGGCGCGGTGGTGCTGCACGCGGCCAGCGCCACGACCAGCATGACCAGGAGCCAGCTATGCCGCATCGCGGCTGCCCTCCAGGCGTGCCTTGAACTCGCGGCTGCGCCGCGTGCGGTCCTGCACCTGCCCGACCAGCTGCCCGCACGCGGCATCGATGTCGTCGCCGCGCGTGCGCCGCACGGTCGCCATCACGCCGGCGTCGATCACGATCTTCTGGAAGGCGCGGATGGCGGTCTCGTCGGAGCGCTCGTAGCCCGAGTCCGGGAACGGGTTGAAGGGGATCAGGTTCAGCTTCGAGGGCACCGTGCGCAGCAGCTTGACCAGGCGCCGCGCCAGCTCCGGCTGGTCGTTGACGCCCTTCATCAGGGTGTACTCGAAGGTGATCGTGGTGCGCGGGCGCGCGGCCGCGTAGCGGCGGCAGGCCTCGAGCAGTTCCGCGATCGGGTATTTGCGGTTGAGCGGCACCAGCTCGTCGCGCAGCTCGTCGGTCGGCGCGTGCAGCGATACCGCGAGGCTGACGTCGCTGTCGTGCGCCAGGCGGTCGATCATGGGCACGAGGCCCGCGGTCGACAGCGTGACGCGCCGGTTGGCGAGCCCGAAGCCGTAGTCGTCGCGCATCACGCTCATCGCCCGGACCACGTTGTCGTAGTTCAGCAGCGGCTCGCCCATGCCCATCATCACCACGTTGGTGATGCGGCGCCGCTGGTGCGGCACGTTGCCCAGCGCCTTGGCCGCGACCCACACCTGGCCGACGATCTCGGCCGTGGACAGGTTGCGGTTGAAGCCCTGGCGCCCGGTCGAGCAGAAGCTGCAGGCGAGGCTGCAGCCGACCTGCGAGGACACGCACAGCGTGCCGCGGGTGGGCTCGGGGATGTAGACCGTCTCGATCGCGTTGCCGCCCGCAAGCGACAGCGCCCATTTGTACGTGCCGTCGGCCGAGGCCTGTTCCGCGACCACGGTCGGCACGCACACCTCGGCGTGCTGGTCGAGCTTGGCGCGCAGCGCCTTGCCAAGGTCGGTCATGGCGCCGAAGTCGTCGACGTGGCGGTGATGGATCCACTTCATCACCTGGTGCGCGCGGAAGCGCTTCTCGCCCAGCGACTCGAAGAACGCCTCCATCCCCGGCCTGTCGAGGCCGAGCAGGTTGGTCTTCGCGGAAGCGGGCGAGGTTGCAGTCACGTTGGATTGCGCGCGATCAGCGTGCGCAGAGGTCGAGATCAGCGAAAAAATATGCGATCTCGCCGCGCGCCGTATCGACGCCGTCGGAACCATGCACCGCGTTCGCATCGATCGATTGCGCGAAGTCGGCACGGATCGTGCCGGGCGCCGCCTTCTTCGGATCGGTCGCGCCCATCAGGTCGCGATGCTTCGCGATCGCGTTGTCGCCTTCGAGCGCCTGGATCATCACCGGGCCCGAGATCATGAACTCGACCAGCGCGGCGAAGAACGGACGCTCGCGATGCACCGCGTAGAAGCCCTCGGCTTCGCGCCGCGACAGATGCTTCATGCGGGCCGCGACGATGCGCAGCCCGGCCTTCTCGAACCGGGAATAGATCTCGCCGATCACGTTCTTGGCGACCGCGTCCGGCTTGATGATCGAAAGGGTGCGCTCCAGCGCCATGTGAATCTCCGTCTTGTGGCCGTGAATGATGCGGGTATTACCCGCCGAAAAACGTGCGGAGCGTAACACATTTTCGAGACAATCCGGGCACTTGGAGAGACATCCGCGCGCGCTTTCACGGCTCGGGGCCCGCCTCCGGATTGACCGCGATACACGCCTGGGGCTAGTCTCAAACGCTTGTTTTAAGCGGCCACGGGATCGGTCCGGTGCCCGCAACTCGCGCGAACCCTGCCGACGTGACCCACCCGCACTTCTCGACCAAGGAACGCATCCTCTCGGCCGCCGAGGAGTTGTTCGCGCGCCATGGCTTCGCCGGCGCCTCCCTGCGCCAGGTGACTTCGGCCGCCAACGTCAACCTGGCGGCGGTCAACTACCACTTCGGTTCCAAGGACAACCTCATCAACGAGGTCTTCCGGCGCCGCCTGGACGAGCTGACCGAGACCCGCCTGGGGGCGCTGCGCCGGGTTACCAGCGGCGAGTCGCCGACCCTGGAGGCCATCCTCGAGGCCTTCGTGGAACCGGCCCTGGCGCTGGCCAGCGACCGACTGGGCGGCTCGGCCTTCATGCGGGTTCTGGCCCGGGCCTATGCCGAGCACGACCAGAGCCTGCGCCGATTCCTGTCCGACAACTACGGCTATGTCCTCAAGAACTTCGCCCAGGCGATCCAGGACCTGATGCCCGGCCTCGACAAGGAAGCGCTGTACTGGCGCCTCGACTTCATCGCCGGGGCCTTGACCTACGCCATGAGCGACTTCGGCATGATCAAGCGCCCGCCGGTGCGCAGCGAGGGCGAGCACCGCCGCCACGCCGCCCGCGAATTCGTGCGCTTCGCCGCCGCCGGCATGCGCGCCCCTTAGGCCGGCGCCCACCCCGGCGCCGCTTCGTCTTCACCCATCGTACGAGACCGCCATGTCAGACCCGACCCTACGCATCCGCCGCGTCGCCGTCCTGGGCGCCGGCGTGATGGGCGCCCAGATCGCCGCCCACCTGGTCAACGCCAGCGTCGAGACGCTGCTCTACGACCTGCCGGCCAAGGAGGGCGACCCCAGCGGCATCGCCAACAAGGCCATCGCCAACCTCGGCAAGCTCTCGCCCGCCCCGCTCGCGACCAAGGCGCGCGGCACCGAGATCGTGGCCGCCAACTACGACCAGCACCTCGAGCTGCTGCGCGGCTGCGACCTCGTGATCGAGGCGATCGCCGAGCGCATGGACTGGAAGCACGACCTGTATCGCAAGATCGTCCCGCACCTGGCCCCTCACGCGATCCTGGCCAGCAACACCTCGGGCCTGCCGATCCAGGACCTGGCCAAGGGCCTGCCGGAAGTCGTGCACCCGCGCTTCTGCGGCGTGCATTTCTTCAATCCGCCACGCTACATGCACCTGGCCGAACTGATCCCGATCGCCCGGACCGCGCCCGCCGTGCTGCAGGGCCTCGAGGCCTTCCTGACCTCGACCCTGGGCAAGGGCGTGGTCTACGCCCGCGACACGCCGAACTTCATCGGCAACCGCATCGGCGTGTTCTCGATGCTCTCGACCATGCACCACACCCAGGCCTTCGGCCTCGGCTTCGACGTGGTCGATGCACTGACCGGCCCGGCGATCGGGCGTCCCAAGAGCGCGACCTATCGCACTGCCGACGTGGTGGGCCTCGATACCATGGGCCATGTGATCAAGACCATGGGCGACACCCTGCCGCAGGATCCCTGGCACGCGTTTTTCAAGGCGCCGGAGTGGATGGCGGCGCTGGCGGCCAAGGGCGCGTTGGGCCAGAAGTCGGGCGCAGGATTCTTCCGCAAGCAGGGCAAGGACATCCAGGTGCTGGATCTGGCCAGGCAGGACTACCGCCTCGCCGACGGCGCCGCCAGTGAGCCGGTGACGGCGATCCTCAAGCTGCGCAACCCGGCCGAGAAGCTGGGCAAGTTGCGCGAATCGACCGATCCGCAGGCCCGGTTCCTGTGGGCGGCCTTCCGCGACCTGTTCCACTACACCGCGTACCACCTCGCCGACATCGCCGACAACGCGCGCGATGTCGACCTCGCGATCCGCTGGGGCTACGGCTGGCAGGCAGGTCCGTTCGAGACCTGGCAAGCCTCGGGCTGGAAGGCGGTCGCCGGCTGGATCGCCGCCGACATTGCCGCGGGCAAGGCCATGAGCAAGGCCCCGCTGCCGGCCTGGGTCGGAGATGGCCGCGAGGGCGTGCATGGCGCAGGCGGTTCCTACGCGCCGTCGATCAACGGCTCGCGTCCGCGCTCGGCCAACCCGGTCTACAAGCGCCAGGTCTTTCCCGACCCGGTGCTGGGCGAGAAGCCCGCGGCGGGCAGCACGATTTTCGAAAACGACGCCCTGCGTTGCTGGTCGCTGGGCGACGAGGTCGGCATCGTTTCGTTCAAGACCAAGCTCAACACCGTCAGCAGTGGCGTGCTCGACGGCATCCACCAGGCCATCGACCACGCCGAGCGCAACCTGCGCGGCATGGTGATCTGGCAGACCGGTGAGCCCTTCAGCGCCGGCGCCGACCTCTCGGGCGCGATGGAATCGCTCAAGGGCGGGCGCATCGCCGAGTTCGACGGCATGGTCAACCGCTTCCAGCAGACCTCGATGCGGATCAAGTTCGCGCTGGTACCGGTGGTCTCGGCGATCCGCGGCATGGCGCTCGGTGGCGGTTGCGAATTCCAGATGCACTCCGCGAAAACCGTAGCCGCGCTGGAAAGCTACGTCGGCCTGGTCGAGGCCGGCGTGGGCCTGCTACCCGGCGGCGGCGGCTGCAAGGAGATCGCGCTGCGCAGCGCCGAACGCGCGCAATTCGTGCAAGGTGGCGACGTGTTGCCCTTCCTGCAGAAGTATTTCCAGACCGTGGCCATGGGCACGGTCTCGGGCAGTGCGCTGGAGGCGAAGGAACTGGGGCTGCTGCGCGCCACCGACACCGTGGTCTTCAACGCCCACGAACTGTTGTACGTCGCGATCCAGGAGGCCCGGGCGCTGGCCGAGTCCGGCTGGCGTCCCCCGCTGCCGGCGCGACAGGTGCCGGTGGCCGGCGATACCGGCATCGCCACGATCAAGATGATGCTGATCAACATGCGCGAGGGCGGATTCATCTCGCCGCACGACTACGAGGTCTCGTCGCGCATCGCCGCGGCCCTGTGCGGTGGCGACATCGAGCGCGGCTCGCTGGTCGACGAGCAATGGCTGCTCGACCGCGAGCGCGAGCACTTCGTCGCGCTGGCGCAGATGCCGAAAACGCAGGAACGCATCCTGCACACCCTGACCACCGGGAAACCGCTGAGGAACTGACATGACCCGCCAGATCCAGGACGCCTACATCGTCGCCGCCCGCCGCACCGCGGTCGGCAAGGCCCCGCGCGGCGCGTTCCGCAACACGCGGCCCGACGACCTGCTCGCGCACGCGCTCAAGGGCGTGCTGGCCGACGCGCCGGGCATCGATCCCAGGCGCATCGACGACGCCGTGATCGGCTGCGCCATGCCCGAGGCCGAGCAGGGCATGAACGTGGCGCGCATCGGCGTGCTGCTGGCCGGCCTGCCCGACATGGTGTCGGCGGTCACCATCAACCGCTTCTGCTCCTCCGGACTGCAGGCCGTGGCGATGGCCGCCGACCGCATCCGCCTGGGCGAAGCCGACCTGATGCTGGCCGGCGGCACCGAAAGCATGAGCATGGTGCCGATGATGGGCTACAAGCCCTCGATCAATCCCGGCGTGTTCGGCAACGAGAATGTCGCCATCGCCTACGGCATGGGCATCACCGCGGAAAACGTGGCTGAACGCTGGAAGATCAGCCGCGAGGACCAGGATGCCTTCGCGCTGGCCTCGCACCAGAAGGCCGCGCGCGCGATCGCGACCGGCGAGTTCAGGGACGAGATCCTGCCCTTCACCCTTTCCGACCGCTATCCGGATCTGGTCAAGCACGCCGCGCGCGCCGACAGCCGCGTGGTGGCGAACGACGAAGGCCCGCGCGCCGACTCGACCCTCGAAGCGCTGGCCGGCCTGCGCCCGGTGTTCAAGGCCCGCGGCTCGGTGACCGCCGGCAACAGCTCGCAGATGTCCGACGGGGCGGGCGCGGTCTTGCTGGCCAGCGCACAGGCGCTCAAGGACTATGGCTTGACGCCGCTGGCGCGCTTCGTCGGCTTCTCGGTCGCGGGCGTTGCGCCCGACGTCATGGGCATCGGTCCGATCGCCGCGATCCCCAAGGTGCTCGCGCAGGCGGGCCTGGGCAAGGACGTGCTCGACTGGATCGAACTCAACGAGGCCTTCGCCGCCCAGGCGCTGGCCGTGATCCGCGACCTCGGCCTCGACCCGGCCAAGGTCAACCCGCTGGGCGGTGCGATCGCGCTCGGCCATCCCCTGGGCGCCACCGGCGCGGTGCGCGTCGCCACGCTGCTGCATGGACTGCGCCGCCGCAAGCAGAAGTACGGCATGGTCACCATGTGCATCGGCACCGGCATGGGCGCCGCGGGACTTTTCGAGGCGGCCTGAGCGTGGGTGGGCGCGGGCGCCGGCATTGCGCCCCGCCCGTGCATTCCGTCCGGCAACCGCGCGTGCTCGCATGCGACTGATCGGCATCGCCATGCTGCGCAACGAGGCCGACATCGTCGAGGCTTTCGTGCGCCACCACGCCGCGTTGCTCGACCAGCTGGTCGTGGTCGACCACGGTTCCACCGATGCCACGCCACGCATCCTCGCTGCCCTGGTCCAGGAAGGGCTGCCGCTGGAAGTGCACCCGGATCCGGCGACGGCCTTCCGCCAGGACGAACGCCTGACCGTGCTGGCGCGCGATGCCCTCGAACGGCGCGGCGCCGACGTGGTCTTCCCGCTCGATGCCGACGAGTTCCTGCGCGTGGACACGCGGGCCGGACTCGAGGCGTTGCTGCAACCCCTCGCGGCAACCGGGGTCGCGCGCCTGCCGTGGTCGCTGCAGGTCGCGTCGGCGCCGGATGCGAGCGAACCGCACCCGCTGCGCCGCCTGCGCTGGCGCGTGCAGCTACCGGCTTCGAACATGTGGAAGTGCGTGCTGGGTTGCGGTCTGCTCGAGGCAGGACAGTGGCGGCTGGCGCCAGGCAGTCATTGGGTGCTGCATGACGTCGACGGGACGGTCAAGGCCGTGGACGCACCTGCGATCGAGGCCCTGCCGCTGTCGCACCTGCCCTTTCGATCGCCCGAGCAATACCTGGGCAAGATCGTGCAGGGCTGGCTGGCGCATCGCCTGCGCGCCGGCCCGCTGGCCCGCAGCAGCCCGATCAACGCCCACTGGCGCACGCTCTACGACCGCTGGCTCGCGGGCGAGACGCCCGATTGGGCCGCGCTGCAGGAGCACGCATTGACGTGGTACGCCTTGAACCCGGCACCCGATGCGCGGGCCTTCGCCCGCGACGAGATCAGCCTGATCGACGATCCGCTGCCAGCGATTGAGGAACTGCGCCACACGCCCGCGCAGGCGGCCGATCCGCTGCGACGGCTGGCCGCGTGGACCGAACGATTGCTGGATTCGCTCGCTCCCGATTCGCGCTGACCCACAGGCTGTGGGAGCGCGATGCTTTTCGCATTGGGTCGGAGCGCGTCCGCGACCGTCGGCATCCGCGTGGCGGCGAGTTCCACTGAATGTCTGAGCCGACACGCGGATGGCGGCGGGCGCGGACACCCCACGATCGCGGAGACCGGCATTCGCAGCGGCGGTCGCGGCTGCCTGGCTCGCGCAGGACGCGCGAGCCAACCGCGAAGCGGGCCCGAAGGGTGAGCGCCAGGATGGCGCGAATCAGCCGCTCCCACAGGGCGAGCGCCTAGCTTTTCGGCTCAATCGAAGCGAGTCCGGGACCGTCGGCATCCGCGTGGCGGCGAGTTCCACTGAATGTCTGAGCCGACACGCGGATGGCGGCGGGCGCGGACCCCCA
>Ga0209254_10001689_pt1 | contig 19936 bp, 25 predicted proteins | sample FrelakmetDIP11DI_FD_187148 | JGI IMG/M metagenome (GOLD analysis project Ga0209254, IMG submission 187148) | Freshwater lake sediment microbial communities from the University of Notre Dame, USA, for methane emissions studies - DIP11 DI (SPAdes)... | ecosystem: Environmental > Aquatic >...
AAAAAGCTGAAAAACCAGTAGCTGAGAAAAAAGCTGAAAAACCAGTAGCTGAGAAAAAAGCTGAAAAACCAGTAGCTGAGAAAAAAGCTGAAAAAACTGAAAGTTTTGAAAGCATTGCAACAAGATTATTGGCTGAGAAAGCCTCTGAGAAAGCAATCCAAAAAACCTTTGTTCAGTTGTATGCTAAAAAAGGCATCGATGATTTAGTTTTCGTAGGAAAAAGGATTACCATTTACATGGGGATAGCTGCAAAGCTCCTTACTGGAAAGAAATAGTTCTTAGCTTTTTTAAATTTAGGTACCTCGCTCCCCCAAAGGAGCGGGGTTTTCTAGAGAAAATGTCTAAATGTTTTCCTGCGGGACCGTGTATTGCATAGTACCGCGGAGATGTATTACAGTACAAGGTATTCCCACGGTTGGAAAAATATATAGTATCACATATTTTCACATCCGTAGACAAAAAAGGAAGATAATGCAGTACATTTTATTAATGTACAATAATGAAGGCAAGACAGGCAAGATTTCTAAACGAAGGCGATGTCATTTTATATAAAGCCTTTTCCATATTTTCCGCAAGTTTTTATAGAAAAGGTCCTACCCCGCTACCCTAATAAGGAGCGGGGTTTTCGGGTGTATAAAGGTTAATAAAGAACCATAGTATTTACAATTAAAAAAAAATTTATGAAATTAGCAGATTTAAAGGTTGCGGCCAAAGAGCTGAATGAATTGTGTGGAATAGATCCTCCAATCGATGTTAAAAAAAGTCAAGCAGTACTTGAAAAATTAGTTACTAAAGGTGCCGGTATGCTTGAAGACGGCGAGTTTGAAGAACTTAGTAAAACCACTCAGGCAGTGATAAAAGAATTAAAAAAGGATTCTGTCGCACCTGCAAAAGGTAAAAGTAAGGTTGCTCCTGTTGTTGAAGAGCAAGAAGATGAGGACCTCGATAAGGAAGAAGAAGAGGAAGAAGAAGAGAAAGAAGAGGAAGAAGAAGAGGAAGAAGAGGAAGAAGAAGAGAAAGAAGAGGAAGAAGAGGAAGAAGAAGAGGAAGAAGAAGAGGAAGAAGAGGCCCCGGCTAAAACTACTCCTACTCCAAAATCCAAAAAAGGTGCCGTTGTTATCGCTTATGATGACTTAACATTGCAAGAGCAGGTTGAGGAAGCAAAAACCATCGATGATTTGAAATTGCTTGTAAAGACAGATGAAACATTTAAAGCCCTAAGAAAAGGGATGGGTATTGAAAAAGACGTGAAAAAATTACGTTCTAAAATGCTAATCATTCTTAAGGAAGAGCAAAAATTACCTGCTGCCTCAAAGGAAAAGGATACAGCAAAAGGAGCACCTGCTAAAAAATCCGTTTCTAGTGAGAAAGGGTTACCAAGCTTCCAAGGTATCGCAGACGGTTTACTTGCCAAGAAAGCCTCAGAAAAAGAGATTCTTGCTATGTTTACCAAACTGTACAAGGAACGTAAGGATGTGGACGATGCAGACTATGTGAAGAAACGTGCCGCCATCTACATGAAAATCGCAAAAGAAAATGCCAAGTAGACAGGAGGGGTTCATAATACAAATCTTAAACGAGGTGGGGGATGACCCCACCCGTGAGGGATTGTTAGACACTCCTCGTAGAGTGATTAAGAGCTGGAAGGAAATCTATGCCGGGTATACACAACCTATTGAAGAGTTATTTACGACATTCTCTGAGGATAGCAGTGATCAGATGGTACTGCTTAAAGACATAGAGATTTATTCTATGTGTGAACATCACATGCTTCCATTTTACGGAAAGGCCCATGTAGCATACCTCCCCGGGGATAAAATTATCGGGATTTCTAAATTAGCAAGGCTCGTTGATGCATACGCCAGACGGCTGCAGATACAAGAACGAATAGGACATCAGGTAACGGATGCGATAATGCTCCATCTTGGTGCGAAAGGTGCCGCCTGCGTAATTGAGGCTTCCCATATGTGTATGCGAATGAGAGGCGTTGCCAAGCAGCATTCTACCATGGTAACCTCATCCATGAAAGGTGTGTTCCTAACAGACACAGGAATCAAACAAGAGTTATTAACATTGATAAAATAAAAATCATGCGAAAAGTGATTGTAATAACAACCTCCTTCGAAGCAATTCACCATTGGCCGGATTGTCCAATCGAGGAGGTTTCTTTTTTAAAGAATCCTCACAGACATATATTTCACGTCACTGCCAAATTTACGGTATCTCATAATAACAGAGATATAGAATTTATTGCAAAAAAGAGAGAGGTAGAACAGTATGTAGATGTACATTTTAGAAGTAAAAATCTTGGGGCCTTATCTTGTGAGGATATCGCAGAAGCCTTATTTAGTACCTTTAATGCGAGTTTTATAAGTGTATATGAAGACAACGAAAACGGATCTGAAATCTATGAAAATTAAAGTGAATATAATCGACCCAACCTCTACTGAATTCAATAGAGGTTCTTTTTGTTATGTACCCTATCTTTGTCACAATGCTCTAAATGAGAATGAGGAGTATGCCGTGACATTAATAGAAGGCTTTGTAGCAGAAGAAATGGATGCACTACCGCAGGCAGATATAAATTTAGTGTGCCTTTGGTCTTACCCACAGATAGAAGCCGCTGTCATGCTGGCTCAATTACTGCCTATTGCCACTGAGAGGGATAATGTATATTTTATCGGGTATACTGCATTAATCACTCACTTGGGGCTACCTCATGCAAAGGAGGTTTTTGGATTTGACTTTATGCAAGATGAGGCATTTTTACTGACTGCAATGAAAACATATCCGACCAATTATTATAAATTTAAGAATCTATTGCTTAGTGATTGCGACATGCATTTAAAGGCTTTAGATAACAATGAAAAGGTATACCCACTTTTCACGTCCTACGGATGTCCAAACGGATGTTCCTTTTGCCCTTCTACAGTAAACTGTAATCGAGGCCGATTTGCATTAGCTATAGATACTGTCTGCGGTATGTTAGATTCTTGCATTGCAAGGGGTATTAAAAATATCCATTTTACGGATGAGGACTTCTTTTATGACATCCACAGAACGGCAGAAATTCTTACTTTTCTGCAAGGAAAAGGTATGCATTTAATTGCATTAGGTTCCGCTGCCGCCGTTAGTGAATTCATTGAGATTTACGGAGTGCTGATTATTAAAGATGCAGGATTGGAAATAATTGAGATTGGATTTGAGAGTGCGGCTGAGGATATTTCAGGTTACATGGGGAAAGGAAAATCCCTTTCTGATTGTGAGAAATTAGCCAAGGTTCAATCTACATTCCCTTTCACGATTTTCTGGTTAGTGCAGACATTCTACATTGGGGAAACAATATCAACCTTAAATGAGACAGGACGTTTCATGGAGGAGTACGGGATGGACATGGATAAGGTTATGGGGAGATTACGTACAAACGGTACCACTGGTGGCCTAGGCCAGTTTTTTCAGCCGTATCACGGAACGCCTATATTTAAGGCTGCCTCCAAGAAAGGAGAGTTTTTAACCGCTAGACCTGTTCGTTTGTTTCCTAGTTTTGTACCATTTTCATTTATCGATAGTGTTATAAAGGAGATACATTGGGCTAGGTTTGAAAAGGCTTTACCTTGGATTAAATTGTATCGATTAGAGAACAGTATACCTTCAATTAAAGAAGGTACGAGAATAGAGCATTACATTCCTGAGGATGCTCCTGTCTTTGTAAAGACTAGGATACTTTTACTTTTTGCAATACTTTCCAGAAACGGAGTGATTAGTTAGTTATGTTCCTAATAAATATACCAATAGAACCCATTGAGGAGCGTTATTCTCTTCAATGGGACAAATGGTTTAAAGACCATTTCGAGGCTGCGGAGATAAACGTCCGTACAATATACGGGGACACCACTAGCGGCAAGATTAACAAAGGTTCTTTCCTGGATATTATAGAGACTAATTTATACAAGACATCTCAATTGTCGCAGATTATTAGGATACTTGCAGACTATGATGATTCTTATGACTTAGTACTGTTTTTTCACGACCTCTGGTTTCCGGGGTTATCTAATATTGCATACATACGAGACGGGCTTAATTTAAAGCATTTAAAAATCTGCGGATGTCTTCATGCTGGGTCCTATGATCCTTTTGACTTCTTGGCAAAACAAGGTATGGCATCTTGGGCGGCGCTGGCTGAGGAAAGTTGGTTTGGGAAAATAGTCGATCAGATATATGTAGCAACAGAATTTCATAAATCTTTATTATGCTGGAATCGTAGTATTTCAGTACGGAAGATTTTAGTGACAGGTTTTCCTATTTTTGATGAGTTCCTTAAAGGATTACCGAAAAATCATTTGCCTACGGTAGTATTTCCTCACAGATTAGATTCTGAGAAAAATCCAGACACTTTTGATTCCTTGAAATCCTTTATTCCTGACAAGAAAATATTATGGGGTAAGACAATGGAACTAGGAGGAGGAAAGGTCATGTATGCCTCCTTACTTGCAGGTGCTCATATTGCCGTATCTTGTGCGGACCAAGAAACCTGGGGAATTGCAATGCAGGAGGCTGTCTTCTGTGGATGCATTCCTCTTGTACCAAACAGATTATCTTACGAAGAAATGTACCTGCCTGAATTTAAGTACAAATCCTTTGCAGAATTAGTAGATAAAATAGAAATGTACTTAGACACTCCGCCTACAGATTTATTACTGATTCAAAAAGAAAAACTGCTTTCTTCAGGAGCTCTTGCAATTCCTAATATTATTAAAGCCATTAAAAAATTAGTAGAATGAAAAAAAATCCTTTTGATTACCCCATTTTCGCAGATTGTGGGGCACCTAGTTTATACAACAAGCTCTCGAGACGTACCAACGTCTCGGGGACCATGGGTGCTAAATTTAGTGAACGTAAATTTGACAATTTCGCGTATACAGAGACACAGGAGTACAAAGACTATCTACGTTCTTATATAGACTTTCTCGTACTGCATAAGGACAAGATTGATCATTACTCCAATTTGGACGTGATCAATAATCCTTCATTAACATATAGAAACCAGAAGTTATTAGAGGAAGCGGGGCTTTCTCCTATACCGGTCTTCCATTTAGGTTCCGATGTTAAATGGTTGAAAAGGTACCTAAAAACCAATGAGTACATAGCCTTGGGTGGGTTGGTCCCTAACCCAACAAAAGTATTAATCCCCATGCTAGACACGTTATTTAAAGACCACCTTTTGGATAGCAATGGATTTCCTACTCACAAATTACATGGATTCGCCTGTACCTCTATGCCATTGATGCTAAGGTATCCCTGGTACTCTGTGGACAGTACAACCTGTAGGAAACTAGCCATATTTGGAAGTATTATTGTACCTGAGTTTACCTCAGAAAAACTTGTTACCTTGTCCATCTCATCTAGGGATATCCCTTTAGAAAAAAAAGTGACCCCTGGAGTCTTGCAAGCAATAAAAGACAGAGCAGAGGCTTACAATATTACTCTTGATGATTTAAGTCAAAGAGACATTATTCGTGCGGTTTGGAATTATTTAATATTTGCAGAAAAACTGCAAAAATTATTGCCTGCATGGCCGTGGAACTTTAAAAACAAAAAAGCAGGTGAAGGGGCAGACGAATTTCTTACATTTTACTTTGCTGGCGTATTGTCTGCAAAGGAGGAACCTCACTTTTGGAAAGGTGTGGCGTTTAAGGATGTAGAAAAGATTAAAGGACGTCTGCAGTCTTTCTTTTATAAAACTCAATTAGAACAAGCAATTAATCTTAAATTCAACGGACATGGAAGTGAGTAAAAGTAAATTATTGAAAGCCTTAGAGACTGTAAAACCAGGACTGGCTAACAAGGAGATGATAGAGCAAAGCACGTCGTTCTGTTTTCTAAATGGAAACGTCGTTACCTACAACGATGAGATTTCCATTGCCTGCCCCGTAGAAGGGCTTGATTTAACAGGTGCGATTAATGCCTCTGAATTACATTCTTTTATCAGTAAAGGAACATCCGACACCATAGAAATGGAAGTCTCTAAGACTGAGATTTTACTAAGATGTGGAAAGGCAAAGGCAGGACTTGCATTGCATGCCAAGATTGTGCTGCCTATCGAAGAGATAGGAGAGATACAAAAATGGAAGCCTTTACCAGATGATTTTTGTGCTGGTTTAAATTTTGTTATGGGTGCCTGTAGCCAAGATATGTCTAAGCCGGTCTTAACCTGTGTCCATATAAATAAAGGAGTTCTGGAAGGTACCGACAATTATCGGGTTTCTAATTATACCTTGAAAACTGCGGTAAGACTACCAGCGATACTACTTCCTGCTCTTATTTGTGCAAAGGTTGTGAAAATGTTTCCTGTCGAGGTTTCTCAAGGTGTTGGATGGGTACATTTTAGGACCTTAGAAAAGGCTGTGATAAGTTGTCGTATCTTTGAGGACTCCTTTCCCGATACCACAAAGGTTTTAGATGTGGTAGGTACGGCAGTAACCTTCCCAGCCTCTTTAATAGGGATATTAGACAGGGCAGGTGTGTTTTCTAAACGAGATTATTCCTTGGATGAAACTGTACATATTCTTATTGAAAAAAAGAGAATACAGGTAAAGAGTACCTCTGCCTCAGGATGGTTTGAGGAAAAAGACAGGATAGATTTCAATGGGGATTCTATAGAATTTGCAATTACACCTTATTTGTTGAAAGACATACTGAGACAAACAAGTAAAGGCATAATAGGAGATACCGGATTGATGTTTGTTGGGGAGAATTGGAAGTACATAACAATGGTAAAAGGATAATGGAAGGGTTTTTCAGCAAAAAGGAAACAGAGAGTACGTCTAGACCAGACGGCAAATCGTACTCATGTGTTTCCTGCGGAAGGCATAAGGATTGCAATACTCCTAAAATGCAAGCCGCTGGAGAGTTTAAGAAAGGTATCCTTAATATCGGGTACATGCCAACTACCATAGAGGATAGACGAGGTTTACCGTTTCAAAATAAGAGCGGTAAATTATTAGAGAAGATGTACAAAGATGTCGGCATTAAATTGCACGAGGATTGCCTCAATATGTATGCAGTAAATTGTACCACAGAGACACCGCCTACCGTGTATGAATTAGATTGCTGTCGCAAGAATATCCTTAAAGTGATTAAGGAAAGGAAACCTAAGGTTGTCGTGGTATTTGGAGAATCCGCTTTATACAGTCTCATCGGGCACCGATGGAAAAAAGACTTTGGTAAAATAGGGAAATGGCAAGGATGGAATATTCCCGACCAAGAACTACAAACCTGGATATGCCCTACCTTTGAGACAGACTTTGTACTTAATGCGAAACAGGACGTTGCTCAGGTATTGTGGAAAAAAGATCTGCAAAAAGTTGTAGATTTATTAAAAGTTCCTTTTAAACAGTACGAGGAACCTGAGATTGTGGAATTAGATGAAAATGACCTATCTATATTAGATACGATTTCACATTGCGATATCGCATTTGACTATGAAACAACAGGCTTAAAACCACATGCCGCAGGACATAGAATTGTCTGTGCTTCCGTTGCCGTATCTGAGAATCTGGTGTACACTTTTATGATGCCTGCAAGTAGACAGAAAAGGAAACCTTTCATAGATTTGCTGCGGAGGGTTAATGTAGGGAAGATAGCCCAGAATATGAAGTACGAGGACACCTGGACGGAAGTACGGTTAAAAACAAGTGTTTCCAGCTGGGTTTGGGATACCATGATTGCCACACATATCATAGATAATCGTAGTGATATAACAGGATTAAAATTTCAAACATATGTACAATTCGGAGTCATAGATTACGACAGCGAAGTGAGTCCTTATCTAAAAGCCATAGACAACAAGAATGCCAATGCATTGAACAGGATTACAGAACTATTAGAAAAACCTAATGGTAAGGCAAAATTATTAAAGTACTGCGGTTATGACAGTATTAACGAGTTTCGCCTCGCTAAATGGCAGCGAACAATTATACGTAAAGAACAGCCTAGAAATAGCCCGTACGGAGCGAATATAGTTGAGGCTTACAAGTTGTTCCACGATGGTGTTCTGGCATTAGCCAAGGCTGAGAGGCAAGGTTTACGTATAGACATAGAGTATGCAGAAAGACAAAAAGGGAGGATAGATAAAAAAATAGAAATTCTCGAGAAAAAAATATATGCCTCTACCTTTTATAGACACTGGCAGCATACCTCTAAGGTAAAGGTAAATCTAAATAGTGGACCAATGCTAGGTTCTTATCTATATAAGGTCAAAAAAATAGAACCTGCAAAATTAACAGAGACCGGAAAAGGTAGTACAGACGAGGAGGCCTTACAGATGCTAAAAATACCAGAGTTAGATTGGATTTTAGAGCGTTCTAAACTGCAAAAGGTCCGTAATACTTATTTAGAGGCCTTTATACGAGAGCAGGTTAAAGAGTATCTACATCCTTTGTACAATCTGAATCTTGCAAAAACCTATAGAAGCAGTTCCTCAAATCCTAATTTCCAGAATATCCCAAAAAGGGACAAAGAGACTATGAACATTGTTAGAAAGGCTATTTACCCAAGACCAGGAAATCGATTATTAGAATTGGATTTTAAAGGGATAGAGGTTGCCGTGGCAGCATGTTATCACAAGGACCCTACCATGGTGAAGTATATAACAGACCCTAAATCAGATATGCATGGGGATATGGCAAAGCAGATTTTTATGATTAAAGACTGGGACAAGAAAAGGCCGGATCATGCATTGCTAAGAGGTGCCGCAAAAAATACCTTTGTGTTCCCTCAATTCTATGGAGATTATTACAAGAATTGTGCCGCCAATATGTGTTCTAGTTGGTTACAGTTACCTACAGGGAAATGGAAATCTACAATGGGGGTTCCTTTAGCAGAGGATAAGACAATAGGAGGTCATCTGATATCTAGTAAAATGCAATCCTTCGATGATTTCACGGAACATATTAGAAAAATAGAAAAAGACTTCTGGACAAATCGTTTTCCAGATTATGCAGCCTGGAAGGAGACTCATTATGCAATGTACCAAAAATATGGGTATGTGACACTTAAGACAGGTTTTACATGCGGTGGTTTAATGGGAAAGAACGACGTTATTAATTATCCTGTGCAAGGAGCAGCCTTTCATTGCCTGCTCTGGTGTTTTATTGAGGTTACTAACCAATTAGAGATGTACGGATTAAAATCTAGGTTAGTCGGGCAGATTCATGATGCTCTTGTCTTAGACATAGTTCCTAGTGAATTGCTGATTGTACATGCCTTGGTTACCAATATTGTTACCGTGCAATTGCCTAAGGCTTTTTCTTGGATTATAGTCCCAATGGAAATAGAGGCAGAATTGTGTCCTGTAGATGGCAGCTGGGCGGAAAAACAAGGGTGGTTTCCGGAGAAGCCGTTTTTCTATTATCATGCAGAATCTGATTGCCATTGGGTTTCTACAAAGGACAGGGATGAGGAAGGAGATCCGGACGGATGCACAGAACAATTAACAGAAGAAGAGTATTTTACGATGCTGAAAAGGAACGCTATCATTGAGGAAGACATACCTTTTTAATTTTTTTTTTAAATAAGTTTAAAAATGTTTGGAGATATTAAATAGTCGCCGTAATATTGCAAGACATTTAACAATTATTAAAATTTGCGATTATGAAAAACCAAAGGTAATTTTAGTCGGTACTGATAGTAATGTTTTCGCATTACTTTGGAAGTGCCAAAAAGCATTAAGGGCCGCTGGGCAATTAGATGCAGTAAAAGAAATCCAGGAAAAGGTAACGTCCTGCGGTAGTTACGACGAAGCCCTCTGTATTATGATGGATTACTGTGAGGTAGTAATAATACTGCTCTCATATATTTCAAACAATAGGACCTGCCATTAAGGGGGTCCTTTTCTAGAGAAAAATATTTACTTATGAGTTTATACCACAAATATCGGCCTGACAGCCTTAGTCAGGTTAAAGGTAATGCAGATATCGTTACTGCATTAGAAGGCATGTTGAAAACGCCGGAAACCTGTAGTCATGCTTTTTTATTGCATGGGCCTACAGGCTGCGGAAAAACCACTATCGGTCGGATAATTGCTCGTATACTGCAAATCACTGAAAGAGATATGCAAGAAATTGATTCTGCAGATTTCCGCGGAATAGATACGATACGAGAAATTCGTAAGAATTGTAATTACAAGCCTATGGAATCTCCTTTTAGAATGTACCTTATGGATGAGGTGCATCAATTAAGCAAGGATGCCCAAAGTGCCTTACTAAAAATTCTCGAAGATACACCTAGGCATGTCTTTTTCGTGCTATGTACCACGGATCCTGTCAAGTTACTTCCTACGGTAAGAAATCGTTGCCAACAATTACAGGTAAAGCAATTAGATTCCTTACAGATGAAAGGATTAATTAAAAAAGTAGTAAAAGGGGAAGGGGATAGTATAGAAAGCGACGTGATGGAGCAGATAATACTAGACGCCAACGGGCATCCGAGGAATGCCTTACAAATATTAGAACAGGTACTTAATACAGTTCCTGAAGGACGTTTAGACGCTGCGAAACAAACTGCAAAGGAAACCTCAGAGAGTATAGAACTATGTAGGGCTATGATAGCCAACTCTAATTGGAAACAGGTTTCTAAAATACTAGAAGGATTAAAACAACAAGAGCCGGAAAGTATTAGACGTCATGTTTTAGGATACGCCCAGTCTGTTTTACTCAAGGCAGACAATACAAAGGCCGCTCTAGTTATTGAAGAATTTTTAGAACCTACTTATAATAGTGGATTTCCTCAGATAGTATACGCCGCCTATTCAGTTGTAAAAAATAGTTGACCAGGAAAGCAATAATACAATTAATTAAGGATATCATACGATTTGAATCCTATTCTACGGAATTACAGGCATTACTAGGTCCTAAAAAGAAAGATTGGGTAAAAGTAGAAATGCCTAAGGAATACGTTGAAATGATTGCCATACTTAGTAGGTGTGGATTTGAAAGTTCAAAAGAATCGGGCACATTATTTGCAGAGTTGCCTTAAAAATGGCAATGTATTTTAAAGTTCCTGTTGAATATTTATTTAAAACGTAGAACAAAATGAATTATGAGATAGAAATAAAGATTGATGAAACCGCCTTAGATGTAGAGTGGTTGGAACAACCGGCACTGGCTATTAAATACGGGATTAATTGGGCTAAGAAAGCTAGGGCCTTGCAGCAGGCGGAGGAGGATATAAAATTGATAAGAGCAGAACTTTCTAAGAAATGCTTTGAGGAATGGGAAAAGCCTACAGTCGTCGCAGTAGAAGCCTACTACAGAACACATAAAAGGCACAAGGAGGCTAAAGAGCGTCTGCTTGAGGCCCAATACCAATTAAACATAGCAGAGGTGGCAAAAAATGAGATATCTTTTACTAGAAAAGCCGCATTGGAAAATCTAGTAAGATTACACGGACAGAACTACTTTGCAGGGCCTAATATGCCTAGAGACTTAACTAATGAGGTTGAGGCTAGAGAGAGGCAGAAAAAGGTGGATTCTGGAGTGGCTAGTAAAATGACAAGGACTAAAAGGTAAAGGTAGTATTAATTAATTAATTATTTTAAAATGGCAAAGAAGAAAAAGGAATCCTCTTTCAGAGGAAAGGTTAACAAGGACTCCCAGAGGCAGTCTAAGAATGGTACATCTTACGGGTACCTAACATTACCAAAAGGAGTGAGCATTTATGCACCTACTCCAGGGGAAAAAGAATCCATTGATATTATTCCGTACACTGTATCCGATACGAAACATCCTGATCACGATACTGAAAGCGGAATCGCTACAAAAGGAGATTTGTGGTACAAACGTCCATTCAAAACCCACCGACAGGTTGGTGCAGATAGTGATACTGTGGTTTGTCTAACATCCTTTGGAAAAAAGTGTCCGATCTGTGAATACCGTCAGAAACGTTCTAAGGAAGGAGCAGATAAAGACGAGTTGAAGGCGTTTAATACATCTCAAAGGAATCTTTACCTTGTGATCCCAAAAGGTGTTAAGAAAAGGGAAGAGGAAATACACATATTTGATATGTCTCAATTCTTGTTCCAAAACCTTTTAAATGAAGAGATTGAGGAGAATGATGATTATGAAGTATTTCCTGATTTGGAATGCGGTTTAACTCTTGCAATTCGTTGGGGAGAGGAAACCTTTGCTGGAAATAAGTATGCAGAAGCCAACCGTATTGATTTTAAAGAGCGGAAAGAAGCCTATGATGAAAGCATACTTGAGGACACCCCGGATTTGGATAAAATACTCAAACAACTTAGTTATGATGAATTACATGCTAAGTTTTTTGAAATCGACCATGAAGAGGACACAGAAGAGGAGACTCCTAAACGTACAAAGAAAAAGGTGGTTGAGGATGAGGATGAGGATGATGCCGACGATAACAACGGTAATGCAGGTAAGGTAAAACCTTCAGATTTCAAGAGAGGTAAAACTGCTAAAAAGAAGGCACCCAAACTGACCTGGGAAGACTTAGCAGACATGGACATCGCGGAATTAATGGAGGTTGCTGATGCAAACGATTTGGAGTATGACGAAGACGAGGACAATGTTAAGGCATTGCGGTTGTTAATTGCTGAGGCCTTAGATTTGGAAATTCCTATCAACGCCACGGTATCAAAAAAGAAGGAAGTAAAAAAAGAGGCTCCTAAACAAACAAAGAAAAAGGTAGTTGTTGAAGAGGAAGAAGACGAGGACCTTGAAGAAGAGGAAGAAGACGAGGACCTTGAAGAAGAGGAAGAAGCCCCTATTACCAGAAAGGCTGCAAAGAATGCCGCTGGCGGTAAAAAATGTCCTCACGGACACAGGTTTGGTAAAGACACAGATACCAAGACAGAGTGTGAGGCATGTAATCTGTGGGATGCATGTTTAGATAAAAAGGAGGAATAACAAATGACTTTAATCAGTAGAAAATTAACGATTAAAGGTAAAAAAGAGGTTAAATTTGTAGGGGCGCATCTGCCCCTACCTCTTAATACCTATCTGACCATGTATGCATTGGTTATGGAAACAAGTAAATCTGCTATTATCTGCAATGAGATAGATGATTGGATGACTACTCAGAAAAGTGTTGTGAGTGAAACGGTACTTGTCAGTATGCTTATTGAGAAGGTACAGGATATCTACGCCAGCAGTAAAGGAAAAGGAGATAAAGGGTTATCCCAATTCAAAACCGCTATCACTAAAGAGCTGAGCAAAAAAGGTATAGATGCGGATACAATTGATATCTTACTGAAAGGAGTAACAAATGGTTAGAACAAAGAAAGCCCCTTTGGCTGTACAAATGAAAAGGCATGCCGCAATGATCCCCGAGAAAAAAGCCATTGTAGGAAATACAGAGATTATGATTTCTACAGGAAGCACTCTACTAGATTTAGCTATTTCTGGTAAACGTAAAAGAGGAGGGGGCATTCCAGCCGGAATACTAATGGAAGTATTCGGTCCAGAAGGAAGTGGGAAAACTGTACTGCTTTGTGAAATAGGAGGTGGGGTGCAAAGGGCCGGTGGGGACGTTATGTTTAATGACCCTGAAGCAAGGCTGAATAAGCAGTTTGCCAGCCTGTTTGATTTAAATACGGACTCTTTAAAGGTAAACCAACCTGATACTGTGACAGAGGTGATTTCATCCGTAAAGGAATGGAAGCCTTTAGGCAAGGGAAAGGTACACGGAATATTCACAGACAGTCTTGCAGCATTGTCAACCTCATTAGAAATGGAGAATGAGGAAGGGGATAAAATGGGGATGCGACGTGCAAAAGAGTTTTCTGAAGGTTTACGTAAAATCTGTCGTATACTGCAAAAGGAAAACTATATTATGGTATGCAGTAACCAAATCAGAGACAATGCCTCAGCCGTAGGGTATCAAGAGAAATTTACAGTCCCCGGTGGGAAGGCTATGGCATTCTACTCCTCAATTAGATTGAGGTTTAATAAACCAGAAAAGGTTACAAAAAAGAAAAGCATTGCAGGCAAGGAGGTAACCAAGGTTATGGGAACCAAGGTAAAGGTAGATGTTTACAAAAATAGTGTAGATGCCCCATATCGTTCTGCAGATTTGTACATTGTTTTTGATTACGGTGTAGATGACATTCGTGCAAATGTACAGTATCTCAAGGATTACTCTAAGTCTAAGGCCTATACTATGGGAGAGACTGTATTAGGTTCCTCTATTGAGGATGCCATTGCGTTCGTGGAGGAGTACAAACTTGAAAAACAAGTGAAGGAGCATGTCATTTCCTTATGGGAAGATATTGAGAAAAAGTTTAAAGTTCACAGAGAAAAGAAAAGGAGATAACATGGAACGTACCACTAGGAAACCTATTGGATTCAATATACTCTGTTGTGATCCTAGTCTAACTGCATTTGGATTCGTTGTAATGAAAGGGAATCGTATATTACATGCGGGATGTATTAAAACGACTCCCAGCGGCAAAAAAATGAGGATAAGAAAAGGGGACGACCGGATGAGACGTGTATCTGAGATTAACAACGTACTGAAGGAGGTTATACATGCATACCAGATTAATTACATTGTCTCAGAGTTACCTCACGGTAGCCAATCTGCGGTAGCCGCCACGGCGTTGGGGATAGTCTCTGCAATGGTGCAGACTATTTCTGATTTTATGGAAATAGGTATAGAATGGTACAGTGAAGCAGACTCTAAAAAGTGTGCCTTAGGTAAGCAGTCAGCGGCAAAACAGGAAATGATAGACCGTATGAAGCAGCTATATGTGGTGGAGTGGACAGGAGTACAGTATCGGGACGAAGCCGTTGCAGATGCATTGGCTGTTCATTATGTAGCAAGAAGTCTATCTAGTGTTGTAAAATTAATGAAATGATAAAAAATTTAAGATTGATAAACTTCCAGAGCCATAAGGATTCTGAATTAGAATTCGATAAAGGCATGAATGTTATAATCGGTCCTAGTGATAGTGGAAAAACCGCTATCATTAGGGCTTTTCGTTGGTTAAATTGGAACCGGCCAGGAGGAGACGATTTCCGAAGCAGATGGGGTGGTGATACCTCCGTCGCTGTCCATGTAGAATCGGATAATATCAGTAGAGGAAAATCCAACACTGATAATTTCTATAGTAAAAATAAAACCACCTTTAAGGCGTTTGGGACTGAGGTCCCCGAGGAGATACAAAAGGCATTACGAATGGACGACATAAATCTGCAACAACAAATGGACGCTCCTTTTTTATTAAGTGAGACAAGTGGTACCGTGGCGACCCACTTTAATACGATTGCCAAGCTAGACAAGATAGACAGAGGATTATCTTACGTTCAAAAACAGATTAAGACATTAGGACAAGATATCGCTTACTTGGAGGCCGACAAAAAAGAGAAACAAGAAGCCTTGAAGGAGTACGATACTCTAGAGGCTTTTGAGGAAGCATTAGAATCATTGGAATCATTGGAGACAGGTAAAACAGAGAAGGAAACGGACAGTAAAAGGTTAACCGGTGCGGCTCTCAGATTAACCGTAATTTCTCGTAATCTAGAAAAACTTGCGAAGTCCTTACATACAGAACAAAAAGTAGATACCTTGCTTGCATTATATGCCGCCAAAAAGGAGGCAATTGTCAAGTATGAAAGTATAAAGTCCGCAGCCTTGTCCTTATTCTATAAACAACGAGATATCTTAAAAGCAGAGAAAAAGGTATTAGCGGAATGGGGTATTGCTAAGGTACTGGCATTGTACGAAAATCTATTGAAATCTCAAACGACATTAAAAAGCCTCAGCAAACTATACCAAACTATATCCTTAATACAGGAAACGGCGGAGAATAAAAGAATCAGCCTCGAGATTTTAGAAAATAAGTACAAGGCAGATTTCCCCGAGATATGTCCATTATGTAACACGAAAATTAAATAACATGAAAACGAAGGAACTTATAAAACTAGCGGTGGAGATACTTGAAATGAATGACCTCAATTATGCTCTGACAGGGTCTTTGATGCTTTTTATTAGAGACCATTCTCTAACCCGTGCACCTGTAGATATTGATTTAGTCGGAATGATTAGCGGAGACCCTACTGATTTAAAACTACCTCCTGGTTTTATATATAAACAAACAGAAGGTTTGGGTAGTGAGGTAGATGCCATTACTTTTTTCAATGAAGAGTTAGATGTCAAGGTAGATTTTTTGTACGGAGACGAGGAATTTGAGTATATATTTTTTCGAGGTTATACTATACCCTGCGGACAACTAGAAGCCCTTATAGATGCTAAATTACAGTATTATCATCATGATGTGTATGAACCATCTGCTCAAAAACATTATGAAGATTTATGTGCCTTGATATCCTATATGTCTATTCGTCAACTTGAAATATTCCATAAACCTAGGGAGGTTAGGAAGAGCTCTACAGTTTACTCTATAAAAATAAACGAAGATGGAAAGGACTAAAACCTCATTTAAAAAGGCAGATGCAATACTCACAGCGGATTGGCATTTGCAGGAAACCGTCCCGATATGTAGGACCGATACCTTCTGGGAGACGCAATGGGAAAAGGTAGACTTTATTAGTGCCTTACAGAAAAAACATCAATGTCCTGTACTGCATTCAGGGGATCTATTCGATTTCTGGAAACCTTCTCCTATGTTATTGGCACAAACCATAGAACATTTACCTGCTGAATTTCATACAGTATATGGGAATCACGACTTGCCTCAGCATAATCTAGAATTGGCATACAAGAGTGGGATATATGTACTGCAAAAGGCAGGTTGTCTAACGGTATTAGAAGGTACTCATTGGGGACAAGAATTTCTTATAAGTTTCCGATATAGTCAGAGGAAGATATGTGTCTGGCATATTGGGGTTTACCAAGGGAAAGAGCCTTGGCCGGATTGTCCTGCACCTAAAGGGAATTCTTTAATAAGGAAGTATGATGCGGATTTAATCGTAACCGGGGATTTCCACAAACCATTTGTGGAAGAACATGCAGGACGTCTTTTAGTAAATCCCGGTTCCATTTTTAGAATGACTGCGGATCAGGCTGATTTCCGTCCTCGTGTTTATCTATGGTATGCAGACACCAATACAGTGGTTCCTGTTTATCTGCCTATCGCCGCTGATGTAATTAGCAGAGAACATCTTGAGATTGTACAAGACAGGGAGAATAGAATAGAGGCCTTTATCTCAACCTTAACTGAGGATTGGGAAGCAGAGATGTCCTTTGAAGACAATATAGAACGGTTTTGTACAAAGAATAAGGTCCGCCGATCCGTATTGGACATTGTATACAAGGCTATAGAAACCTAAAGATTACAATATGAAAAGAACAAAACCTCCTGGGATAAAAAATACACCTGTCAGATTAAAAATAATCTCTCATGTATTGGTTAATGCACCTCATTGGAAAGGCAAGACACGTTATATGTCTAATACTTTTCTACTGGCAAATTGTCATCCTTATTTTCGAGATGACTTAGAATTAGAATTAAAACAAGAATTAAAACAATTAGAGTATGATAACTGAAAAAGAATTGCTTGCTAAGAAAAAAGAGATAGAGCAGACAAAAACTGCAATCTCAGAATTAAAGGGAGAAGAAAAAGCCTTACTGAAACAATTAAAGGAGGATTGGAAATGTCTATCCTTAACAGAGGCTAAGGTCCTCATTAAACAATATGAAGCAGACATCTCTAAATTAGGAGAGGAGATTGCCGCTCAATCTGCAGATTTAGAAGCTACATATCTCAACGACAATGAAGACAACTGACATTAGAGCCTTTCTGGAAAGAAGAAAAGGACAGCGTCTACAATTACAAGACCAGATACAAAAGAGTACCCGATCTATTAAGGAAGGTAAACGTGAATTAGAAAAGCACGAGGAGGCAAAGGAAATTATAAGGGAGGTTGGAATAAAGACACAAAGACAACTCCAGTTCCATATAGCGGACATCACCTCACTTGCTTTGGAGGCCGTATTTACTAATCCGTATAGATTAGAGGTGGAATTTGTGCAAAGGAGGAATAAGACCGAATGTGATATCTTTTTTGTACGTGAAGAACATAGAGTAGATCCGTTGTCTGCAAGCGGGGGAGGAGCGGTGGACATTGCAGCCTTCGCCTTACGTATTGCATCCTGGAGCCTGTCTCGGCCTAATACAAGGAATACGATTATCTTAGATGAACCAATGAGATTTGTCAGTGAGAATTTAAGGGATAAGGCATCTCAAATGATAAAAGAGGTAAGCAAGAAATTAGGAATTCAATTTATTATTATCACACATGACCCGATGCTTGCCGCCTATGCAGACAAGGTATTTGAGGTATCTATTAGAAAAGGAATTAGTAAAATAAAAACAGATGGAAGATAGAGAAGTAATTATCCCCGCGAATAATACAGACGGGCTACCAAGCATATTTAGGGAGTGTAACGTATTTACCATAGGTAATAGCAGTAGACCAAATATGCCAGACAGACAGTTTGCAGGTTTCTTTGCCAGTGTCAATACTGTGATTAAGATGCATAAGACGATTATAATAGAATGCAGAATGCAGTCTTTCTCAACGAATACACAACAGGTGTTGAAAAGACTATTTGAGATTCTTAGTACATCTTACCATAGATGTAAACCTACAGTAAGATGGTACTATGATATCATAGATGAGGATATGTTAGAGTATGGGGAAATGTATGCAGAATGGAATCCAAAAATCTGCTTTGAAAATATAGCATTACCTCAAAGTTGAAAATCGATTAATCCATCTTAGGAGTAAAGGTTCCTCTTTGGCTAGAATCCTGGCGAGTCTAGCCGCCTTTTCTCCCTTGTATACATTTGTACTCTTTTCCGTTTTAATTGTAATCTCCACTACCTTCTTAGTGTTTTCATCCGGGCTTACTATAATATCCGTCATGCAGCCTTCCTTTTAAGTTCCTTAATCCAATCGGCAGTAACTTTTATGAATTCCTTAGAAAAATAAAATATGTACGTGGCAGCCTTTTTATTAAAGGCAATGGTGGACATGTTATTATTCTTGACAGCCAATGCAAACACCTTAGATTTAGCATGTAGGTTATTTACCACAATCCAATCCTTAAAGGTAGACGCACTGCAGGTTTCCTTAATAAGGGAGGCACACAAATTTTCAAATTCTGTGATTAAGGTATTCATATGTGCCTCAGGGTCATATTCAATGATATTATCTACCTTGTTAACCTTTCCATCTAAATGCTCTATAAGGAATGTCCTAATAATAGCACCCCAATTCTTAAGAATTAATTTGTAGCGTTCATCGTCTATGTACCAAAACACAAGACTTTGTTCTAAGGAACGATTGTACACTCTCAAGAAATCTGAAATAACACTACTTTCATGGATATGGGCATCCCTTATCTGATTACCCTCATCTATTCTTGCATTCGTCTCTGATATAAGATCCCCGAGGTCATTCATTAGACTTTTTACAACGTCTAATTCTCTCATTATAATACTATTCCGGGCATCGAATTGGTCATTTAAATCTTTCTTTCTCAGAATCTCATTGGCTTCTTCTTCCTTTTTACGGGTTACTTCTGCCTTTTTCTCATTAAATTCAAATCTTTTAAATCTGATTGTTTGTATTGTTGAGATAATAAGGGTGATTGTGCTTACTGCTCCTAGTATTATTACTAATATTTGCATATACTTTATTTATTTATCCATTTTAATTTTTTTATATTGCCTTTCTGAAACCATTCTAGAAACTATTATTTCAATTGTTATTGTTCCGGCCAAAGCGCCAAGTTTATTTGCCTCCATATCGTAAGGATTAAAAAACTTATCATTTTTTTCTTTAATCCACCCCGATAAAACAACGGAACTAAAACCAACAACACCGCTTAAAATCTTACATGGAATCGGTTTAATATCCGTATACTCAGAAAGTACATGATAAGTCATTG
>Ga0209254_10001690_pt1 | contig 19929 bp, 17 predicted proteins | sample FrelakmetDIP11DI_FD_187148 | JGI IMG/M metagenome (GOLD analysis project Ga0209254, IMG submission 187148) | Freshwater lake sediment microbial communities from the University of Notre Dame, USA, for methane emissions studies - DIP11 DI (SPAdes)... | ecosystem: Environmental > Aquatic >...
GTCATGAATTTATTTTCCCGTTAACAGATCTGTCAAACCAAAGGGCTACTACTTCAAACTTAATGAAATGCAGTGTATCCTCCAAATTTATTTGACAGTCATACTGTTATATGTGACTAACCCCTGATTAAAATTACTAAATTTGAAGTAAATCTTTTAAAGCATGTCAAAAGGCAGAGACGCGAAACCCCATATCGGAATCTATGGCCGCCGCAACAACGGCAAAAGCAGCCTTATAAACTGCCTTGCCGGACAGGATATTGCCATTGTATCGGAACAGCCCGGAACAACTACCGATCCCGTTAAAAAATCATTTGAGATAACCGGCTTCGGCCCTGTAATCCTTGTTGATACAGCCGGGATTGACGATTCAGGCGATCTGGGGGAAAAGAGAGTCGACCGCACTTTAAGAACACTGGATATCATCGATCTCGCACTTCTTGTGATAACTGAAAATTCATGGGGGGAATATGAAGATGATCTTATTAAGAAATTCCGTGATCAGGATCTACCTTTCATTATAATTCATAACAAATCAGACCTGCAGGAGCCTACCGTAAAATTCAAAGAAACAGTTAAAAGCACTACCGGGAAGGAGCTTTTTGAGTTCTCGGCAGTCGACAGACGCAATTACGAGGAACTCATCAGCCTGATAAAGGAGACAATTCCTGAGCATTCCTACAAGACTTCCACCCTACTGGGAGACCTTGTCAACCAGGGGGATATTGTTATTCTTATAACACCGATTGACGTCGAGGCGCCGGCGGGAAGGCTTATCCTTCCGCAGGTTCAGGCTATCAGGGATATTCTTGATAATGATGCTGTTGCAATCGTATTAAAAGAGCGGGAGGTTGATTCTTTCCTTAAAAAGACAGGTGTCAGACCAGCTCTGGCGATCACCGATTCGCAGGTCTTCATTAAAGCCGATGCTTCGATACCACCTGATATTCCACTAACGAGCTTCAGCATAATGCTAGCAAGGTTCAGGGGAGATTTTGACAGTTACCTGAAGGGAACGCCGAAAATTTCAGATCTCCGCAATGGCGACAGGGTGCTTCTGCTTGAATCGTGCACCCATCATGTGGCATGCGATGATATAGGAAGAACAAAGATCCCGAGATGGATAAACAATTTCACCGGCAAGAAGATTGAATATGATGTTGTGGCTGGCCTCGATGTTCTCCCCCGCCCTATCACCGATTATTCGCTGGTGATCCAGTGCGGAGGATGCATGATAACCCGACGGCAGCTTCATAACAGGCTCCAGCCGGCAATTAAGGCAGGAATACCGGTTACTAATTACGGGATGGCGATAGCATATGTTCAGGGAATATATCAGAGGGCGATTAAGCCGTTTGTGAAATCTTCAAAGGACAACTTGACTTATCTTTAGAATTGTACTTAAAACCTGAAATAGATAAATGGCATGACCTCTGTCGATCTCATCTGAAAAAGTATGAACCCTATCAGTAATACAATCACCAGCTGAGCTGCAATGGGAATTTTAATAAACAATCCCCTGTATGATTCTTTAAACTTCTCAGGAAGAAAATGAATCAGGTAACCGGCAGCCATAATTGAAAATACTCCGCTGTAAACCTGGATCATAGTGGCAAAGGATCCAGGCAGAAATTCCTGAAAAATCTGCCTTAAAATCAGAATAACGCCATTCATATCATTAACTCTGAAAAAAATCCAGCAGAAACTGACAAACTGGAAGGTTATAAAAATAGATAATGCCTTTCCGAACCGGCGTGTTTTAAGTCGAGATCCAATAAGTGAATCCCATATCTTATTAATTATTAAACCAATACCATGGAGGCCGCCCCAGACAATAAATTTTAAAGAAGCACCATGCCATAATCCTCCAATAAGCATTGTAATCATGAGATTCAAATAAGTATGGATCTTTCCCTTCCTGTTACCTCCCAAAGAAATATAGAGATAATCACGAAGCCATTGCGACAGCGAAATATGCCATCTTTTCCAGAAATCAGTAATACTTTGGGCTTTGTATGGTGAATTAAAGTTGACTGGTAACCTGAATCCAAGAATTAACGCTACTCCGATAGCAATATCCGTGTATCCTGAAAAATCGCAATATATCTGAAGTCCATATCCATAAACAGCCATAAGATTTTCAAAACCCGAATAGACTGTAGGAGCGTCAAAAACACGGTCGACAAGATTAATTGCAATGAAGTTGGAGATTATAATCTTTTTAATGAGTCCTTTTGAAATCATAAAAAGAGCATGGCTGAATTCTCGCGAAGTAACCTTAAACTCCTGATATATCTGAGGAATAAATACTGAGGCTCTGACAATAGGACCCGCAACAAGATGGGGAAAGAACGAAACGTAAAATCCAAAATCTATAATATCCCGGACAGGTTTCATTTTTCTCCTGTAAACATCAATTGTATAACTAAGCGACTGAAATGTAAAAAATGAAATACCAACAGGGAGTATTATATAACTTATATCAAATGATGTTCCGAGGATTGAATTAGAAATATCTGAAAGCAGATCATAAACTTTTAGTTGAGTTCCGAACAGGTTATTTATTGTGTTGATAATAAATTCTGTGTACTTAAAATATCCAAGTATGCCAATATTTGAGATTATGCTAAGAAGCAAAAAGGACTTTCTTGTAAATCCTCTTTTTGAACTATTGATTAAAAGACCACAGGTATAATCAATTATAGTTACAAATATCAGGATGAACAGGAACAGTCCCCCTGTTTTGTAATAAAAGAACAGGCTTATGATAAATAAGTACAAATTTCTGATCAGTATTTTTTTGTAAATCAGGCTGTACCCCGCAAGTACTACCAATAAGAAAATCCAGAATGCTGGTGCTGTAAATATTAATGGTTTATCCGGGTTATAGCTGAAAATCACTGAGACCAAAGTGCTCAGAAAACTGCTATCTTCTTTAGATGCCTGTTGTAAAGTAGCATTATCATTCTGATGCAAAGTAGCAGTATCAATTAATAAAGCCGGAGGAATTATAATGAAAGGATCCGGTTCTTTTACAGTGAAGAGTTCTGATATCATCAGCCGGCCAATTGTATCAGCACCCTGATCTGTAAAATGGACATAATCTTTCTTAGCCAGAGGAGGGTTCATATTAAACCACCTGATGATTGAATTCTTACCTCCCATAGCCTTCCGTGAGTCCCAGAAAACAGCTCCGGATTCAGCTGACGCATTCCTTTGGGCATCAATGATTTTAGGGATATTCGGGTATGATTTAATGATCTCGCCATCCTGATATGCCATATCACTTAGTCCGACAACCAGCAAGCCTGTGCCGGGGGAGATCTCCTTCAACAGGTTCAGCTGACGCAGGAGTCCTTTTTCGTAATAGGAATAATCATTTCTGATGTTCGTCGCCAGGTTAAGACCATAATGCATGACCACAAGATCAGGCTTCAGAAGTCTGTAAGAATCCTTCAGATTTTCCTTATCGACCATTGTGAACTCCAGCCCGGCGCTTCCACGCTGCGGGATATTGTCGACAATTAATCCGGTCTTGCTTTCAATGCTTATTCCATAAATGTCGGGACTTGTTTTTCCTGAAAAATCTATAAGCACATTCCCTGAATTGAAGAGAGGGCATACAAACTCAGTAATTCTGTCGCTGATCCTCAGCGTATCGGTTATGACTGGATTACTTCCGGCTTTGACTTCTATTCGGACATCTCCAAGTTTATTTCTGTAAAATATTCTCAGAAACTCAAATTCTGATTCAGTATCATCTGCAAGAGCCGATGGAATTATCCTGATCCACGACTTAACTTTGCCTGAAGAGATCTGACCGTCGGGCAAATACCGGCAGAATGCCATAAAGGGGCCAAGCTCTTTATGATTTATCTCCCCTTTCTTGAATGAAAGATAATTGTATCTTTTCCAGTTTGGTGATGCTCTTACATAAAATGATTTTGTATATGTTACGGGCATCACAGGAAGCATCAATCCTGGCCCGGTTCCCCCATATTCTCTCCGTAAAATCCGTCTGAGAAAGGAACTTACCCTGTCATATTCAATCTGGGAGTCTCCGTAATAAAGGATCCTTGTCTGTCCTTCAGATAACTCAAGGGAATCAAGAAATATCCCTATAGGATCAGGCGCAGCTGCCAATGTATCGCGCGCGATAATATCGGACGCGATAGAATCAGCCTGAAAAGCGGCTGGAGAGATTGCAGCCATTAATGTGTCATCGGGCCTTATTTCCTCGGCACTGCTCCCTGAGATATCATCTTTGATGAAAGGTTTAGTCAGCTTTTCGGGGAACAGGCTTTCAGCAGATGGCAGATTGAGATCCCACGGCAAAATATAAGAAAGACCTGTAAAACAGACCAGGATGATCAGTAATAGTAAAAATGACCTGAAAGGGCGCATTTCGGGAAAGAGATCAGCTCTACTTCTTTATTTTTAAAATCTGTCCAACCTTAATTTTACCGGGATCGCTGATGTTGTTCAATACGAGCACATCATTAGTGGTTACATTATCGTAATTTTTAACAATATCCCATATCGTATCTCCGTATCGGACAGTATAAGTTATATATTCACCATCAGGACCTGGCTGTAAAGAGGTTGCAACAAGGTTGACGGGAACTGTTTTTCCGGCCATCTGCTGTTTTTCAGCGAAAGTCATTTCATCGACTTTCGAATAATATTCTGATTTTGAAGGATCGACATAAATTGCAAGCTTTTGTCCCACCCTGATAGTATTCCTGTAAATATTGTTCCAGTACCTGAGGTCTGAGAGTCCGACGCGGTACCATTCTGAAATAAAGCCTAGATTATCGCCATCCCTGACAGTATATAATAATTTTGTTTTCCCTTTTACGTCAGCAGGCACATAGGTTGAGCGTGAAGGGTCGGCGGTTACATTAACCCTGGTAAGATAAACGTCCGATTTATAATTCCGGATAGTATCATTCAGGTCGATAAAATCACCAAGGTGCGACATTGGCAATGTCAGCGACAGAGGCTTTCCTGAACCTGGTACCAGTCCGGTGCGGTATTGAGGATTAAGCGCCCTCAGCTCACCAAGCGGAATGCCCATGACTTCGGAAATCTGGTTAAGGTGAATATCCTTGGTTACCATTATGGTATCTGTTGAGATAGGAATATTAAGAGGAAGAGGTCTTATATTATGCTCTGCGAAATATGTGACGGAATATATTGCAGCAACATATTGAGGAATATAGCCTCTTGTTTCCCTGGGCAGCCTGTAATATATGTCCCAGTAGTCTTTCTTATTTCCCGAACGTCTTATTGCCTTATTCACATTACCCGGTCCGCAGTTATATGCTGCAATTACGAGTATCCAGTCGTCATATATCTTGTAAAGATCCCTGATATATTTTGCTGCAGCATGAGTTGATTTTACAGGGTCTCTGCGGTCATCGACCAGCGAATTGACATTCAGGCCGTACATCCGTCCTGTACTGTACATGAACTGCCATAAGCCGGTTGCTCCAACCCTTGATACTGCGTTGGCATTAAGGGCCGATTCAATTATTGCCATGTATTTCAGCTCAGCCGGAAGTCCGTATGAATCGAAAATATCTTCAATCATGGGGAAATAATAATTTTTCAATCCCAGTACCGCGCTGAAGTTTTTTCTTTGCTTTATTGTATATACATGAATATGATTCCTGATAATGCTGTTATACGGGAGCTTAATAATTGAATTTATCTGGCTGAGTCTCTGCTTATAAACACTATCGGGGAATTCCACTCCAATTGAATCATTTTTAAAATCTTCAGGAAACTCTTTCATTGCCGTCTTTACATACCAGCTGTTGACAAGGCTGTCGAGATCGGCTGATATTTTTTCAGAATAGATTTCTGATTTAAGTATTATCGTGTCATTAACAGCTGATATTCTGAAAACAAAAACTGTAAGAAAGAGTGGTATCAGGAATGCTTTAAATTTCATTATTCAGGTATTCATTTAAAAAGTATATATAAAACTTACATTAAATCCTGCTCCTATTGATCCCGGAACAGGTAACTGTAACGGAGAAACCTGCACATTTAGTTTATCGGTGACATCGAAATTTGAAAGGCTGGCATCAACATTTGCATCAAGAATGGTTATAAGGTACCATGCTGCCATTCCGATAATTGACAGATCACGATATCTTTTATAATAATCGACGGCCTCAATCAGGTTATCTTTTACATATGAGGCATTCGCGGGATCATAGGACTCGGGATAAAGAACAGGGTCATATTCAGGAGGATCAGCCCACTTGACAAGAGGAATATAGCTGTCAGTTTCCGGAATCACATCGGTAAAGTCCTGATAAGCTTTCATCATCTCATTATATTTTTTTGTATTGAAGTTTAAACTATATATAAGTGCTCCGAATCCTGCATATACAAAAGGCAATTTCCAGTATTTTCTGTTGTATATCTGTCCCATTCCCGGAAATGCAACTGCAAGCATTGTAGCTTTCAGAGGTTCGGGCCTGAAGACAGGTTTTACAGGTTGGACTACAGCAACGGTGTCCTGTGCTATTAAGTCGTGCGACAGACAAAAAAGTAAGGTGATGAGAATAATTTTTATTTTTCGAACTGTTCTCAAACTCAGTAAACCCGGATTTTAGCCTTTATCAATGCACTCCGGTGCGACAAATATAATTATTTTCAGGAGTTAAGACGGTCAAAGACCCCTAAAATGCGCTCCATCTCTTCGGGATTCTCAAACGGGATAACTATTTTTCCCTTTCCCTGTTCATTTATGCGGAAATTGACCCTGGTCGAAAAAATCCGGTTCAGATGTTCAGAAAGCTGTAAAAAGTCATCATTAAGCTTTTTCTTTCTTTCACGTGTTGCCGGATCCTTGATTTTAGCGCTCTGGAGCAGCCGGACCAGTTCCTCGACCTGCCTTACAGAAAGATCGCCATCAACAATACGGTAATAAACATCCATTTGGGTCTTTGGATTTTCAATATTTACAAGTGTGCGGGCATGCCCCATCATCACATGTTTATTCCGTATACCAAGCTGTATTTCGGCAGGGAGCCGTAGAAGGCGGAGGTAATTTGATATTGTCGAACGCTGTTTGCCGACTCTGTCGCTAAGCTGTTCCTGAGTAAGCCTGCATTCTTCAATAAGCCTCTGGAAACTTATGGCCACCTCAATGGCATCAAGGTCCTCCCTCTGTATATTTTCAACAAGCGCCAGTTCAAGCATTGCCTGATCATCAGCTGTCCTGATATATGCAGGGACGTGCGTCAGTCCTGCCAGGCGGGCTGCTCTGAGCCTCCTTTCCCCGGCTATCAGCTGATATCTTCCATTCCCGGTCTCTCTCACTGTAAGCGGCTGTACTATTCCAAGCTTCCTGATAGAGCCGGCAAGCTCTTCAAGAGCCTGTTCATCAAAATGGCTTCTGGGCTGAAAAGGATTTCCGTCAATTGAATCGAGCGAAATATCCCGGTTAGGCTCGACTTTTCTTTCGAGGACCTCTTTTTCAACACCATCAATCAATGCTCCGAGCCCTCTTCCTAATGCATTTTTCTGTGTCATGGATTTCTGTTTACAATGATGTAAAAGATTCTTCGAATACTACTTAACTGCAGGTTCACGCTTTTCGATCAGCTCTTTGGCCAGATTCAGGTAGTTAACAGTGCCTCTTGAATCGACGTCGTAGAGTATTGCAGGTTGTCCGAAACTTGGTGCTTCAGAAAGCTTAACATTCCTCTGTATTATTGTTTTGAAGACCATCTGCTGAAAATGTTTGTTAACCTCCTCTGCTACCTGGTTTGAGAGTCTTAATCTCGAATCATACATTGTAAGGAGGAATCCTTCAATTTCCAGATCCGGATTAAGATTATTTTGAATTATCTTAATGGTATTCAGAAGTTTACCGAGTCCTTCCAGCGCAAAATACTCGCACTGTACAGGAATAATCACTGAATTTGCCGCTGTTAATGCATTAACAGTCAGCAGGCCCAGCGACGGAGAACAGTCAATTATCACATAATCAAAATTATCAGCAACTTTTCCAATGATGCCTTTAAGGATCTTTTCTCTTTCATGTCTGTCAAGCATTTCTATTTCAGCACCAACAAGGTCGATGTTGGATGGCATGATCGAAAGATTTTCAACCCCTGTTTCGTGAATAGCTTCTGAGGGCACCTTTCCGTCAATCAGGCAATCGTACACAGTACACCTTATCTGACGCGAATCCACCCCGATTCCTGAAGTGGCATTTGCCTGCGGATCAGCATCAACTATCAGCACCTTCTTTTCCAGAGCAGCCAGACTGGCTGACAGATTTATTGCTGTCGTTGTTTTTCCAACCCCTCCCTTTTGATTCGCTATCGCTATGATCCTTCCCATTTTATTTATTTTGGATTTGCCAGTTTATTTTGAGCTTCAAATTTACGATTTATGATTTTCAGCCTCAGAGCGGCAATAATGTAATTGTAAACAAATCATTTGTGCTTTTCAACATGTTATTAACATAAGATGACAGCATTAAATTAAGCGGATCAATTGCGGTGCATCTCCCCGCAAACGGAAAATTATAGCGCTTACAGCACATTTTTTATTCAATTATTTACATATTTGTCTCAAATACATAACCAATGGATAACAAAGACTTAAACCAGGAATGGTTTGCGATCCTGAATCCCAATGCAGGAAAAGGAAAAGGTAAAAAGGACTGGAACCGGATTGCCGGACTTCTTAATAGCAATGGCATAAAGTTTAGTGTGAGATTCACCGAAAGGAAAGAACATGCAACAGAATTCACAAGGGAACTGATTGCCGGCGGATATAAAAGGATTATTTCGATAGGGGGCGACGGCACACTTAACGAAATAGTGAACGGCATTTTTACACAGGACCACCGATCGCCATCAGAGATCATTTTAAGCATGATACCTGTTGGCACCGGTAATGACTGGGGCAGGATGTTCGCCATTCCCCTGGTTTATGAAGGATCGGTGCAGGTTATCAGGGAAGAAAAAACAATGTTGCACGATGTTGGGGTGGTCGACTACTACAAAGGGAAAGAAAAACAAAAACGTTATTTTCTGAATATTGCAGGAATGGGCTTTGAATCTGTAGTTGTCTTTAAGACCAATAAGCAGAAAGACAAGGGTAAAAGCAGCAAAGCCATTTACCTGTTTAACCTGTTATCGAGCCTTATATCATATAGAAATACTAAAGCTGAAATAACGATTGACGGGAAAACCAGCACAGCAAAAATATTCTCGGTAAATGTTGGTAATGGACGATATTGCGGGGGAGGAATGAGGCAGACACCTGATGCAATTCCCGATGACGGCCTTCTGGATATTACTGTTATAAAGGAAATGGGAAGATTTGAAATAATCAGGAACCTGAATTTATTATATGACGGAACTATCCTCAGCCATCCGAAAGTCGACGGATACAGAAGCAATAATCTAAAAGTCAGTTCAGAATCGTTATTGTACCTCGAAGCTGACGGGGAATCGCTCGGACATGGGCCGGCTGAATTCAGTATTATTCCTTCGGCAATTAAAATAGTCTACGGGAAAAAACTTATTCAGTGACCTTTATTTCATAGAGCCTGGGCCATCTCTTACCGGTTACAAAAATCCGCCTGCCGGAAGCATCGTATGCAATACCATTAAAGACATCAGCATCGACCTCATTCCTTTTTGAGACCGGAAACAGAGGTGACATATCTATATACGAATTAACCTTGCCGGTCAGGGGATCGATCCTGGCAATCAGGTCTGTCTGCCAGATGTTGGCCCATATCTCCCCTTCGATATATTCAAGTTCATTAAGCTGATCGACCTTTTTTTCGTTATCATAAACCTCTAATCTCGAAACAGCCTCGAACATCTCTGGTTTGAAGAAATAGAGAACGTTGGAACCATCGCTCATTACAATCATATCGTCAATAGTCGTAAGGCCCCATCCCTGTGTCTGATAATAGAATTTGTTTATTACCCTGAAGTCGGATTTATTATATACAAAACCCACTTTGTTTGTCCATGTCACCTGGTAAATCCGGTCGTTATAAAGTGTGATCCCTTCCCCGAAGAGCGATGATTCCAGGTTGTGCTGCCTCAGCACCTTGCCTGTCGCAAGCTCCACCTCCCTGAGGCTTGAGCCTGTTTCTTGTCCGGTTCCTTCATATAATAATCCGTTGTTGTAAATGAGTCCCTGCGTGAATGCCTGGCTGTCGTGAGGATAAGAGTTGATAACTTTGTAGCTGTTCCTACCGGGTTCTGCATCTGAATAAATGATCACGAAACGCGTCACTGCCTGCGTCTTTTCCTTGCTGTATGCCACCGCTTTCACCGATTTCCTGCCTGTCAGGTTTGTGAATGAAGAACCTATTGAACATTCCCATGGAGCTGATTTTAAAACAGATACTGCTTTACCATCAAAATAAACCTTTACTGAATCAATTGATTTTCCCGGATCTGCAGGAATTACAGTCACTTTTACCTGATCCTTAAGTTTGTATCCGGCATTTTCATCAGGGGATTTCATCTTCATCAGATCTGCCGCTATTGTCGTACTGCTTATTTCTGCAGATCCTTTATCAGGTCTGGTTATATTCCCCGGACGGCCCGAACAGGAAATTATCCACGCAACCAGAATAACAATAAATACCAATATAATGTATCTCGGATAATCAGGTTTCATTTTGTTTATCTTTCCTTCCAAACAAACGTCTCAGACTGTTCTTTCTGGCAGCAGCAATCTGTTTTTCCATTTCCTGCTGATGAAGATCAAACGGAACAAGTATCTGCCATATCTCGCTCCACCCGGGAAATCCCCCGATATTCTTATCATCGATAAAGTAATCAGCATCAATCTTCCGGCTTATTGTATCATCAAAAACCTCCTCGGGGTAATTCTTATTTACGGCATAGAATTCAATGCCGTTATTTCTGCAAAACTCCACTGCTTCGTCAAGTTCCGGACCGGCTCTGAAGGTCCAAAGGATAAGTCTGGCGCCAAGTTTCTCAAGCTCCTTCAGGGTCTGAAATGCAAAAAGCTTTTCTTTTCCGATACCGGGATATTCATGTTCAACTATTGTTCCATCAAAATCAACTGCAATCCTGATATTCCTGAAATTCACCATCCGACAGTAATAATTGCTACAAATCTAATAAAAAAGAGTAAACTTTTATCATCTTCCGATTATTGTCCATCGACTGAAATTATCCTAATTTTACCTGCCTGATTTATTACAAAAATAAGATCTCCATGAAATACATCCCGAATTTTATTACCTCCCTGAACCTGGCCTCAGGATTTATTGCAATCATCTATGCTTCAACCGGTGAGCTTATGACAGCTTCATGGCTGATTCTGGCAGCGATGATATTTGATTTTCTTGATGGTTTTTCGGCAAGGCTGTTAAAAGCCTATTCCGAGATCGGGAAAGAACTTGACAGCCTGGCTGACATTGTCAGCTTTGGTGTTGCTCCGGCTGTGATACTCTTTTACCTGATCCGGACTTCCTTCCAGGATACCTTCATAGCAGCAGCAGGTTCAGGATTGCGGACAGATCTGGCCTCGTTTGTAATATTTATACCTGTGCTGATGCCGGTATGTGCTGCCCTGCGGCTTGCAAAATTCAACACTGATGAAACACAGACCAAATCATTCAAAGGATTACCCACACCAGCAAATGCGATAGCCGTAATCACAGTTATTGCTGCATCTGAATTTTCAACTATGCCCCTTCTGAAGTCATTTACAGGTTCACCAGCCTTTATCCTTATCTATACAGTAATATTATCGCTTCTTATGGTGACGAATATTCCCCTCTTATCACTCAAATTTACTAATCTGAAATTCAGGGGAAATGAGGGAAGATACATACTCATCGGGCTCTGTCTTATACTTTTTGTGATTTTCGGATTTGCATCCACGCCGTTAATCATTCCGTTTTATATAATTGCCTCCCTTGCCGGAAAGTTCTTCCTTCACAAAGTAACATAAAGGTGATTACTGCTTAATATTAGTTTTTTAGTTTGCTCTCAATTCACCGGATCAGGTCTCGCTTCTTTTTTGTTCAGCAGGGAAATGTGCTTGCCTTTATCATCATTCTCTTCTGACAGGCTGGACGTTATCTTTTGAACCGCCTTAAATCCATAAAAGAACTCCCTGGCAAAAACTCTCAGTACAGTGTAGGCAGGAATACCAAGAATCATTCCGGGTATCCCTGCAGCAAAACCTGATGCGAGAACCACAATAAAAATCTCCAGAGGATGGGCTTTGACGCTATTTGAGAAAATAACCGGCTGGAACACCACATTATCAATAAGATGTGTTATAACTTCTACTATTATCATATAGTAAATAAGTGGAATCACTACCGTGGTAAAATCCATATTTATATGGGAAGCAACACCCATTATTATTGCAATAAACAATCCGAGCCATGGACCAACGTATGGAATTACATTAAGAATGCCCAATATTAACCCCATTACAAGAGCCTGCTGAAAATCGATACCTGCAATTGTCATCCCGGTAGTTATCAATATCATAATGCATGTACTCTGGATGACTATACCAATCAGGTATCTGGTCAGAAGTTGCTTTACCGAATTAAGGGCCCTGGTAACATTATCAACATATTTATCTGGAATCCACATCAGTATAGATTCATAGAAAAGATGCTGATCCTTTAAAAAGAAAAAGGTTATGAATGTTATTGAAAAAACTGCTACAATGATATTTCCAAGCAGACTGACAAAAGATCCCAGGAAGTTCTGAATCATCTCTATATTCAAAATCCCTGAAATCTTAGAAGCAATATAGTCTTTCAGAGATAATTGGGCAGAGATATCCGGATTAATACTACTGAAAATATGTTCAATTTTGTTAATCGGCCCTTCAACAATCTGGACAATTTTCTCACTGTCAATTGTCGAAAAGTAATTGATTTGTTTAGTAACAAGGGGAACAAAAATTATAAAAAAGAGAATTATCAAACCCCAGATTATCAACAGGGTAAACAGTGCACTTATAGCGCGGGGCAAATGCCAGTTCTTAATCCTTATCCTGCAAAACAGATCTACCAGCGGCCTGCCCATAACTGAAAAGACTCCCGAGACCAGTATATACACAACTATGCTCCTGAAATAATAGAGGGCCAGCAGAAAAAGTAAAATCCCCAGAAAGATCAGGATGTTCCTTAAGGTGGTTTTCATCAGTAAGGTTTTTCTATATACAAACCTAATCAGAAATTTCGGAATACCATAAAAACGTAATAAATCCCACGCCTGTCATATTGTCCGATTTAGTCATTAACAAAATGCCATTATGGCCGTTTTTGATCTTTGGAACAGAAATTGAAATTATGAAAAAACGATAAAGAATGTTTAACTTAAAAATAATGGAGGACAAAGCTATGTTACCTACAATTACAAAAAGAAGTTTCAGGCCTTTTTACATGCCTAATTTTTTTGATGATGATTTATTACCGATGATTACTACAAGGTCAAATTCAATGCCTGCAGTCAACATCAGGGAAGATGACAAAAGATTTACACTTGACCTGGCTGTTCCGGGAATTGACAGGAAAGATCTGAAGATCGATATCAATGATGATCTTCTTACAATCTCTTCAGAGACAAAAAATGAAATGGAAGAAAGCAAAGAAGGTTACCAGAGAAAAGAATTCAGCTATTCATCTTTCTGCAGAAGTTTTCAGTTACCCGAAAACACAAACAGGGAAAAGATTGAAGCTAACTACAAAGATGGAATTCTTAGTGTGTTTATTCCCAAAGTTGATGAAGAGAAGAGTAAGATTACAAGGCAGGTGAAGATTTCATAAATACAAAAAGAGGCTGTCTCATAAGCAAATTTTTTACTAATTTTCCCTTTGTGTAACTTTGTGCATTACTTTGTGATCCTTTGTGGTTCAATGATTTACTTTTACCACAAAGGCACACTAAGGTTATCACGAAGTATCACTAAGGGCTTTTGAGACAGCCCCTTTTTGTTTAGCTGCAATATTCAAGAACCCTTTTTGCGAACTTTCTTCCAAATTCAATAAGTGAATCCTTCTTGGCGCCGCCGGGTGAAAACTTAAACGACCCGGTCTCATCAAAAGTCCTTAATTTAAGAATTCTGAAAATATCAAGTATAATCTTAGGACCCTCTCCGCTCCATCCGTATGAACCAAAAGCACCGGCAACCTTTATCTTGTCCCTGATAGGATTTATAAGGGAAAAAAGCTTATAGATGGGAAGTAAAGTATTCTGATTGATTGTCGGAGAACCTGCAAGAATTGCATCGGCCGAAATCAGTTTGGATTCAAGCTCCCTGGCATCTATGTTTTCAATATCAGTCACTTCAACATCAAAATCTGCAGTTTCCCTTATTCCTTCAGCTATATATTCAGCAGCCTGTTTTGTATAACCATAAGCTGATACGTAAGCAACAAGTACTTTTCGCACCTCCCTGGGAGAAACAAGCTTCAGATAGTCACTTGATAGTTTATAAGTAATATCGACTATTTCCCGGAGGTTCTCCGTGTGAACGGGGCCATGACCCGGACATATGGCAACGATATCAAGAGGTTTTATCTTTTCAATTGCAGTCACCATAAACCTGCTGTAAGGTTTTAATATTACATCGAAATAGTATGTTAAGGCGCCAAGGTATTCGTTTGTAAGTTTGCTGAAAAGCTGCTCATCGCAGTAATGGGCTCCAAACGAATCGCATGTAAATAAGATCTTTTCTTCTTCAAGATATGTATACATGGTATCAGGCCAGTGCAGATTTGGAGCTGAGATGAATCTCAGGGTTTTATTTCCGAGATCAAGCGTATCGCCATCCTTAACAACCATCGACCGGAAAGGAATGTTCATGATATCTTCAAGATACCTTATTGCGTTTCCGCTGCCTACCACGGTTGCATTCGGAGCAATCTCAAGGATCAGGCTGAGGCTTCCGGAATGATCCGGTTCCGTATGGTCGAGGATTATATATTGAATTTCACCAGGATCAGTTACCGATTGCAGTTTCTTCAGATAAGTACCACTGAATTTATCTTTTGCAACTTCAATAACAGCTTTCTTTTCTGCATTAATAAAATAGGAATTATATGTAGTCCCGAATTCCGTAGTCATCACAATATCAAATGTTTTGATATCATAATCAAGCACTCCTATCCATTTCACATCAGGAGTAATATCTATAATATTCTCATCGCTTCTCATCATTGGAATATTTTTCAGATTTTGGCAATAATGCTTTTATTGGCTTTAACGTGCTGAAGTATAGGCACTTCTATTTCTGTCCCCAAAGGAAGGAATATATCGACCCTTGATCCGAATTTAATGAATCCAAGCTCATCACCCTGCGTAACCATCTGGTCCTTCTTGGCGTAGGTGACTATCCTTCGGGCGACAGCACCGGCAATCTGGCGTATCAGAATCTCCGCCCCTCCTTCTGTTTCAATAACAATCGAGCTTCGTTCGTTAAGCTCGGAGGATTTCGGATGCCAGGCAACCATATAATTCCCGGGATGATAGCATACATATTTAACCTGCCCTGAAACAGGATATCTGTTACTGTGCATATTGAAAGGTGACATGAAAATTGAAATCTGCAAACGGGAATCCCCGAAGTACTCTTTTTCGACAGTCTCTTCAATAACTACTACTTTCCCATCGGCCGGTGCATAGATCAGTCCAGGATCAGGCTCAAGGTTTCTGGCAGGAAGGCGAAAAAAGAAGAGAATGAAGACGTACATAACAATTGAAAAGAAAAGAAATGCCAATTTTACCATGGAATTTTCAGACCAGATAATGCCTGCCACAACATTAAGCACAATTAAAATTACAAAACCGACTAAGAGTATTTTATACCCTTCCTTATGAATGGCCATTTTCTAAAATTTGCACAAAACTAATTAAACTTGCTAATCATCCAAATATTGAAATAAAAAGATAAACAAGAGGGAATGAAATCAGGGCACTGTCAAAACGATCGAGGAATCCTCCATGTCCGGGCATTACAGAACCTGAGTCCTTCACACCCGTGCTCCTCTTAAGCATCGATTCGGTCAGGTCGCCATATGTTCCTGCTATCGAAATTATTATTGAAATAATGATCCATCCGAAAGTACCCACACCACCCAGCCAGCCCGAAAACAGCCATGCAGCCGCTACTGATATTACAAGGCCACCAAAAAAACCTTCCCATGATTTTTTCGGCGAGATCCGTTCCATAAGCCTGTGCCGGCCAAGTGTTATTCCGGTGAGGTAAGCCCCGGTATCATTTGCCCACAGGAGGAGGAGAAAACCAATTACAATACCGGGTGAGAATACTATGTCGCCATGATTCAGCAAAGAATCAAGACCTGTTCTTGAAAAAGCTGAAAAGGGGAATAGTGAGAAAGGAACTGCTATATAGACGATTGCGAAAAAAGTATGTGCGATGGAATCAAACGGCTTCTCCTGTTTTCTGTATAATTCAATTATTATCAGAATAATAGCCAGCAGTATAAGCAACAGGAAATAATCAGGTTTAATCAATCCGGATGCGATCAGGGTAGAGATTATATAAACAGATGCACCTGCAAATATCCCGGGAACCATCTGGGGATGCACGCCTGTGTTTTTAATCATAAGGTAATATTCATACTGTGAACCTGCTACAATTAACAGGCCGGTTATAAAGAATGAAACGGGATGTAGCCAGAATCCACCAAGTATGAATATCACTATCCATATCGCTGTAAGAGTCCGCCTGTAAAAATTTCCCAAATCTTTTATTCTTTTCTTTTTATCTTTTGAGCGCCCTTCTTTCCTGAAGCTTTTTCCGGATCTTTTTTATTCTTGCCGGGGCTTTTTGCAGGTATCACTTCCTGAAAAAGCTCAGTCTCTTCCGGACCCTTCACAATATCAGCCGGAAGTGCAGGACTAGCTAACTTTAATGCCAATTCTCTCTCTTCCTTTAAAAGATCTGCTTTTCTTTTACCAAAGATCCTCTCAAGATCTTCACTGAATATAACTTCTTTTTCTAGCAGCAGTTCAGCCAGCTCGGTAAGGCCTTTCATATTGTTTTTAAGGACTTCCTGAGCACGCAGGTATGATTCTTCGATAATCTCTTTTACTTCCTGGTCAATCAGTTCGGCAGTTTTCTCGCTGTATGGTTTTGTGAATCCGTAGTCAGACTGACCCGATGAATCATAAAAACTGATATTGCCTACTTTTTCGCTCATCCCGAAGTATGAAACCATGGCGTAAGCCTGTTTGGTGATTTTCTCCAGGTCACTGAGGGCTCCGGTTGATATTTTACTAAATACCAACTGTTCTGATGCCCTTCCTCCGAGGGCATAAGCCATCTCATCAAGAAGCTGTTCCCGGGTTGTTATCTGTCTCTCCTCCGGAAGGTACCAGGCTGCTCCAAGAGCTCTCCCGCGAGGTATTATTGTGACCTTTAAGAGAGGGCTTGCATGTTCAAGCAGCCAGCTTACCGTTGCATGACCGGCTTCATGATAAGCTATAGTTTTCTTTTCGACCATTGAAATGATCTTATTTTTTCTTTCAAGGCCGCCAACAATTCTGTCAATAGCATCAAGGAAATCCTGTTTTTCCACTGCAGTCTTGTTTTTCCTGGCAGCTATCAGAGCTGATTCATTACAAACATTGGCAATATCTGCACCTGAAAATCCCGGAGTCTGCTTTGCGAGGAAAGAGACATCGAATCCTTTCTGGAGCTTGATCGGGCGGAGATGAACCTTGAATATTGCTTCCCTTTCATTAAGGTCAGGCAGTTCCACATGTATCTGCCGGTCAAATCTTCCGGCTCTGAGCAATGCTCTGTCGAGAATGTCGGCCCTGTTTGTTGCTGCAAGAATAATCACACCCATATTGGTACCAAAGCCATCCATTTCGGTAAGAAGCTGATTAAGAGTATTTTCCCGTTCGTCATTTGATCCGAAATTCACGTTTCTACCCCTGGCCCTGCCGACAGCATCGATCTCATCGATAAATACAATACAAGGTGCCTTTTCCTTCGCCTGCTTGAACAGATCCCTGACCCGCGAAGCACCCACTCCCACAAACATCTCAACAAAATCAGAACCCGAAATTGAAAAGAACGGGACATTTGCCTCACCTGCAACAGCTTTGGCCAGAAGTGTTTTTCCAGTTCCCGGAGGGCCTATCAACAGAGCTCCTTTGGGGATTTTACCTCCCAGCTGTGTGTATTTTTTAGGATTTTTCAGGAAATCAACGATCTCCATTATTTCAGTTTTTGCCTCTTCAAGTCCGGCAACATCACTGAAGTTTATTTTAACATTTGTATCCTTGTCGAAGATCTGTGCTCTCGATTTACCGACACTGAAAATGCCACCGGCGCCTCCGCCAGCTCCTCCCGACATACGGCGCATGATGAACATCCAGAGAAAAATCAGCAAAATAAACGGCAATGTCCATCCCAGGATCTCTCCCAGATAGTTATGACGTGTTTCTGATTCAGGGTAGATAATATCTTTCTCTTCGACCCCTGCATTTTTCTGCTCCTCAAGGATAAATGGCTGAAAAGTGGCAATATCTCCAATATTATATGAATAATGTGGCTTCGGCAATCCAAATCCCATCCTGCCGCCATTGTTTTTCGGAATTTCAGGGTATCTGCCCGATTCAACAGCCTCTTTTTTCAGATATATTTCGGCTATCTCTTTATTGACTACAACAATTTTTTCAATATCCTTGTTTGCTATCATCTCCTTCAGATCGCGGGTCTGAGCCTTCGGTGTTGACTTCCCGCCATAGAATAAATTTATTGCTATAAAGGAGACAGCCAGAATGGCAAAAATCCAGTTTGAATTGAATTTCGGCTTCAGGTTTTTATCAGGAATCTTGCCTGATCCCTGATTGTTATTGTTTTCTGCCATAAATTATTGACTTAACTTAAGTTATCTTTAACCGCTTCCATTGATGCATCAGCCCAAAGCGATTCAAGGCTGTAAAAATGCCTGTATTCTTCCAGAAAAATATGCACTACTACATTCCCATAATCGAGGAGGACCCAGAAACAATTGTCGAGTCCTTCTACATGAATGGGTTTTTCCCCGGTTTCTTTTCTCACATTGTCTTCTACAGAGTCACACAGAGAATCAACCTGGTTAGTTGAAGATCCATGACTGATGATAAAAAAATCTGTTATTCTGTTTTCGAGCTTTCTCAGATCAATTTTAAGAACATCCTGTCCCTTCTTTTCAAATATCCCTTTTACAACACTTTCCAGGAGTAATTCAGCTCCGTCCTGTCTTTTCTTCATCAGAAATTTATCAGTTAAATATCAAGATGCAAAAGTACAAACTTTTATCTGTATTTTTGTCACTACCAGTCTCTCTTTACAATTACAGTGCCATACCATCTCTCTCCGGAATAAGTGTAAATTTGACATGGAAAAACAAAATCCTGCCAGGAATGATAATCGGATCAAAGCTTATTTATTGCGAAAACACACTTTCGACCAACACTTTTGCTTCAGGCTTACTGCAAAATGATCCTGTAGCCGAGGGCACGATAATTCATACTAATTTCCAGCTGGCAGGCCGTGGTCAAAAAGGGAACAGATGGGAAAGCGAAGCGGGTAAAAACCTGTTATTCAGTATAGTTCTGTTCCCCAACATGGTCAGTCCCGAAGATCAGTTCATCATTTCCATGTTCATCTCACTCGGAATCTGCGACTTCCTGAAAATGTTCATAACCGGGTGCAAGATCAAATGGCCCAATGATATTTATGCAGGAGATGACAAAATAGCAGGCATACTTATTGAAAACTCAATATCCGGGGAATCAATCTCAAATTCCATTGTTGGGATCGGACTGAACATAAACCAGGTCAGTTTTCCTGAGGATATACCGAATCCCGTTTCCCTGAAGATGCTGACCGGAAAAGATCATG
>Ga0209254_10001691_pt1 | contig 19922 bp, 12 predicted proteins | sample FrelakmetDIP11DI_FD_187148 | JGI IMG/M metagenome (GOLD analysis project Ga0209254, IMG submission 187148) | Freshwater lake sediment microbial communities from the University of Notre Dame, USA, for methane emissions studies - DIP11 DI (SPAdes)... | ecosystem: Environmental > Aquatic >...
AACATATTGACTTGCCATTATTTACAATAGTCTTGCACAATGGCTTTGACTTCTCTTTTAAATATATCAATTGAGAATTTGTTTTTCATCTTGCCTAAATGAGCTCTCAATTCTTCCTGTTTCTTTCGGTCCCCGATAATTTCCCGTATTTTCTCTACCGCATCATTCCTATCTCGATAAATGAGGAGCGGGTGATCGACGATTTCAACCTGCCCGCCCCCATCAGGAACCCAGACAACCATCCCGGCCTTAACCATTTCAGCAATGGAAATGCCGAATGGCTCATTCGGATGAGCCGTGATTCCATATTTATAGTTTACAAGAAAATCCTGTTTTTGATCTTTATATTTCAAGCCTTCAAATATGATCCAATCGCCCTTTTTCTTTGCGATATTCTTAAGAAACGATACATACTTCGAGCTGACAAGCGCACCGACGAGATGCAAATTGATTCGAGAGCCCTTGTCACGCAACCGGCTCACGATTTCGATGATATCCTCAATCCTTTTTTCTTGAGCCAGCCTGCCGATATATACAAAATCATCACATCTTTTTTCCCATGGGAATTCGATGAAGCCATCCATCACCGGCGGATAGACAACTCGACATTTAATCCCCATTCTCATTTCCAGCAGTTTCGCCAGCCACTTCGAATTGGCAATCGTCAGGTTTCTCTTGAATCCCCTTTCTGAATGAAGGCTGATTCTCTTAACGACGCTGAGGTAGGTTCTTCTGAAGGCATTATCTTTATGAATAATGGATTCACTGCTTCTTCCGAGTTCTCTCCAAACGGTATCGTTGAATCCTAAGCCTTTCATGAATTGTATCCCGGGTTTCTTGAAATTCATCATATTGGAAGTCGATATGACGAGATCAAAAGAGTTAGAGAGCTTTCGGCAGAATCGGGAAAATATGGCGCCGCGCAATGCGACAAGTCCTTTGAGCCTTTTTAAAATGAAAGAGAGAGGATGAATGATGATCCGGACATCTTGGGAATTGAGATTTGTTCCATAAAATCGATTCAACTCATCTAAAGAAGAAGCATGAGATGTTATCAGAGTCACGTCATAGTCATTTTTTATCGCTTCGGCGATGAAAAGAGGCTTAGCCTCAGCCCCCCCGGCTTGAGTGAGGGCATAATGAAATATTCCTGCGCTCTTTTTTATGCTAGGCATAGATGATCATTTGTGTTTTATTGATTATTTCGCGATTATGGCCATATTGCGACCCAGGCTAAGATAGCTTATTCTTATATTCCCTTACAATACATTAGTGAGTGCCATTCTCGCATGGCGGGACGATCGGGGCCGGACCGAGCGATGAGCCCGTCGTCTGGGAGGATGTCAGCCGCCGATCTTGATTGACTCTGCTCCGCGGCGAGGGATATCATCGTTTCGTGAAGGGTGTTGAAGCAGCGGTCCCGACATGACCTGGCGCAAGATACTCATCCTGGTCCTAGTCATCTACGTCGCGGTCTTGGCGGTCATGGCCGTCATCTTCTCCAGGTCGGGTGCGGCGCTCGATGAGCGGGAATTCATCGGCCTGCGCTCGCTCTTCCCGGCCGGACCGACTCGGCCGCTCGACCTGGGGGAGTGGAAGGGCTTCGCTCTGCCCTCCCGCTTCCGCGTTCTGAGCAGTCCTTGCGGGGAGGCGCCAGACCTTGAGGGGCTGTTGCGCAAGAGCTTTCCCAAGCCTTACCTCATCGAGCCGGTCTCCATCGGCGAACGCGGCCTCTACGGACTGCGGCGACGGAGCAAGGGCTATACGGCGGCCGCGATTTTCAAGCAGGGCGACAGCCTTTTCTGGCTCGACGTCAATTCCCCCCATTCGACCCTGGACCACGGCCGCCGCGCCTTCCACACTTGCCTGCTCAACCTGAAGGTCCAAGGCCGGCCTCCGGCTCCCGCGCTGGCCGAGGAGCTGCGGCGCATCGAAAGCCGCATCTCGCCCTTCGTCATGCAGAGCCTCCGGCAGTTCATCCTTTTCCTGGCGGCGATCTTCGCGGTCGTCTGGGTGGTGCTGTGGTTCGTCATGCGCCTCTCGGGCGCGTCGCCGGCCTCGGCCTCGATGGCCGCTCTCTGCACTCCCTATCAGACCATGGTCATCCGCCGCTACGGCCGCAAGTCCTCTCCTTGCTGTCTCTGCCTCGAAAACGGGCAGATCGTGGCCTACCGCTTCAGGCGCGAGGCGGCCCGGGTCGACCTCAAGCAGACCCGGCCGGTGATCGACGCGGACAAGCGGCGGATCGCCTTCGGTCCGTATCTCTTCATCCTGGACCCCGACGCCTTCGAGCGCTGGCGGGCCCACGTCAGTTGAATTCGGTGACAGGCACCTTTTAATAAGGTTTCATGTCCCGGTCTAATCCGGGGTCTTGAAGGTGATCGACTGGCCGGAGACGACGACTTTCCCGCTGCTGTCTGTGGCTTCGAGTCTATAGGTATAGGTCGTTCCCGGTTTCAATCCCGTGACGCGAGTATCGACCGACTGAATTCCCGTCCCGGACCGATCGGATTTTTGGGTGGGATTGAAACCGCCGGGCTTCGGCGAGTCGCAGACGAAGTTCACCTTGCAGGCCGTCCAATTGGGGTTCACGATGCCGTGGAGCATGGCATAGGAGCGCTCGATCTGCGCGGGGGGCAGGGTCTGGACGTAGAATTTCCCCGGCTCGGGCGCGAGCGTCGTCACGTTGACGCAGTCGCCGATCGCGGTGTAGAGAGAGTTCTTGGCCATGACCCGATAGCTGTAGACGACACCCGGGAAAAGCTGAAAAACATACGCGGTGACGGACTTGACGGTCGTCCCGGCGGGAAGGATCTCTCTGGTCGTGGACGGGAAATAGATCACCGAATTCTTATCGATGCCGCAGGCTTCGAACCAGACCGTCGTTTCGAGAGCGCTGGGATTCACGTCCGCCCTAACCCAGAAGGACGTCGCCCTGACGTCGCGGGCGGACAGGGTGGTCACGATCGGGATGGTGGCGCCGGCGGGAAGGGTTTTGAAGGTCTTGCAATCGCCTTTTTTCCAGCCCTTGCTGTTCTGGGCATAGATGGCGAAGCGATAGGTGGTGTCGGGCTTCAGTCCCGTGAGGCTATGATAGACGGGGCTGGAAGTCGTGCCCGAACCCAGGTTGGCGCGAGGCTCGGGGGCGGCGTCGAAGAATCCGCGAGCCGTCGCTGCATCGCAGCAGACGAACTGCCAGTTCGTGGCGTCCCCGTTGGGATTGACCGTCGCGCTCAGCGTGGCCGTGGTGCTCCCGACACTCGTGGCGTCATTCGTCCTCACCGTGGGAGAGCTCCCTGTCGCCGCTCCGGTCTTGAAGGAGAGCGATTGGCCGACATCCGTTCCGGCGCTGTTCTTGGCCTGGATCCGGAATTCGTAGCGCGTGTTCGGCTGGAGTCCGTCGATCTGCGTCGTGACATTGAGATCGGCCGATGAGGATCCGGCCTGGCGCTCGGAAGTCTTGGGAAAGTACGCCGGGGCGCCCTTGTTCGTCTCCCCGGATACGAACGAGTAGGTCGTGGCCAGCCCCTTGGGATTCACCGAACCGCAGAGGGTCGCGCTGGTCGGTCCCACGTTGATGGCCGGGCGGGTCTCGACGACCGGCTTGCCCGCGGCTTGGGCGGCGCCGGTCGTGAACGAGACGCAGTCTCCGACCTTGTCGCCCGCGCTGTTGTACGCCCGGACGGCGTATTTATAGGTCTTGCCGGGCGTCAGTCCGCTGAGCCGGTAGCCGACGGACTGGGCCGTCCGGCCCGAGCCGATGTCCCGTTCCGCCGTGGGCGCGAAATACTCGGGGGCCGAAGTGCCCGAGCAGGACTTGAAGCGGACCTCGGTGGCCAATCCGTTGGGGTTCACCGTGCCGTTGAGGGTTGCGGTCGTCGAAGTGACCTCGGTGGCGGCCAGGGTGTCGACCGTCGGGGCCGCCCCGGCGGCCTGTCCCGCACCCGCCCGAAGGGTGGTGAAGGAGACGCAGCCGCCCGTGTGCTTGCCCTTGTCGTTCATGGCCGTGACCGCATACTTGTAGGCCGTTCCGGGCTTCAAGCCGGTCAGGGTGAAGGACACGGACTTGGCGGTCGTTCCGCTGGTCTGCCGCGTCGGAGTCTGGAGGAAGAACGACGGCGAGGAGGTGGGGTCGCAGGAGATGAAATAGAGGTTGGTGATCATCCCGCCGGGCTCGATCTTGCCCTGGAGGGTCGCGCTCGTCGAAGTGATGTTCTTGGGGGCCAGGGTCGTGGCGACCGGGGCCGAGATCCCGAAGAGAAACGCTGTCGATATGGCGACCAACAGGCCGAGTCCGAGAGATCTGCGAATAAAAGATGAGTTCATGTTTCCTCACAGCCCAGAATCAAAATGGTATGGTTGAGAGAACTATATCTTCGGCCCGGAATCCTGTCAATGGCGTCCAGCCGCCCCGCCGCCTTGACACTTATGAATGCCTGCGAATAGGATGTGCTGAGGATACCCTGTGGAGAAGGGATTCGGGGATTATTAAGGAGGGACCATGGAACGTCGTGATTTCCTGAAGGCGGTGACTTCGGTTTCCGTGTCTCAAGCCTTGCTGTTGACCTTGAAGACGTCGGCCATGGACCGCCGGCCGCTGATCGACGGCGACCGGGTGGAATGGGCCGAAGGAGCCGGGGCGGATCAGGCGATGTTCCCCCCGGAAACGGTGACCGTCTCCAATAACGGCGCCAACCTCGTCATCGATGTGGAGGGCCGGCCAGGGCGTTTTACGCTTCTGCTTTATAGGCTGGTGAACGCGAAGGGAAAAGAGCTCATATTCATTCACAAAGATGCCCGCATCCCACGCGCCGGCCATTTGACGTTCGTGGCCGACATGACCGGAAGCCTGGACGCCGACATCCCCTTCATGATCGTCACTTCCGCCAAGTCGACCTATGATACGGGCAACCTGGGAACGAACTGGTTCACGGTCCGCATCAAAAGCGCCCAGCCTTCCGAGTCCGTGTTCCCCCAGGGTGTCCAGACCGACCCGACCGGCGAGCACCAGAAGGTCATCCTGTACGGTATCAATGACGAGATCGGGAGAAGGGTCTTCGCTCCCCTGAGAACGAATTTTCCCGAGTAGAACCAACCGAGCCCTGCCTTTGCCGGAAATCTTTTACCTTCCCCAGAATTGCGTCTGGGAATTGACCCTCGGCTGCAACATGGCCTGTCTTCATTGCGGCTCGTCGGCGGGGAAGAGGCGCGACGATGAGTTGAGCCCCGACGAATGCCTCAGGGTCGCCGGCGAGCTCCTGGACTTGGGCTGTCGGAGTGTGACCCTGATTGGGGGCGAGGTTTTTCTGTATCGGGGCTGGGAGCGGATTGCCCGGCGCCTGTCCGGGGGCGGGGCCGGGGTGAACATCATCACCAACGGCTTCCTGATGGGCGATGAGCAGATCGAGCAGATCAAGTCCGCGCAGCTGACCAACGTCGGCATTTCCTTGGACGGGATGGAAGAGAACCATGACCGGATCCGAGGCATTCGAGGGTCCTTCCGGCGGGTGATCAAGGCCTTCGAGCGGCTGAACCGGGAGGACGCTCCGATTGCCGTCGTGACGACCTTGCTGGATTTCAATGTCGCTGACCTTGAACCGATGTACGACCTGCTCGTCGGCCATGGGGTCGCGGGTTGGCAGCTGCAGCTGGCCTCCGGAATGGGCAATCTGAGCGACGGCAGGGACTTGTTCCTCAAGCCGGAGAGGATCCCCGGCATCACCCGCTTCATCAAGGATAAAGCGGACGACTCACGCCTGACAATCCAGGCTGGCGATAACATCGGCTATTTCGACGCTCATGAGCGGCACTTGCGCAACACCCCCTGGAAGTTCGGGCATTGGGGCGGGTGCCAGGCCGGATTGTCGGTCGTCGGCATCGACAGCAACGGCGCGGTCAAGGGCTGCGAATCCCTCTACGCGCCCTGTTTCATCGAGGGAAACGTGCGTTCGGAGACTCTGGCCGAGATCTGGAACCGGCCCGGGGGATTCGCCTACAATCGGCAGTTCGACCCGAAGCGGCTGGAAGGACGATGCCTATCGTGCGACAAGGCCGCGGAATGCCGGGGCGGCTGCCGGGGATACAACTATTTCATGGCCGGTTCGACTTATCGCAATGCCGCTTGCGCGTCGCATCCGTGACCGAATACGGGATCCGTGTTGGTATCAGGGAGTCGAAGATGAACGAAAAACGGTTGTCCGCCGCGGCAGGCTTGAGAGCAGCTCTGGCCGTCATGCTGACTGTCGCAGCCTGTGCGAGCGACGGCCGCTCCTCATCCGAGGAGATGGTCGGCATCGGGTCGCATCGTCTCGAAATGCGTTCCGAAGGCAAAGGGAGTCCCGTCGTGGTCATCGATGCGGGATTGGCCGATCCTGCGGATAATCTGAGGCCCCTCCAGGAGCGGCTGGCCAAGGCGACACGGGTCATCACCTATAACCGGGCCGGATACGGCCGGAGCGAACCGGGCCCGTTGCCCCGGACCGCCGTCCGAGAAGCGGAAGAGCTGAAAGCCCTGTTGGACAAGGCTTCCGTGCCGGGGCCCTATGTCCTGGTTGGCCATTCGCTCGGAGCCCTGAACATGCAGGTCTTCGCCTCCAAATACCCTGAAGACGTGGCCGGGCTGGTTCTTCTCGACCCGCCCCCGCTCTCATTCCTGCTCGGACAGGCCTACCAGGACCTCAAGCCGATGGCCGAGCGGATGACCGCCGAATGGCAGTCCGTAGCCGATTCCGCCGCGAATTCGCCGGATGCCCGGGAGCAGGCGAAGTCCGCCTTCTTCAATATGATCGCCTCGGAACATCGCGAGATGTTCGGCGAGAGCGCGAGGATGGCCGAGGCGATCACGACGTTCGGCGGTGCGCCGCTCGTGGTCATGGCCGCGGGGAAGGCCAATCCCGCCTTCGGGGAGGGCGCCGAGGCCTATCAGAAGTACTGGGTCGAGCAAAGCCGGGCCCTGGTCAAGAAAGCCGCCGACGGCAAATTCGTCCTTGCGGAAGGGGCCTCGCACTATCTCTATCTGGATGTCCCCGAGCTTGTGGCCCAACAGATCCTGTCCGTGGTGGACGAGGCGCGGACGACGGCCGTCGGGCGATCCGCCGAAGGGACCGAAGCTGAGTCGGTCATCAAAGCCGCTCGCAACTGGTAACCGGCGACAGGCCGGCAATTGACCGAGCGGTTCATATGCCCTGTGGCTTGCCGCGGGGAACCGCTCGGAGAGGGATCCAAGGGGGAGTTGCCCCCTTGGTCGCAGCACGGGGTTCATGCCCCGTGCGAGAAAGGGAGGAGCGAGACGCGGCGTGTGTGGCGAGCGCGGGAAGGGGGAAACGCGAAGCGGGTTCCCCCTCCCGATTGACCGGCCGCCCCGCCGGTGATACCATTCGGGCATCACCAGGGGGAGGCCTCCATGGAATGCCCGATTTGCCATTCCGAGAACAAGGACGACTCCCGGTATTGCAGCCGCTGCGCCGCGCCGTTGGGTCGATTGGAGCCTGAGCCGTTCCCTCTTACGAAAAGCCTTCTGACCCCTCTTCCGGACATCTCCCAGGGCGGGCTCATAGCCGGTAAATATCGCATCATTGAGGAGGTCGGTCACGGCGGGATGGGAGTCGTCTACAAGGCCGAAGATCTCAAGCTCAAGCGTCCGGTGGCCTTGAAGTTCCTTCCCCCGCAAATGGCCGACTCGGCCGACCTCAGGGAACGGTTCCTCATCGAGGCCCAGGCGGCCGCGTCCTTGTCCCACCCCAATATTTGTGTCATCCACGAGGCCGGCGAAAGCGACGGCCGTCTCTATATCGCCATGGAGTACGTGGATGGCAAAACCCTGAGGCATTTGATAAAAACCGGGCCCCTCGGGGCCGAGGACGCCCTGAGGATCGCCATCCAGGTCGCCGAGGGTCTGGATGAAGCCCACGGCAAGGGCATCATCCACCGCGACATCAAGGGCGCCAATATCATGGTCACGGGCAAAGGCCAGGCCAAGGTCATGGACTTCGGGCTGGCCAAGGTCAAGGAACGGACCCATTTGACGAGGGAGGGGACGACCCTGGGCACCGTAGCTTACATGTCGCCGGAGCAGGCTCGGGGAGAAGAGGCCGATCAGCGGTCGGACATCTGGTCCCTGGGCGTGGTCCTGTATGAGTTGCTCTCCGGAACGCTCCCCTTCAAGGGCGAGCGCGAGGCCTCGATCCTCTATGCCGTCGTCCACGAGGAGCCCAAGCCGCTGAAGACCCTCCGGCCGGATGTCCCTCCGGAGCTTCAGCGCATCGTCGACCGGTGTCTGAAAAAGAAGCCGGACGACCGATTCGGATCCGCCGCCGAGCTGCTCGAGGTTCTCCGGGATTGCCTAACGGGCGTGAAGGCCGGGGGCGCGGGATCATCCGGCGCCCTTTCATTGGCTCGCCGCCTCCGGAGGCCTGCCGTCGCTGTCCCGGCGGCCGTCGTTGTCGCGGGGGCTGCTCTCGCCTTGGTATTGTTCTTCACCCGTCAAGGCAAGATCCGCTGGGCCAGAGACAAGGCCGTCCCCGAGATCCAAGGGCTTGTCGACGATCAGCATTTCGAGAAGGCCTTTCGTCTGGCGGAAAAAGCCAGGAAGCTCATCCCCAGGGAAAAGAGCTTGATGGACCTCCTCCCGCAAGTCGAACGGGACTTCTCCTTCCAGACGGTCCCGCCGGGAGCCGAAGTCTCCCTCTTTGATGAGATCGACGGCCAGTGGAAGCCCGTCGGCCGAACGCCGATCGAGACGGTGAAGATGGGGCGGGGATACCATCGCTGGAAGATTGAAAAAAGCGGGTATGAGCCGCTGGAGGGCTCCTCTGTGTCAGCCGGGGCGGGCGACACCGTCGTGATCAGGAGGACGCTGGACGTCGCCGGAAGCCTGCCCCCGGGAATGGTCCGGGTTCCGGGCGGGATTCATGTCCTGGGCATCGCCGGGCTCGATCATCTGGCTGGACAGAGATTGAATGACTACTTCATCGATAGGTGCGAGGTCACCAACAAGGAATTCAAGTCGTTCATCGACCAGGGCGGCTACGACAGGCCGGAGTTCTGGAAATATCCGTTCAAGAAGGGCGGGCATGTCCGGTCCCGGGAAGAGGCCATGGCCGAATTCAAGGATAAAACTGGGAGGCCGGGACCGGCCGCCTGGGAAATGAGCGATTACCCCGAAGGCCAGGGCGACTATCCGGTCAGAGGGATCAGCTGGTATGAGGCCGCGGCCTACGCAAAGTACTCGGGCAAGAGCCTGCCCACCATCTATCATTGGGACCGGGCGGCGGACACCGGGCAGATCGATTTCGTCATACCCTTGAGCAACTTCAACGAGCGCGACGTCTGGCCGGTCGGCCGCTCCCAGGCCGTGAGCCCCTACGGCCTGCGGGACATGGCCGGCAACGTCAGCGAGTGGTGCTGGAACGAGCGCGGCGACTGGCGGTTCATCCTGGGCGGGGCCTGGAACGACCCGGGCTACTTTTTCAGCTACGCCTTCGCCCAGCCGCCCATGGACCGGTCCCTGAGCCATGGGTTCCGGTGCATCAAACCCATCGGGACGGATGACAACCTGGATGTCATGAGAGCCGGGATCAAAGACCCCTACATCGATTATATGCTCAAGGAGCGGATCTCGGACGAGGTTTTCCGGATCTACCTGGGCATGTATGCCTACGACATGAAGTCGTTGAACAGCCGGGTCGAGGCCGTCGACGACAGCGATAAAGACTGGGTCAGGGAGAAGGTGTCCTTCGACGCCGCCTACGGCGGGGAGCGCGTGCCGGCCTACCTCTTCCTGCCGAAGTCGGGGAAGCCGCCCTATCAGGCCGTCGTTGTCTTTCCGGGGTCGTCCGCGATCAACCGGCGTTCGAGCGGGACGAACGCAGCCTTGAGCGTCGGCGTCTTTGATTTTTTCTTGAAGAGCGGGCGGGCCGTCCTGTTGCCGGTCTACAAGAGCACCTATGAGAGGGGGGACGGCTGGCCCGACAGCGTTCCCAACGAGACGAACGCCTACCGGGAACACGTCATCCAATGGGCGCAGGACCTCTGCCGGTCCCTGGACTACCTGGAGAGCCGGGACGACATCGATAGCGGAAAGATCGCCTATTTCGGCTTCAGCTGGGGAGGCCGGCTGGGCGGCTTGATGGTCACCGTCGGGGCGCGTTTCAAGGCGGCCATTCTTTACGTGGCCGGATTCCGGTTCCAGAAACAGAAGCCGGAGGTCGATCCGTTCCATTTCGTGACGCGGGTCAGGATACCCGTCCTCATGCTGAACGGCCGGTACGACGGCTTCTTTCCCTACGAGACCGCGCAGATCCCGATGTTCAAGCTGTTGGGAACCCCCGCGGAAGACAAGAAGTACCTGATCTATGACACCGGACATTCCATACCGAAGACCCAGCTCATCAAGGAATCCCTGGCCTGGCTGGACAAGTACCTGGGGCCGGTGAAACGAAAGCAGCCCTAGAAATGACAATGAGCTGATGCTCCGATGAATGCCGACCGTGCGCCTCTCGCTCCTTCCTCCCGGCTGGGTCCCTACGAAATTCTCGGCCTGATCGGCGCGGGAGGCATGGGGGAAGTCTATCGGGCCCGCGATCCGCGGCTCCAGCGCGAGCTGGCCGTCAAAGTCCTGCCGCCGGCCCTGTCTGGGGACGCCGAGCGTCTGCGGTGCTTCAGGCAGGAAGCCCTGGCCCTAGCCGCCATCCAGCATCCCAACATCGTCACCGTCTACTCGGTCGAGGAGGCCGACGGCCGGCCGTTCATCACCATGGAGCTGGTGCGCGGCCAGCCGCTCTCGGCCGCCATCACCCGAGGAGGCCTTCCCCAGGAGAGGATCCTTGACTTGGGCGTTCAGATGGCCGACGCCCTGGCGGCGGCCCATAAGCAGGGGATCACCCACCGGGACCTCAAGCCGGCCAACATCATGGTCGATGAGGACGGGAGGCTGAAGGTCCTCGACTTCGGCCTGGCCAAGCTGGAGCGCGGGCCATCCGAAGCCGGGGATATCACGACGACGAATCCGGTTGAGGACGCGACGCTGACTCGCGACCAGCGCATCATGGGAACGGCGCCTTACATGTCTCCGGAGCAGCTGGAAGGCAAGCCGGCGGATGCGCGCTCCGACCTCTTTGCCCTGGGGATCATCCTCTACGAGATGGCGGCCGGCGATCGCCCGTTTGCCGGAGACACCTGGGCGGCCCTGGCGTCCTCGATCCTCCGCGACTGCCCCCCGCCGTTGACCGAGCGGCGTCCGGACCTCCCCGGGGACCTGGGGCGCATCGTCTCCCGCTGCATCCAGAAAGATGCCGGCCGCCGCTTCCAGACCGCGACCGACCTCCGGAACGAGCTCGAGGAGCTGCGCCGCGGGAACGGCCCGACGGGCGTCCCGGCGCCGTCCTCCCGTCCGGTCGCGGCTCGGCTGCGGTCCCGCCGGATACGGCTGGCAGCGGGCGCTCTTCTCATCGCCCTGGCGGCGCTCGCCGCGGTGTTCCTCCTCCGGCCGGAACGTCAGCCGGTCGCCCGGACGCCGAAGGTCGTCGTGCTGCCTTTCGAAAACCTCGGCAGGTCCGAGGACGCCTATTTTGCCGGGGGCATGACCGAGGAGATCACCGGCCGGCTGGCCGCCGTCCGGGGCCTGGCCGTCATTTCGCGGACGAGCGCCCGGCAATACAACCGCGCCGGAAAGACGATCAAGACCATCGGCCGGGACCTCGGCGTGGACTACGTCCTGGACGGCAGCGTCCGCTGGGATCAGGCCGACCCGGCCCGCGGCCGGGTGCGCATCTCACCCCATCTCATCCGCGTGGCCGATGATACGGAAGTCGGGACGTGGACGTTCGACCGGGACTCGGCCGACGTCTTTGCCGTCCAATCGGAGATCGCCGAACGCGTCGCGGAACGGATGGGCGTGGTGATCACCGCCGATGGGCGCACCGAGCTGGACATCCGGCCGACCGCCAGCCTCGAAGCCTACCAGGCTTATCTCAGGGGCCGATATTTTATCGGGCAGCCGCATTTCTCCGAGGAGAACTGGCGGCGGGCGCAGGAGAGCTTCAGCCGGGCCGTCGAGATCGATCCCGGTTTCGCCATGGCTTTTGCCGAGCTGGCCAAGGTCCACGCCAAGTTCTTCTACTTCCGTATGGACCTTTCGGAGGAGCGACGCGCGATGGCCCGAGGGGCGGCGGATGAAGCCCGCCGCCTGGCTCCCGGCCGGCCGGAGGCGGACCTGGCCGCCGGCTTCTTCCATTTCTGGGTCGAACGGGACGCCGAGGCCGCGCTGCGGGAGTTCGATGCGGCGGCCCGAACGCGGCCCGACAGTGATGAGGTCCTGGACGCGCGGGCCGAGGCCGCCCGGATGACCGGCCGCTGGCCGGAAGCGCTGGAGGGATACCGGAGGGCTCTGGAGCTCAATCCCGGCAATGCCGGGATCGCGGAGGAGCTGGCCATCACGGCCTGGGCGCTCAGGCGTCATGCCGAAGCGCTGGATTACGCCAACCAGGCCATCGCCTTCGCCCCCGACCAAGCGTGGCCGTACCTGGCCAAGGCCTTCAACTACTGGAGCTGGAAAGGCCGCTCGCCGGAAGCGCGAACGGCTCTGGGATTCGTTCCGAGCGATCATGAGTGGTGGCTGTGGTCCTGGTTCTGGCAGGAGATGCTCGAAGGCAAGCCCCGCGACGCTCTCCGGCGCCTGGAGGCCGCGCCCAACCCGTGGATCCGGCATAAGATGTGGGCAGCCCCCAAGGCCCTCTTCGCCGGTTATGCCCACTTGGCCTTGAATGACGCTCGAGCCGCGCGGGCCGCGTTCGATTCGGCGCGGGCGGAACTCGAAAAAGAATTGGCCGGGCATCCCGATGATCCGCGGCTTCACAGCTCCCTCGGCATCGCCTATGCCGGCCTCGGCCGCAAGGCGGAGGCCATCCGGGAAGGCCGGCGGGCCATGGAGCTGCTGCCCATCGACAAGGATGCGCTCTATGGCACCTCCCATCTCCATGACCTGGCGGTCATTTACACGCTGGCCGGGGAGAACAACGACGCCCTGCGCGAGATCGAGCGGATGCTGGCGATCCCGTCCTTCGTCACCCCGGCCTGGCTGCGAACGAATCCCCAGTGGGCCTCCTTGCGGGATGATGTCCGCTTCCAGGCTTTGCTGAAGAAATACGGTTCAAAGGAATAGTAACCAGTAACTGGGCACTCATTACTGGTAACTGGTTACTGGGTGCTGGTTCGGGTAGAATCATCCTATGCCGTCAGACACCCAAGTCATATTCTCCATGTCGCGGGTGGGCCGCGTCCACCCGCCCAACCGCCAGGTCCTGAAGGACATCTCCCTCGGCTTCTTCTACGGAGCCAAGATCGGCGTCTTGGGGCTCAACGGCTCCGGAAAGTCGACTTTGCTCGGGATCATCGCCGGGCGGGACCAGGGCTACGTCGGCGAGGTCGCCCTGAGCAAGGGCTACACGATCGGCCTGCTCGAACAGGAGCCGCAGCTCGATCCGGCCATAACCGTCATCGAGGTCGTGCGCGAGGGCGTCCAGCCGATCGTCGACCTCCTGGCCAGATACGACTCGGTCAACGAGAAGCTCGGCGACCCGGAGGCCGATATGGACGCGCTCCTGGCCGAGCAGGGCCGCCTGCTCGAGGAGATCGAGAAGCACGACGCCTGGAACCTCGACAACCATCTCGAGATCGCCATGGAGGCCCTCCGCTGCCCGCCGCCGGAGACCCCGGTGACGATCCTCTCGGGAGGCGAGCGGAGGCGCGTCGCCCTGACCCGCCTCCTGCTCATGGAGCCGGACATCCTCCTCCTCGACGAGCCGACCAACCACTTAGACGCCGAGTCCGTCGGCTGGCTGGAGAGGCACCTCCAGGACTACAAGGGCACGGTCATCGCCGTGACCCACGACCGCTATTTCCTGGACAACGTGGCCGGCTGGATCCTGGAGCTCGACCGCGGCCAGGGCATCCCCTGGCAGGGCAATTATTCCTCGTGGCTCGAGCAAAAACAGGCACGGCTGGCGGTCGAGGAGAAGACAGAATCACGGCGGCAGAGGACGCTGGCCCGAGAGCTGGAGTGGATCCGGCTCTCGCCCAAGGCCCGCCAGGCCAAAGGCAAGGCGCGGGTCAACGCCTACGAGCAGCTCCTCGGCCGGGACTTCGAGCGCTACCGCGACGAGCAGGAGCTGCCCATCCCGCCCGGGCCCAGGCTGGGCGACAAAGTCATCGAGCTCGAAGGCGTGACCAAGTCCTACGGCGACCGGGTCCTCATGGACGGCCTGACGATCAATATCCCCCCCGGCTCGATCGTCGGCGTCATCGGCCCGAACGGCGCCGGCAAGACGACCCTGTTGCGGATGATCACCGCGTCGGAGACGCCCGACTCGGGCCGCATCCGGATCGGCGAGACGGTCAAGATCGCCTACGCCGACCAGTCGCGCTCGCTCGACCCGGCCAAGACCGTCTTCGAGGAGATCTCGGGCGGCGAGGACCTCATCAAGGTCGGCGGACGGGAGCTGAACACCAGGGCTTACTGCGCCTCGTTCGGCTTCAACGGCACCGACCAGCAGAAGAAATGCTCGATGCTGTCGGGCGGGGAGAGGAACCGGGTCCACCTGGCCAAGGCCGTGTCCGAGGGGGGCAACGTCATCCTCCTGGACGAGCCGACCAACGACCTGGACGTCAACATCTTGCGGTCTCTGGAGGACGCGTTGACCGGATTCGCCGGCTGCGCCGTCGTCGTCAGCCACGACCGGTGGTTCCTCGACCGCGTCGCCACCCACATCCTGGCCTTCGAGGAGGACGGCAGCACCCACTGGATCTTCGGGAACTACTCGGAGTACCGGGAGGACCTGCGCCGGCGCAAGGGCAACGCGGCCGACCAGCCCCATCGTCTGAAATACAAAGCTCTGAAGCGCTGACCGAAGGTCCCTCTATAAACTAGTTTTCCTAGCTTAAAAAGACGATTTAAGCCGGTTTTATTGGTCCTTTTTTAGCTTTAATTGAGTGTAATCAATAAGTTATGACAGCCAAGCGATGTTCTAGGCTATCTCTAGACTCCTTGGGTCGCGGCGGCCTCAGAACTCGAACCGGTCGCCCTTGTTCTCGGGGCAGATGACCCGCGAGGGGAGCTTTTTTTCCGCCGCCTCCCGGGCGAAGGCGCCGTACATGAATTCCCGGTTGTAAGCGTGGATCGGGAAGACGACTCGCGGCTCCAGGGATTCGGCCTGTTTGTACTTCTCGATGAACGCCAGGTCGATCGATCCCGCCTTCTTCAGCAGATAGGCCATGTCGTCCGGATAGGCGTCGAGAGCCCCCATGTAGTCTCCCGAATGGTAGATCGACAGGCCGTCCACCTTGACCAGGAAAGCGGACTCGGGAACGTCGTTGTGCTCGCCGTTGACGGTGAAAATCTCCATTCCGTCGAGTGTCGTTGATGATCGCGGCGCCGGCAGATCGATCGTGCGCTCGCCCCGGCGGGCGTTCCAGCCGAAGACCCAGGTGATCTTCTTGATCGTCGGCCGCCAGGTGAGGATCACCGGGTCGAAATGGTCCCCGTGCGAGTGGGAGACGAAGACCGTGACGTCCAGGTCCTTGATTTCCTCGGGATTGATGAAGCCGTTCGCCAGAGACGGCTTTTCCGGCGGCGGCCAGCCCCGACTGAAGTAGTCGAAAACGAGGAGACGGGTCCGAGTTTTGACTGCGAAACCGCAATGTCCCAAGGACCAGACGATCGCCTGTCCGTTTTTAAGAGGCTTGGCCAGAAGCGAGGCGACATCCGAAAGCGTTTGCCCCGGCGTCGGCTCCGCTCCCGCGTCCTTGAGCTTTTGGGCGACGGCCGGGTAGGAATAGGCCTCGGCCAGGTCGAGCGTCGTCCGGCCCTCCCCGTCTTTCTTCTTCGGGTCCGCGCCCTGCTGGAGAAGGAAGCCGACCATCTCGGCCCGGCCCTTCGTCGCCGCCAGATGGAGGGGCGTCGAGCCGTTGGGGTCCGGGGCGTCGATTCGAGCCCCTTTGTCGAGGAGCATCCGGGCGATCTCGACGCTGCCGCCCTGCGCGGCCCGCTGGAAAGGCGTGCGTCCGGACTCGTCCTTGAGTTCGAGAGGCAAACCCTTTACCAGGAGGAACGCCGCCGCAGGCGCGGCCCCGAGATAGGCGACGCGGTGGAGCGGGTATTTTTCCAGGAGATCCCTGTCCTTCAGGGCTTCGGCCCGAGGCCAGAGTTTTTCCACGAGTCCGACAAACCCGTTCCCCAGGGGAAAGGTCAGGGGCGTTTCGTTTAGCTTGTTCCGGACGTCGAGTTTGGCGCCGTGTTCGAGCAGCCAATTGATGACGTCCTCCAAACCTGCTTGGGTGACATACAGGAGGGGAGTTGACCCCTCTTCGTTCAAGGCGTTGACGTCAGCCCCGTGCCCGACCAGGACGTCGAGGAGCCGGAGATTGCCCGTGAACGTCGCGCCGTGAAGGGGGGTGGATTGATAGTAATCGCGGGCCATGACGTTCGCTCCCCGGGAGAGAAGGAATTCCGCGGCCTTGTCCGACCCGGCATCCGCGGCCTTGAACAGGGGAGTGCGCCCGTAGCGGTCCGGGGAGTCGACGGGAAATCCCGCCTTGGCCAGTCGGTCCATCAATTCGACCAATCCTCCGGCCGCGGCGCAATGCATGAGGCTGCGGCCGTCGCGGCAGACGGCCTTCATGTCGGCGCCCTTGGAAATCAGGAAGTCGACCGACTCCAATCGTCCTCCCAAAGCGGCGAAGTGGAGGGGAGTCTGGCCGAGGTCGTCGGCGGCGTTGATGTCCGCCCCGCCGGCGACGAGCTTTTCGACCAGGGCCGTCAGCCCTCCCGCCGCGGCGGAATGGAGGAGCGTGGCGCCGATGTCCCAGGGCGACTTCTGGTCAACGCCTTTGGCCAGGAGGTATTCGACGAGCGAGGAGAATCCGGCCGATGCCGCGCGGTGAAGGAGCGCCGCTCCCGCTTCTCCTTGGATTTCGACCTTGAGGCCTCCTTGAAGAAGCGCTCCGACCGCCTCGGGATGACGGCCGAAGAAGGCCGACTCGAGCGCGTCGGCGCCGCGTCCGCCCCTGGCGTTGGGGTCGGCGCCGGCCGCGATCAAGGCCCGGGCCGCGTCGGCCTTTCCTTCCGAGGCCGCCCAGTGAAGAGGGGTGAACCCGCTCGGGTCGGCCGCTTTGACATCGGCTCCGCTGGCGATCAGGAACTTCAGGATCTCGAGGTTGGCTGAGACGCTGGCGAAATGGACCGGCGTCCGGCCCCGCTCGTCCTTTTCGTTGACGGCCTTGGGGTCCTTGGCGACGATCGCCTGGACCTTGGCCAGGTCGCCCGCCTTCACGGCGTCGTGGATCTCGCCGGCGAAGGCGGATTGGCAGAAGGCGAAGAGGATGAAGAAGGTGATGAAGCCATAAGCGTGTTTGTCCATGTCCGTCTCCTTGGCTATTTTTTCCCCGACTTCAGATCTTCGATGATTCCGGCGTCGACCCACCAGATATTGGTCGATCCGTTGTCGGGGCTGTTGTGCATCGCGAGATAATCCTCCCGGTTCAAAGGACGGTCCGCGGGTCGAGCGACTCGCGGCGCGGTCTGCCGGGTGAAGAGCAGGAATTTCCCGTCAGGAGAGAGAACCGTGCCGAATTCCGGGCCGAAGCCGTTGATGCCTTTGCCCATGTTCACGGCGGGGGCCCAGGCCTGCCCTTCCGCCCTGAAGCTGATGTACAGGTCGCCGAACCGGTCGTCCCCCGGTCGCTCGGAAGAGAAGATGATGAAGCGTTCGTCGGGGGAGACGAACGCGTCGAATTCCCGGCGGTCGGTGTTGATTTCCGGGCCGAGCTTTTCGGCCGGGGAGTATTGTCCGTCGACCCATCGGCACATGTAGATGTCGTTTGTTCCCGGACCGCCGCGCTGGCTGTTGAAATAGAGGGTCATGCTTTTCGTCGCGATCGGGTAGAAATCCTCGCGGGGGGAGTTGACCGCGTCGCCCAGACGGACCGGAGGGCCCCACGTCGCCCCTTGGCGCTCGCACATCCAGATGTCGTGGTCTTCCTTCGGGGGGCCTCCGGCGGCGACCGGCCGGTTCGAGCAGAAGAAAAGCTGCCGGCCGTCGGGAGAAAGGGACACGTCGATATCGTCGTAGGGTCCGGCGAAGGGAAGGGGTTCGGGCCGGCCCCAGACTCCGTCCGCGCATTTCATCACGAACAACGACGAGGCCCCCATATTGCGCACGCAAAAATAGAACTCCCGGCCGTCTGGAAAGAATACGGAATTCAGCTCGTCGAGACAGGTCGAGACGACGCCCGGGGCGAAGACCTCGGGCGTCGGGCCGGGCGGCTTCTGACCGAGGTAGGGCCCGGTGAGCTTGGGGAAATCGCTTGGCTGGGCATTCATGGCGAACGCCGTGATCATTAAAAGACAGAAGGAGAAAAGCGGTTTTTTCATCTATCAACTCCCAGGAAAATGGTGCCAGAGATGCTTTTTCCCTGAAACTCGAATCGATAAAATAGGGAAAAGCATCTCTGGCACTATTTTAATGCCTTTTTAGCTTCCGCCAGAAAATCGGCGACGACCTTGTTGAACGCCTCGGGCTGTTCGAGCGGGACCAGGTGGGCGGCATGCCTGATGATGTCCCTGCGCGAGCCGGGGATGCCGGCGTTGAGCGCTCCGGCGTGAGCGTGGACGTCGGGGATGTCGAACTCGCCGACCAGGATGAGGGTCGGGACCTTGATCTCGCCCAGCCTCTTGTGGGCGGGCACGGTCTCCTGGGGCTCGTTCCGGGAAACGCCCGGGTGCCGGGGATTGTCGAGAACGAGACGTTTCGCTTTTTCCTTGGCCGCGGCATTTTCCGAATAAATGGTGTAGGGATCTTCAGTGACGTAGTAGAGCCTGGCCTGCGCAAGATATTTCACGGGATCCGTGGTATCGAACTGAGGCTGGTGCCCGCCTCGGTCCGTCATGTGCGAGGTGTAGGGAAGGCCGCCGACGACGGCGCCGACGAGCACTAGCGACGTGACTTTCTCCGGATAGCGAAGGGCGAAATCGACGGCCAGCCGGCCGCCCATCGACATGCCCATCAGGCAAGCCTTGTCGATCCTCAGCTCGGTGAACAGGGCGTTCAGGTCGTCGAGGTTCGTGTAGGGAACAGTGCCGGCGGTCGATCGGCCGTAGCCCCGGCGGTCGTATCGGATGACTTTGAAATTATTTGAGAAGAAGGCGAACTGATCGTCATAAACTTCACGGTGCAGGTTGCCGTCGTGAATGCAGACGATCACCGGGCCCTGGCCGGCGACTTCGTAGTAGAGCTTGTCCGGTCCGACCGGGACATAGCCGGTGCTCGGAGCCTGGGCGGTGAGCGATCCGGCAAGGACGATCAGGAAAGACACAAGGAAACATAACGATCGCATGTTCTTTCTCCTAGAAATAGTTCCGTTAAAACGGTGCCAGAGATGCTTTTTCCCTAAAACACGAATCAATAAAATAGGGAAAAGCATCTCTGGCACTATTTCTTTGCATCTCAAATCCCGCCGATCTTCTCCCAGATCGCCTCGATGTTGTTCTGGTGGATGTCGACGTCCCTCATCTTCAGGACCCGGTCCTTGAAATAGGGGAAGTCGCGCTCGATCGCGTATTTCGCCTTGGCCTCCTCGAGCGTCGCGCCTTTGGCCTGCAGCTCACGAAGACCGTCCCAGAGCGTTTTGAGGTAACGGTACTGCTGCTTGAACGTCTCGACGCCGAGAGTCATATCCGAGTGGGCGAAGTTGACGTGCTTGATCTCCCGTCCGCTCTCGACGATCTTGCCCCAGTTCTCCAGGATGGACCCGAGGTCCCAGGGAGCTTTCTTGGACAAATAGGGGAGCATCTGATCCGGCCACATGTCGCCGATCGCCACCAGCCCCTCCTCCGGGACGAAGATCATGATGTCGCTCGTCGTGTGGGTGCC
>Ga0209254_10001692_pt1 | contig 19919 bp, 14 predicted proteins | sample FrelakmetDIP11DI_FD_187148 | JGI IMG/M metagenome (GOLD analysis project Ga0209254, IMG submission 187148) | Freshwater lake sediment microbial communities from the University of Notre Dame, USA, for methane emissions studies - DIP11 DI (SPAdes)... | ecosystem: Environmental > Aquatic >...
CTGGTGTTCACCTCGAACGCACCGCCGGGCGAGCTCTACCGCGACGGCCTGCAACGCAGCCGCTTCCTGCCGGCGATCGCGCTGATCGAGCGCTGCACCGAGACCGTGAACGTGGATGCAGGACTCGACTACCGGCTGCGCCAGCTCGAGCGGGCGCCGCTGTACCTCGACGCACTCGACCCGTTCGCGGACGAGTCGCTGGCGCTGCGTTTCGAGGAGATCGCCGGGGAAGCCGGAGAGCCCGGCGGCGTACTGGAGGTCGAGGGACGCGAGATCCCAGTGCGCCGCCGGGGCGCCGATGTCGTCTGGTTCGACTTCGCGGCACTCTGCGCCGGGCCGCGCAGCGCCTCGGACTACGTCGAGATCGCGCGCGACTTCCACACCGTGTTCGTGTCGGGCATCCCGGTGCTCGAGGATGGCGCCAACGATCCCGCGCGGCGCTTCATCGCCCTGGTGGACGAGTTCTACGATCGAAACGTGAAGCTGGTGGTGTCGGCTGCGGCGGCGCCCGAGGTGCTCTACCGCGGCGAGCGTCTCACCTTCGAGTTCGAGCGCACCCGAAGTCGCCTCGTCGAGATGCAGACACGTGAGTACCTCGCGCGACCGCATCTCGCCTGAGGGCCGGGCCGCACGCCGGAAGCGGCTACACTGGCCGGCATTGCAATCACGGGCCCGAGCGTGAAGCCACCCGACCGCGACCCCATCGACCTGGAGCGCTTCCTGCCGTACCGGCTGTCGGTGCTCACCAACCTCGTGAGCGGCACGATCGCGGACGCGTACCAGCGCCGCTTCGACCTCACCGTCCCGGAGTGGCGCGTGATCGCCGTGCTGTCGCGTCACCCGGGCCTGTCGGCGGCGGAGGTAGGCGAGCTCACGCGCATGGACGCGGTCGCCGTGAGCCGCGCCGTGGCGAGGCTGTCGCGCGCCGGACGGCTGCGCCGCGCCGTTTCCCCGCTGGATCGCCGGCGCTCGGTGCTCAGCGTGTCCCCGGCAGGCGCCGCCGTCTATCGCGAGGTCGCACCGCTCGCGCTCGGCTACGAGCGCGAACTGCTCGGCGCACTCGGCACTGCCCAGCGTGCCGTCCTGGACCACGCACTCACCAGGCTCACCGAACAGGCCCAGTCATTGACCGGCTCGCTCAAGGCATCGCCCGGCGGGCCGAACGGCGAGCGCGCCGACACCCGCGTGCGCGGATCACGACGCCGGCGTTGAACGTCGTGTTGCGCTGCGGCAGCCGGCCCTCGCACGGGGGCGGTGATGCGACGGCTATAATCCGCGCCGGGCCGCGACGGCCCCAAGGAATAACTACATGCCAGGAACCATCCCTGCTGCGCGGCAGCACCTGATTGCCGCCATTGCCGCGAAGTCGCGCGTACGCGGCGCGCCGCTGCCGCTTGCCCCGTTCGTGCAGGCCTACTTCCGCGGCGTCGATGAGTCCGACCTGCGCGACAGTGATCCCGCCGCGCTCGCCGCGGCCGCAGCAGGCCACCTGCGCTTCGGCGCGACGCGCAAGCCGGGCCGCGCGCTGGTGCGCGTTTTCAACCCCACGGTCGAACACGACGGCTGGCAGTCGCCTCGCACCGTCGTCGAGGTCGTGACGGACGACATGCCGTTCCTGGTCGATTCACTCGCGATCGTGCTGACCGACTGCGGACTGTCGATCCACACGATGGTGCACCCGGTGTTCACCGTGCGTCGCGACCGGGCCGGGCGCCTGCTCGAGGCGGCGGGCGAGGCGGCGGGTGGCGCGACGGAATCGTGGCAACACGTCGAGGTGACCCTGAGCACGGATGCGGCACGGCTCGAGCACGTGCGCGAGCGCATCGGGGCGACGCTCGAGGACGTGCGGCTGGCCGTCAGCGACTGGCCCCGGATGGTCGAGTTGGCGCGAGAGACCGCAGTTGCCGCGACTGCCAAGGTGCCCGGCATCGGCCGGGCCGAGGCCGTCGAGGGGTCCGCCTTCCTCGACTGGCTGGCCGACAACCATTTCACGTTCCTGGGCTATCGCGAGTACCGCCTCGAGCGCGGCGCGGTCGTGGACCGCCTCGTTCCGGTCGCGGGTTCGGGTCTCGGCCTGCTGCGCACGGGCGCGGGTCGCCCGCGGCCGAAGCCCACTGAACTGCGCGGCGAAGTGCGCCGCAAGGCGCGCGAGGCGGCCCTGCTCGTGGTGACCAAGGCCAACTCGGTCTCGACCGTCCATCGGGCGACGTACCTCGACTACGTCGGCGTCAAGTCCTTCGACGCGCGCGGGCAGGTCACCGGCGAGCGCCGATTCATCGGCCTGTTCACCTCGGCCACCTACAGCGCGAGCCCGCGCTCGATCCCGCTGCTGCGGCACAAGGTGCAGCGCGTGATCGACCACTTCGGCATCTCGCCGGTGAGCCACGATGGCAAGGCGCTCATGCACGTGCTCGAGTCCCACCCGCGGGACGAGTTGTTCCAGGCCAGCGTCGCCGAGCTGGTGCGCAGCTTCCGCGGCATCGTGAACCTCTACGAGCGACGTCGCGTGCGCCTGCTGCTGCGCCGCGACCCGTACGGGCGATTCTTCTCCTGCCTGCTGTACGTGCCGCGCGACCGCTACAACACCCAGGCGCGCGAGCGCATCGAGCGGATCCTGCTCGACGAACTCACCGGCGAGTCGCTCGAGGCGCAGGTGCAGATCTCCGAATCGGCCCTCGCGCGGCTGCACCTGCTGGTGCGCACCGACCCCGACCTTGAGATCGACGCCGACGTCGAGCGCATCGAGGCCCGCATCGCCGAGACGCTGCGCACCTGGGAGGACCGGCTGCGGACGGCACTCGACGCCCGGATGCCCGGCGAGCAGGCCGAGGAACTCGCGCGACGCTACCAGGGCGCTTTCCCGGCCGCCTACCAGGAGGACGTGCCGGCCGCCCTGGCGATTCCCGATCTGCTCGAGCTGCGCGGCCTGCCCGACTCGCCCGACGCGCTCGGCCTCGCGCTGCTCGGCGGCGGCGACCCGGGCGCGCTGCTGCACCTGCGCCTGTACCGCCGTGGCGAACCGATCGCGATGTCGGACCTGCTCCCGCTGCTCGAGAACTTCGACCTGCGCGTGATCAACGAGCGACCCTACCGGGTCGAGACGCGGGGCGGCGTGCGCTACTGGATCCAGGACCTCGAGGTGGCGCTCGCCGGCGGCGGGCAGCTCGACCCGGGCCAGGCCGGGTCCCGCTTCGAGGCGGCGTTCTTCGCCGTCTGGCAGGGCCGGGCCGAGAGCGACGGCTTCAACCGCCTGGTGCTCGCGGCCGGTCTCGACTGGCGCCAGGCGCTGGTGCTGCGGGCGGTCTGCCGCTACCTGCTGCAGACCGGCCTGCCCTTCAGCCAGCGCTATATGGAATCGGTGCTGCTGCGACACCCCGCCCTCGCGGCGCGGCTCGGGTGGATGTTCGAGGCGCGCTTCGATCCGCGCCTCGCCTCGTCGACGCGCACCTCCCAGCAGCGGGCGCTCGCCCGGGAGATCGACGAGGCGCTCGAGAAGGTCACGAGCCCGGACGACGACCGCATCCTGCGCGCGTTTCGCGCGGTCGTGACGACCGCGCTGCGCACCAACCACTTCCAGCGCGACGCGTCGGGCGAGCCCAAGGCCTACCTGTCGATCAAGCTCGACCCGAAGCACCTTCCCGAGCTGCCGAAGCCGCGCCCGATGTTCGAGATCTGGGTGTACTCGCCGCGCGTCGAGGGCGTGCACCTGCGCATGGGCAAGGTGGCGCGCGGCGGCCTGCGCTGGTCCGACCGCCGCGAGGACTTCCGTACCGAGGTCCTCGGGCTGATGAAGGCCCAGAACGTCAAGAACACGCTGATTGTGCCGGTGGGCGCCAAGGGCGGCTTCGTGCCCAAGCAGCTGCCCGTGGGCGACCGCGACGCCGTGCAGCGCGAGGGCACGGAGTGCTACCGGCTCTTCATCCGCGGCCTGCTCGACCTGAGCGACAACGTGGTCGAGGGCAAGGTGGTCCCGCCCACCGCGGTGATCCGCCACGATCCGGACGATCCTTACCTGGTGGTGGCGGCGGACAAGGGCACGGCCTCGTTCTCGGACACCGCGAACGCACTCGCGGCCGAGTACGGCTTCTGGCTCGGCGACGCCTTCGCCTCGGGCGGTTCGGCGGGCTACGACCACAAGAAGATGGGTATCACCGCCAAGGGCGCGTGGGAATGCGTCAAGCGCCACTTCCGCGAGATGGGCGTGGACACGCAGTCGCAGGACTTCACCGTCGCGGGCATCGGCGACATGGCGGGCGACGTGTTCGGCAACGGCATGCTGCTCTCCGAGCACATCCGGCTCGTGGCGGCCTTCAACCACCAGCACATTTTCCTCGACCCCGATCCGGACCCCGCGCGCAGCTTCCGCGAGCGGCAGCGGCTGTTCGCCCTGCCCCGCTCGTCCTGGGCCGACTACGACGCGAAGCTGATCTCCAGGGGCGGCGGCGTCTTTCCGCGCGACGCCAAGGAGATCGGACTCTCCCCGCAGGCCCGGGCACTGCTCGGCCTCGAGGCGGCGCGCGCGACGCCACAGGAGATCATCCGGGCGATCCTCCGGCTGCCCGTGGATCTGCTGTGGAACGGCGGCATCGGAACCTACGTGAAGGCCACGACGGAGGCGAATTCCGCGGTGGGCGACCGCACCAACGACGGCGTGCGCGTCGACGGGCGCGAGCTGCGCTGCAAGGTCGTCGGCGAGGGCGGCAACCTCGGGCTCTCCCAGCTCGGGCGCATCGAGTACGCGCGCTCGGGCGGTCGCATCAACACGGACTTCGTGGACAACTCGGGCGGCGTGGACTGCTCCGACCACGAGGTGAACATCAAGATCCTGCTCGACGTGGCGCGGCGGCAGGCAAAACTCGCCAGCGGCGCCCGCAACCGCCTGCTCGCGCAGATGACCGACGAGGTGGGTGCGCTGGTGCTGAGGGACAACTACCTGCAGAGCCAGGCGATCAGCCTGATGCAGGGGATCGCCGCCGAGCGCCTCGGCGAGCACGCGCACTTCATCCGCTCGCTCGAGCTCGAGGGCCTGCTCGACCGCGCCCTCGAGTACCTGCCGAGCGCCGAGGACATCGAGGAACGCGCGCGCGCCGGGGAGGGCCTCACGCGACCCGAGCTCGCGATGCTGCTCTCCTACTCCAAGATCGCGCTCAACAGCCAGCTGATCCTCTCGGACGTGCCGGAGGACCCCTACCTCGGCCGGGAACTCGATCGCTACTTCCCCGATCGCCTGAGCCACCGCTACGCCGCCCTCCTCGGCGAACATCGCCTGCGGCGCGAGATCATCGCCATGGCGACCACCAACAGCATCGTGAACCGCATGGGGCCCACCTTCGTGGCGCGCACCCAGCAGGACACCGGTGCCGATGCCGCCACCGTCGCGCGGGCTTACACGATCGCCCGCGAAGCCTTCGAAGTGCGCGAGATGTGGCAGTCCATCGAGCAGCTCGACACCCGGGTCGCCGCGGCGGCGCAGTACGCGATGACGCGGGACACCGTCGGGCTGATTCGTCAGGCGACCTACTGGCTGGTCCAGCGGCACCGCGGCTCGCTCGGCATCGAGGCGCAGGTCGGACGGCTGCGACCCGGCATCCGCGAGCTGGCGGCGGCATTGCCGCAGGGCCTGCAGGGGCTCGAACGCGAAGCCTTCGACCGCCGCGCGGGCGAGTTGCTCGCGACGGGCGTGCCGGCGGCCCTCGCGCGCCGCGTGGCCGCTTGCGGGGCGCTCGCGAGCGCGCCCGACATCGTCGAGCTGGCGCAGCTGCACAAGCTCTCGGTGGCAACCGCGGCCCGCACCTACTTCGGCATGGGCACCGAGTTCGGCCTCGACTGGCTGGGCGCCCGCGTCGAGGAACTCGACATCCAGGGACACTGGCAGGCCGTGGCCCGAAACAGCCTGCGCGAGGCGCTCTTCGATGCGCACCGCGGCCTCACTCAGCGCGTGCTCGGCGAAACCCGGGAGCGCGACCCGGAACGCGCCGTGTTGTCGTGGCGCGAGAAGCACTCGGCCGCGGCGGCACACGCCCGGGGCATCGTGGACGACATCCGGGCACAACCGGCCGTCGCCGACTTCGCCTCGCTGTCGGTCGCGCTGCAGGGTCTGCGTCGACTATCCGTCGCGGGGAAGTGACGCGCTGCTGCCTGGTCGTCACGACGCACGAGCGACCCGATGCGCTCGAACGCGTCCTGGCGGCCGTGGGCGCGCAGGAGCAGCCGCCGGACGAACTGATCGTCGCCGACGACGGCTCGGGCCCCGCGACCGCCGCGGTGGTGAATCGCCACGCGGCGGCGGTACCGTTCCCGGTGCACCACGTTTGGCAGCCGCACGAGGGCTTCCGCGCCGGCCGCATCCGCAACGCGGCCATCGTCCGCACGCGCTGCGAGTACCTCGTACTGCTCGATGGCGACATGGTGCCGCATCCCGGGTTCATCGCCGACCATTGCGCCCTCGCACGACCCGGGCACTACAGCCAGGGCGTGCGCATCCTGCTCGACGACGACGCGACGCGACGCCTGCTCGAGCCCGGCAGCGCGTTGCCAGGGCCCTGGTCGCCGGGCCTCGGCCGCCTGCGGCGGCTCTACGGGCTGCACGCCCCGCGGCTGGCGCGCCCGCTGCGCAGCGCAGCCACTGCCCTGGTTTCCGTCAAGGCCTGCAACCAGGGCTTCTGGCGCGACGACCTGCTGGCGGTCAACGGCTTCGATGAGGCCATGACGGGCTGGGGCTCCGAGGACAAGGAGCTGTGCGCGCGGCTGGAGAATGCGGGCGTGCACCGGCAGGCGCTGCTGTTTGCGGCGATCGCCTGGCACCTCGCGCACCCGCCCGCCTCGCGCACCGCGGCCGAGGTCAATCGCTCGCGCTGGCTGGACACGCAGCGCACGCGCCGCACGCGCTGCGAAGCCGGGCTCGACCGCCATCTCGACGCCTGAGCATCGCGAGTTTCCCGGCTGGCGCGCTGCCGGGGCCGTTGCTATAAGAATCCATCCCCTCCGTCACCTGTGACCATCATGAGCACCGGCAAACTCGTCCTGCTGCGCCACGGCCAGAGCATCTGGAACCTCGAGAACCTGTTCACGGGCTGGATCGACGTGGACCTCTCCGCGCAGGGCCTCGAGGAAGCGAAGGAATCCGGCCGCCTGCTCAAGGCCGAGGGCATCGCCTTCGACCTCGCCTTCACCTCGGTGCTGAAGCGCGCCATCCGCACGCTGTGGATCGCGCTCGACGAGATGGACATGATGTGGCTGCCGGTGGAGCGCAGCTGGCGCCTCAACGAGCGCCACTACGGCGCGCTGCAGGGCCTCGACAAGGCGCAGACCGTGGCGAAGCACGGCGCCGATCAGGTGAAAATCTGGCGGCGCAGCTACGACATCCCGCCGCCGTCGCTGGAGACGAGCCATCCGCAGCACCCGCGCTTCGACCGTCGCTACGCGGGCGTGCCGGCCGCCGAACTGCCCGCGTCCGAATCGCTCAAGGACACGCTCGCCCGCGTGCTGCCTTTCTGGAGCGAGCGCATCGCGCCCGAGCTCGCCGCCGGGCGCAACGTGCTGGTGGCGGCGCACGGCAACAGCCTGCGCGCAATGGTGAAGATGCTCGATCGAATGACCGACGAGGCGATCGTCGAGCTCAACATCCCGACCGGCGTGCCGCTGGTGTACGAGCTCGATGCGAAGCTCGCTCCGGTATCGAGCCGCTACCTCGGGGACCCGGAGGCCGTGAAGGCACGCGCGGAAGCGGTGGCCCGGCAGGCGGAGAAGAAATAGCCGAAACGCGGCGCCTGCCGACGTCGCGTTACCGTTTCCTCGCAGGACGCGTGCCGGTGCCGAGCATCCCGGACGTCCAGGGCATGCCCGTCCGTTCCTCGATGTATCCCCGGATCAGCTGCCGGACAACCTGCGATGGCGTGGTGTCCTGCTCCTCGCAGAGGCGTTCGAACAACGCCTTCTTCCGGGGGTCGATCAGGACGGTCAAACGGGCGGTGCGCTCCTCGATCGACACGCGATGTCCTCGCCGTGGCTGGTGTGTGCTTCTGATTATAATCTTATTTGTATTGGGGTAGCATAGCTGCCCATGCTCCCGGTGGACTCGCCCCTTGCCGCCTGCCTCGCGCTGCTCGCCGGCTGGGCCCTCGTCGGCGCAGCCGGACTGCTGCGGCCCGCGAGTATCGCGTTCGTCGGCCGGGTGCTGTTTCCCCTCGGTGCGGTCATCGGCCTCGGCCTCGCGATCGTCGCGCTGTCGGCCCTGGGCGGCCCGGTGGAGCGCGCCACGCTGGCTGTAGGCCTGCCCGACCTGCCCATGCACGTGCGGCTCGATCCCCTCTCCTGCGTCTTCCTGGCGCTGCTCGGGGGCGCGTCCGTCGGGGTGTCGCTGTTCGCGTCGGGGTATTTCCGCAAGGGCGAGGGCACGGCGCCCGGGGTGATGGGTCTCCAGTACCATCTGTTTCTCACCAGCATGGGGTTCGTGCTGCTGGCCGACGATGCCTACGCGTTCATGGTCGCCTGGGAGACGATGGCGCTGACGTCGTATTTCCTTGTGACCGCGCAGCATGGCATCCCCGAGATCCGCAGCGCCGGCTTCCTGTACCTGCTGATGGCGCACGTCGGGGCGATCGCGATCCTGCTGAGCTTCGGCATCCTTCAGGGCGGCACGTGGCTCTTCTCCTTCGATGCCATGCGCGCCAGCACGCTGTCGACGCCGTGGGCCACCGCCGCGTTCCTGCTGGCACTGTTCGGCTTCGGGGCCAAAGCCGGAATCCTGCCGCTGCACGTCTGGCTGCCCGAGGCGCACCCGGCGGCGCCTTCGCCGGTGTCTGCGCTGATGAGCGGCATCATGCTCAAGACGGCCATCTACGGCGTACTTCGGGTGACCTTCGACCTGATCGGAGACCCGCTCTGGTGGTGGGGTCTGATTCCTCTCGCGCTCGGGCTCGCGACGGCCGTCTTCGGCGTGGTGTTTGCCGCGGTCCAGACCGACATGAAGCGGCTGCTCGCCTACTCGTCCGTCGAGAACATCGGGGTGCTCTTCACCGGCATCGGCCTCGCGATCGTCTTCCACGGCGTCGGAATGAACGAGCTCGCCGCGCTCGCGCTGGTCGCGGTGCTCTACCACGCGCTGAACCACGCCTTCATGAAGAGCCTGTTGTTCCTCGGCACGGGCGCGGTCCTGCATGCCACCGGCGAGCGCAATCTCGGCCGGCTCGGCGGCCTGATCCACCGCATGCCCTGGGTGGGCTGGCTGACGCTGGTGGGCGTCCTTGCGATCGCCGGCCTGCCGCCGCTCAACGGCTTCGTGTCGGAGTGGCTGCTGCTGCAGACCTTCCTATTCTCGCACGAGGTGCCGAAACCCTTCGTGAACATGCTGCTGCCGCTCGGCGCCGCCGTCGTGGCGCTCGCGGCCGCTCTGGCCGGCTACGTGATGGTGAAATTCTTCGGGATCATCTTCCTGGGCCAGCCACGCGAGCCCTCGCTCGCACTGGCGCACGACGCGGGCCGACTCGAGAAGGCAGGGCTCCTCTGGCTGGCGGCAGGCTGCGTCCTGCTCGGAGTCCTGCCGAACCAGGTGATCGCTGCGCTCGGCACCGCCACGACGCAGCTGATCGGCGCGGCACCCGCCTCCGCCGGCCAATCATGGTGGCTGCTGGCGCCGCTGCCGGAGCGGGCCGTCTCGTATGCGCCGCTGGTCCTGCTCGCGGTGATCGCCGGCGTGATCGCGGTGACCTTCCTGACCGTTCGCCTCGTGTACCGACGGCCCGTTCGACACGCGCCGCCCTGGGACTGCGGCTTCGGGCGGCTCGATCCGCGCATGCAGGACACGGCCGAGGGCTTCGGCCAGCCGATCCGCCACATCTTCGTCTCGTTCTTCAGAATGGAGCGCGAACTCCCCTCGCCGCTCGACGCCGCTCCGCGCTATCGCGTCATCGTCACCGACCGGTTCTGGCAGGCGCTCTATCTGCCGCTCGCCGGCTGGGTGCAGCGGGCAGCGAATTCCGTTGCCTGGCTGCAGCAGGGGCGCATCTCGGTGTACCTCACCTACAGCTTCATCACGCTCGTGGTGCTGCTCGCGGTGATGCTGTGAACGCGATCGCCTGGTTCACCCAGTTCCTCGAGGTGCTCGCGGCACTCGCCCTCGCACCGCTGTTCCTCGGCTGGGTGAACGCCTGCCGGGCCTGGCTGCAGAACCGGCGGGCCCCGAGCCTGCTGCTGCCCTACCACGGCATCCGCAAGCTGTTCCACAAGGATGCCGTGATCGCGGCGAACGCCTCGCCCCTGTTCCGCATGGCGCCGTACGTGGTCTTCGGCGCGATGGTGGCCGCGGCCGCGGTGATCCCGTCCATGGGCACCGGGCTGCCGTTCCGCTCGGCGGCCGACGCCATCGCGCTGGTCGGGCTGTTCGCGATCGCGCGTGTCTTCATGTCGCTCGCTGCAATGGACATCGGCACCGCCTTTGGCACGCTCGGCGCGCGGCGGGAGATGATGGTCGGATTCCTCGCGGAGCCCGCGCTGCTGATGATCATCTTCGTGGCGTCGCTGCTCTCGGCGACCACCGCGCTGCCGCTGATCTCGGAGCGCCTCGCCGTGCAGGCTCCGGCGCTGTATCCGAGCCTGGCGTTCACGGCCGTGGCCTTTACGATGGTCCTGCTCGCCGAGAACGCCCGGATCCCGGTGGACAACCCGGCCACGCACCTCGAGCTCACCATGATCCACGAGGCCATGCTGCTCGAGTACTCGGCTCGGCACCTTGCGCTCATGGAGTGGGCCGCGGCGCTCAAGCTCTTCAATTACGCCTGCATCGGCTTCGCGCTGTTCGTGCCCTGGGGCGCCTCGCTCGGCGAGGCCGGAGTCCTAGCACTCGCGATCTCGATTCCAGCGCTTGCCGCCAAGCTCGCCATCGCGGGGGTCTGGCTCGCGCTGCTGGAGACCGTGTCGGCAAAACTGCGTGTCTTCCGTGCGCCTGAGTTCATGGCCACGGCCTTCATGTTCGCGGTGCTCGGGCTGCTCGTGCACCTGCTGCTCGGAGCCTGACCGATGCAGGACACGCCCTTCGATCTCCAGCTCCTGAACGCCTGCGCGGCGATCCTGCTGCTGCTGTCGTTCGCCATGCTGGCCCAACGCCGCACCGTGGCGCTGGTCAACCTGCTCGCCCTGCAGGGCTTCATGCTGTTCGTGGCCACGATGCTGCTCGCCTGGCGCACGGGACAGAACCACCTGTACGTGTCCGCTGGACTCACGCTTGTGCTCAAGGTCATCGCCCTGCCGTGGCTGCTGCACATGCTGATCAAGCGCCTGCAGGTCCAGTGGGACACCGAGCCGCTGCTCAACGTTCCGGGCACCATGCTCATCGGGCTCGTCACCGTCGTGTTCGCCTTCGGGCTCGCCCAGCCGATCGCCGAGCTCGCGAGCACTGCGACCCGCAACTCCTTAGGGATCGCGCTGGCGGTCATCCTGCTCGCGTTCATCACCATGATCACGCGCCGCAAGGCCATGTCGCAGGTGGTGGGCTTCCTGTCGATGGAGAACGGCCTGTTCTTCGGCGCCATGAGCGCCACCTACGGCATGCCGATGATCGTGGAGTTCGGCGTGGCGCTCGACGTGCTCGTCGCCATGCTCGTGCTCGGCGTGTTCTTCTTCCAGATCCGCGAGCAGTTCGACAGCCTCGACCTGCATCACCTCGAGTCGCTCAAGGAGGACCAGTAGTTGGAGTTCGCGGTCCTGCTGCTCACGCCGTTGCTCGGGGCGCTGCTGCTCGCCGCCTGGGGCGCACGCCCGCGTGCGGCCGAGATCAACATCGCGCTGAGCGCAGTGACCTTCCTCGCGGCAGTCGCCGTCACCGCCCGGGTAATCAGCGAGGGCAATCTGACGATCGCGAACGAGCAGTTCTTCCTCGATCCCTTCAACGTCTTCCTGGTGTCGCTCACGGCGTTCGTGGGCCTGACGACCTCGATCTTCTCGCGGCCCTACATGCGGGTCGAGCTGGAGCACGGGCGGCTGACCCCAGGCCGCCTGCGCCTGTACCACTCGATGTACCAGCTCTTCATGACCATGATGCTGGTGGCCCTGACCACCAACAACATGGGCCTGCTCTGGGTGGCGCTCGAGGCGGCGACGCTCTCGACGGTTCTGCTGGTCACCCTTTACCGCACGCCGGCGAGCCTCGAGGCGGGCTGGAAGTACTTCATCCTGTGCGGCGTCGGCATCGCACAGGCGCTGTTCGGAACGATCCTGCTGTACTTCGCGGCCGAGAAGGTGCTCGGCGCCGAGGGCGTCAGCGCGCTGCTGTGGACACACTTGGCGGCGGTGAAGGGCGAACTCGAGCCGACGGTGCTCGGACTCGCCTTTGCCTTCCTGCTGGTCGGCTACGGCACGAAGGTCGGGCTCGCGCCCCTGCACAACTGGCTGCCGGACGCGCATGCGGAGGGTCCGACGCCGGTCTCCGCCGTGCTTTCCGGCCTGCTTCTCAACGTCGCCATCTACGCGGTGGTGCGCTGCAAGGTGCTGGTGGAAGGCGCGCTGCAGTCACAACTACCGTCGCAGATCCTGATGGTCTTCGGGCTGCTCTCGGTCGTGCTCGCCGCGCTCTTCCTCTGGCGGCAGCGCGACATCAAGCGGCTGTTCGCGTACTCGTCGATCGAGCACATGGGCATCATCGCGTTCGCGTTCGGCATGGGCGGGGCGGTCGCGAACTTCGCGGCCCTGCTGCACATGACGGTGCACTCGCTGACCAAGTCGGCGATCTTCTTCGCGGTCGGACACGCGGCGCAGAAAGCGGGCTCGCAGCGCATCGAGGACATCCGCGGCCTGCTCGCGATGAACCCGACGATCGGCTGGGGCCTGATGCTCGGGTCGCTGGCGATCCTCGGCATTCCGCCGTTCGGCGTGTTCGCCAGCGAGTTCCTGATCCTCACCACGGCGATGAAGCAGGAGCCCTGGGCAACGCCGATCCTGCTGGCGGCACTCGGCATCGCGTTCGCTGCGATCTTCAGCCGCGTGCAGTCCATGGTGTTCGGCCTGCCCACGGGACGGCGGCTGCCACACCAGCCGGCGCTGCTGCCGGTCTTCACGCACCTGGCGCTGGTGCTGATGCTCGGTCTCTACATACCGCCCTACCTGGCCGAGTGGTATCGCGCCGCGGCGGGCATGATCGTAGGGCAATGAGATGAGCCTCGCGCGGTGGATGGATCGAGCGACGCACCCGCAGCCAGCGGCGGGATTCGCCGCACTGGAGGTGAAGCCGGGCGAATGGCGTGAACTGGCCCAGGACGTCGCGGCCGCGAGCGGCAAGCTGCTGGCGCTGTGGGGCACCAATGTGGCCGCGCAGGGCGACGCGCTCCGGGCGGTCTTCGTGGCACCCCCGCGTGCGCTGCTGGTCACCGTTGCGCTCGGGGACGGCACGCGACGCTTCCCCGGTATCGAAGACGTGTTCCCGTCGGCCAGCCGGATGCAGCGGGCCGTGTTCGACCTGAGCGGCCTGCGTTCCACGGACCCGGACACCCGTCCGTGGCTGCGCCACGCCGCCTGGCCGGCAGACGCGTTTCCGCTCTCCACCGACGCGATGCCGCCGTCGCCCCGGTCGCCGCTGGACGACTACGCGTTCGTGCGGGTCGAAGGCGACGGCGTGCACGAGATTGCCGTCGGCCCCGTACACGCCGGCATCATCGAGCCCGGCCATTTCCGCTTCTCCGTGGTCGGGGAGAAGGTGCTGCGGCTCGAGGAGCACCTGGGCTACGTGCACAAGGGTATCGAGCGGCGCTTCACCGAGATGTCGATCCTGGACGGGCACCGCCTCGCCGCGCGCGTCTCGGGGGACTCGGCCGTGGCATTCTCCTGGGCCTACTGCGAGGCGCTCGAGCGCATGTCAGCGATCGCCGTGCCGGGCCGAGGGCTGATGCTGCGCGCGCTCGCGCTCGAGCTCGAGCGCATCGGGAATCACCTCGGCGACCTCGGCGCACTCGGCAACGACGGGGGATTCGCATTCGGCCTCGCGCAATTCTCGCGCCTGAAGGAGCTGCTGCTGCGGGCCATCGAGCAGGCACTCGGCCAACGCTACCTGTTCGATTTCATCAAGCCCGGCGGCGCCCATCGCGACCTCGCGGCCGAGGGTGCCGCCACGCTCGGACGGTGTCTGGACGGGATCGAGGCCGAGGCTCGCGTGCTGCGCGGCATCTACGAGGAGCACACGGGCCTGCGGGACCGCTTCGCCGGCACCGGCACCGTGCTGCCGGAACTTGCGGCCTGGCTAGGCCTCGTCGGCCTGCCGGCCCGCGCGAGCGGCCAGCCGCTCGACCTGCGCATCGACCTGCCGCAGCCGCCCTACGACGCCCTCGACGTGCACCGCTGCGTTCAGCACGACGGTGACGTACTGGCGCGCGTCAACATCCGCTTCGACGAGCTCGTCGAGTCGCTTCGCCTCGTGCGCCAGATTCTGCGGACCCTTCCGGCGGGCGCGCACGCCGTGCCGGCAAGGGTGCCGGACACAGGATCCGTGGGCGTCGGTCTCGTGGAGGGCTGGCGCGGCCCGGTCGTGGTGGGCCTGGAAGCCGGTCCCGACGGTGCCATCGGTCGTTGCCATCCCCAGGACCCGTCCTGGCACAACTGGCCGGCGCTCGAGCACGCGGTCATCGGCAACATCGTTCCCGACTTCCCGCTCATCAACAAGTCGTTCAACCTGTCCTACAGTGGCCATGACCTCTGAGACCCGACCATGCTGAAGACGCTCCAGCAGATCGCGCGCACCGGCATGGTCACCGAGGCGCTGCCGCCCCCCGCCGACGAGATGAGAGTCGGTGAGGCGCTCGAGGCTCGCATCCTCGAGCTGCTGGGGCGAGCGCTCTGCATCCGCCAGGTCGACGCGGGCTCGTGCAACGGTTGCGAACTCGAGATCCACGCGCTCGGGAACCCGATCTACAGCCTCGAGTCCGCCGGCATCCGGTTCGTGGCGAGCCCGCGCCACGCGGACCTGCTGCTCGTGACCGGCCCGGTGTCGCGCCACATGGAGGTCGCGCTTCGCCGTACCTACGACGCGACGCCCGACCCCAAGCTCGTGGTCGCGGTCGGCGATTGCGGCGCGTGCGGCGGGATCTTCGGCGAGGGGTATGCGAGCTGCGGCGCCGTCTCGAACGTCATCCCGGTGGACGTCGTGGTGCCGGGTTGCCCGCCTGCGCCGACGCGCATCCTGGCCGGGATCCTCGCAGCAATCTCCAGGTCACCTGCCCAGCTGGGCAGTCGTACGAATCCGGCCCGCCATCTTCCTGGCGACAGGCACGGCATGCGAGTAAAAGCGCTTGAGCCCTGAGCACAGATAGCTGAGTCCCGGCTCGCCGTCGGGTGTACGCAACAGGCGATTCTTCGGACACTCGCCCCAGCAGTCACTGACGAACGTGCACTGCCTGCAGTACGCAGGCAGATTCTCCGATTTCGCGTAACCAAAGCGCACCTGATCCGGGGAGAACACCATCTCTCCGAGCGAGCGTTCGCGAACGTTGCCGAGCCGGTACTCCGGATAGACGTAATGGTCACAGCTGTACGCATCGCCGTCGTGCTCCAACGCCACGCCCTTGCCGCAGAGCTCGCTGTGCACACAGACCTGCGAGGGCAGCCCCATGTGTTGCGCGACCAGCGTCTCACAGAGGTTGACCAGCACCTTGCCGAAGTCGCGCGACTGCCATTCATCCCAGATCCTGCAGAGGAACGAGCCGTATTCCTCGGCCACGACGGACCAGGGCGTGACGATCGAATCCGGATGATCCGGATGGCAGCGCGGATCGCCCAGCCGGGGCAACGACGCTGGATCCCAGTTCCCAGGAGCGGTCTTCTCGAAGCCCCTGTGTTCGACGATCGGGATGAATTGCAGGTACGTCGAGCCGAGTTCACGTCGCAGGAACCGGTACACGTCGAGCGGCCGCGAGGCATTGAAGCGGTGCACGCACGTCAGCGTGTTGTAGCGAACCCCGTGCCTCCTGAGCGTGTGCGCAGCGTTGCAGACGGCATCGAAGGTCGGCTCGCCGCGCTTGGTGACCCGGTAGTGGTCGTGAATCTCGCGCGGACCGTCGATGCTCAGGCCGACCAGGAACCTGTGCGCCTTGAGAAAGCGGGCCCAGTCGTCGTCGAGCAGGGTGCCGTTGGTCTGCAGGTCGTTCTCGATCCGCTGGCCCGGCTTGGAGTGCTTCGTCTGCAGGGCAACGACCTTCTCGAAGAACCCGAGGCCCATCAACGTGGGTTCGCCGCCTTGCCACGAGAACACGACCTCGTCGGCGGTGACGCTTTCGATGTAATCGCGGATGAATCGCTCGAGGACCTCATCCGACATGTGCCCGCCGCCGGGCCCGCCGGGCAGCGACGGCTTGCCCAGATAGAAACAATAGCTGCAGTCGAGGTTGCAGGCCGATCCGGCCGGCTTGGCCATGACGTGAAAGCGCCGATGGGCGCGCGCCCCGAGCCATTGCGGGGCGCTGTACTTGTCGAGACCTCGAGCGGGGGGCTGATTCGATGAGCTCACAAGATACTGCACTCGTGGCCGGGATCGGCACGGTGCCTAGTGAAGTGCAGCGCTCAGTACTTCGCCACCGTAATGCTACGTAGAACCGGAAGCCCCAGGTCTCGCGGCCGGCACCGGGTACCGCCGCTCGAACTCACCGGCTGAGGATGTGAACCGCGACCGCGGCTTCCTCGACTCCCTGCATGCCGCCGCCGTTCTCCTGGATGGCGTGGCGCGCACCCTCGACCTGGCGCGCCCTGGCCTCGCCGCGCAGCTGAGTGACGAGCTCGTAGAGCTGACCGATGCCGGTCGCGCCGAGCGGATGGCCCTTGGATTCGAGGCCGCCCGACGGGTTGATCGGGATTCGCCCGCCGAGCGTGAACTCGCCACGTTCCGCGGCCGGGCCGCCGCCACCCAGGGGTACGAGCCCCAGGTTCTCGGACTGGAGGATCTCGCCCATCGCGGAGGCGTCGTGCACCTCGGCCACGTCCATGTCCTCCGGGCCGAGGCCTGCCATCTCATAGGCCTGCAGCGCGGCGAGGCGGCTCACATGCTTCCCGGGCTCGTCCATGCGCCGGTGCGTGAAGCTGCGCACGACGCTGGCCGACACCTTGATGCAGCGCTTGCGGTCGGCGCCGATGCGCTGCAGTCCTTCTTCGGTGCACAGGATGGCGGCCGCCGCGCCGTCCGAGAGCGGCGCACACATCGGCAGAGTGAGCGGGTAGGTGATGGGCGGCGCCGCGAGCACTTCCTCGATCGTGAAGGGCTTGCGGAACTGCGACCACGGATTGTGCACCGAGTGCTGGTGGTTCTTGGCGCACACCGCGGCGATCTGCCGTTGCGTGGTGCCAAAGGTCTTCATGTGCCAGCGACAGAACGCCGCATAGACGGCCATGAACTTGCTGTATGGCCGGTCCGATTCCGATCCGGGTGGGGGCGTGATGCCTTCCCCCATCTTCACCAGCGTGGTGTAGGTCTCTTCGACGCGCGAAACATCCCAGCCGCCCTCGAAAATGGCAAACGACTTCGCCTTGTCCGGGATGTTCATCTTCTCGGCGCCGAGGGCCAGCGCCACGTCGGTGGTGCCGGCCTTCAGGCTCTGCACCGCGAGGTTGAACGCAGAGCTGCCCGACGCGCAGGCGTTCTCGACGTTGTAGACGGGAATGCCTTCGATGCCGATCTTGCTGAACACCACCTGGCCGGGGATCGAGATCTGGCCCTGCAGCGGGCCGTTGGTGATGCCCGCGTAGTAGGCGGCACCGATCTGCGGTGCGGTGCAGCCGGCGTCGGCGAGTGCGCGGGTGAGCGCCTCGCCCGCGAGGTCGTGCAGGCTGCGCTCGAGGTGACGGCCGAACACCGTCATGGCGATGCCGGCGACGTAGATCTGGGTCATGGGTTTGCCTCGCGGGTGTCTTGATGGTCGCTGGATGGCGGCACTCAGATCTTGCGGCCTGTGTCCTGCCAGTACTTCGCCCGCAGGTCTTTCTTGAGCACCTTGCCGACCGGGCTGCGCGGCAACGCGTCAACGAACTCGACGGACTTCGGCGCCTTCACCGAGCCCAGCCGGTCCTTGCATAGCGCGATGAGTTCATCGGCCCCGACCTGCTGTCCGGCGTTGAGCTCGACCACCGCCTTCACGGTCTCGCCCCACTGCGCATCGGGCACGCCGATCACCGCGCAGTCCTGCACCGCCGGATGGCCCCAGATCACCTGCTCGACTTCGCTCGGGTACACGTTGAACCCGCCGGTAATGATCATGTCCTTCTTGCGGTCGGTGATGTGCAGGTAGCCCTCGGCATCGAGGTGACCGATGTCGCCGGTGTGCAGCCAGCCGTCGACGATGGTCTCTGCGGTCTTCTCCGGCGCCTTGTAGTAACCCTTCATCACGAGGTCGCCGCGGACGCAGATCTCGCCCGTCGCGCCGGGCGGCAGGATCCCGTTGGCGTCGTCCATGATCTCGACGCGGACCAGCGGATTGGGCCGGCCGACCGACGCCAGGCGCTCGTCCGGCGCAAGCCGGCCCGCGGCGAAGTGCTCGCCGGGCGTCAGGAAAGAGATCGACGTCGGTGCCTCGGTCTGGCCGTAGCCACCCATCATCACCGGTCCGAACACTTCGATCGCGCGCTTGAGCTTCTCCACCGACATGGGCGCCGCGCCGTACAGGAAGTACTTGAGCGACGAGAAGTCCACCTTCTTGTCCAGGTCCGGGATGTCCAGCAAACGGTAGATCACCGTCGGCGGCAGGAAGAACTCGGTCACTCGATGCTTCTGGATCGCTCCCAACAGCAGCGCCGGATCGGGCTTGGTCAGCACCACCACGGTGCCGCCGCGCGCGGTGCAGGGCAGCGAGAGCAGGCCGGCCGTGTGGGTGATCGGCGCCGCCGCGAGGTTCACCGGCGTGACGTCCGCCGGGTACGGGCAGCCGATCATGAAGTGCGCACAGAAGGTCTGCGTGCTGCGGTGGGTGTTCATCACGCCCTTGGGCGCGCCGGTCGTGCCGCCGGTGGCCGACAGGACCACCACGTCATCCATATCGACGTGCACGCGCGGGCGCGTGGCCGGCTGGCCCGCGGTCCACGCCTGCAGCGAGCGCGCACCCGGCACCTCCGGCGCCTCGCCGTCGATGCAGATCCAGGCCTTCACCTTCGGTAGCATGGCACTGAGGCCGGCCACCACGGGTGCGAACTCCTGTTGGAAGAACAGGATCTCGCAATCGAAGGCGTCGAGGATGAAGTGGTTCTCGGCAGCGGGGTTGCGCGCGCCGACCGGGATCCAGCACATCCCAGCGCGCCACAGCCCCAGCGTGCAGGTCCACGCCGTCACGTCGTTGCCAGCCCACACCGCGCCCTTGGCTTCCCGACCGAAGCCGGCCTCGAGCAGGCCGTTGGCAATCCGGCATGACAGCTCGCCGACCTCCGCGAAGCTGAACGCACGCTCGTCCTGGACGTAGGCAACACCCTGCGGATTGTTCCGCCAGCCCCGGTCGAAGAAGTCGATGATCGCCATGGGCGGGTGACGTCAGGCCGTGAGCTTCGACTTGAGATAGCCGACGATCATCGCCTCCTGCTGGCGACGCTGCGCGGCAGACAACCCGGCGGTGAGGCCACCGTCGACGACCCAGTCCTGGCCGGTGACGTAGCTGCCCTCGTCGCTCGCGAGGAACGTCGCCGCGGCCGCGATGTCGGCGGGCTCGCCGGCGCGACCGGCCGGCAGCGCGCTGGCGAACACCTGTCGCAGCAGTTCCAGCGCTTCGGACTCGCGGTCCGGCGGCACGGCGAGCGCTTTCAGGAAGATCGGCGTCACGATCGCGCCGGGCGAGATCGCGTTGACGCGGATCCGGTGCTCGGCCAGTTCCAGCGCCGCGCAGCGCGTGAAGTGACTGACGGCCGCCTTGAGCGCGCTGTAGACCGCGGACTGCGACCCGGCGCGGTGCGCGACGGTGCTGCTGCAGTTGAGG